>Ga0302135_10000439_pt1 | contig 25270 bp, 24 predicted proteins | sample CBN3_surface_MG_FD_203119 | JGI IMG/M metagenome (GOLD analysis project Ga0302135, IMG submission 203119) | Marine microbial communities from Western Arctic Ocean, Canada - CBN3_32.1 | ecosystem: Environmental > Aquatic > Marine > Oceanic | place: Canada: Western Arctic Ocean | collected...
CTCACCCGCGCATAGCCATCTGCCGCCATCACCGCGCCGCGTTCGTGGCGAAACGCAACCGGCCGGATACCAAGCTTCGCGACCGCTTCGATCATCGGGTTGCTGGGAAAGCACGACAGCCATGTCACGCCCTCGTCTTTCAGTATCTTCGCGATGTACTCGTCGCCTCTCATGCGCCTGCCTCTCTTGTCCGTTGGTTGGTCGGTCTGCATTATCTGCAAGCGGCGAGCATACTACAGGCACCTGCCAACGCAGCCGGGTAGGCGCTAACACCAGTCAGCGATATCATTTTGACCGATGCAGTGCCACCAGCGCTTAGCGCGGGCTAGCGCGCGTCCGACTCCTCGGTTGAGCGCGCACGCGTGCGGCCGAGCTTCGCGGTTGAAGAGGCTTTAGCGACGACGATGCCTTCACCATTGGTAAGGGTCGCCTCCAGAAAGGTAATGCTGCGGCCGATTCGCTCAACCCAGCCCTCTGCAAGCAGCACTTGCCCTGCAAGCGCCGGCCGATAGAACGCGACTTTGATCTCGAGCGTGTTGCAACCCGACTCGCCAGCCGTCGCCGCACCCACAGCACGCGCCATCGCCGCGTCCAACCACGCCGTCACATATCCGCCCTGTGCGACTGAATGACAATGGTGTGGCGCGACCTTGAATTCCATGACCACACGACCCTTCGGATCGCTGGAGACGATCCGCTGAAGCCCCAGGCTGTTCATAAGATCACTGCCGAGGTCATTGGCGGGTTGTACATCATTCATCGATCACATCCTCAATTGCATCTTCATCGAATCGCGTCGCGCGCCACGGCGCGCAGTCTGAAGCATCCGCTTGTCATTTCACAGACACCACCAGATGCCCGCGGGCACCTGCCGTCGGCTCTACGACTGTACCCCGTGCTCGCCATGGCCTGGCGACCTACCTCCACCGACGACTATCCGGGTTCAATCGCGAGCGTTCCCACCAACCACCGCGTTACACTTCCTGCCCAATCACGAGACAACACTTTGATTTAACACGAGATTATGGGTAGTAGCCCCGTCAGCCCGACCTCGCCCTGCGGAGCGTGCGTCGATTGGGTCGACCGGAAATCCACCGAACACCGTCAGGTTCCCAGCCCATGTTCTAACCACCATTTTTATCAACTTACGTTCGCGCGGTATGATCCTTGCCGTTCGAACCGATAGATCAGAGATTAAGTATCCCAACGCGGCGTTCGAATCGAGGTGAATCAACATGTTCACACTATCTTTGAGGCAGGCGCACCGTTTAGATTCTCGAAATCGTCAGGGCCTCGGACACACAAGACTTCCACAATTTCCTGCTATCCATTGCAATTACTGCGCTTTCAGCGCTCGTTCTTCCAGGTATTCCGATAGGACTGACGCTTCGCATAGCGGCGCGATATTACGTTCGCCCACGGTTGATCGGCTCTTGACCTGGACAGCGCACATCTACGTGACAACCGATCGATGTTGACCTGCACCTGGGCACCCACGGTTTTCGCCGGGCCGCAGCTTGTTGCAGGCGCGCAGGCCCGCCGCCGGCCCCCGGAGGGCGCGGAACTAACGGGGTTCATCCGGCAGTACGCAGCGCGAATCGAGGCGCTTGGACTGTCTCACCTGCTAATTGCACAACGATGGTGGGGCAGCGCGCAAGAGATCGAGGGCTCATCGCTCGACTGTACCGCGATGACCGCGTTCTTCGCAGCATGGACCGAGTCAATCAACCTGGTCACCGCTATCCACCCCGGTTTTTTTCAACCAACCGCTATGGCCAAGTGGGGAGCGACCATCGATCAAATGACAGGCGGGCGTTGGTCCATCAATGTTACGAGCGGCTGGAACAGGCGCGAATTCAACATGTACGGCATTGATTGGCTCGACCACGATCAGCGATACGCGCGATCGCGTGAGTTCATCGATGTCCTGCGCATGGCATGGTCGGACGATGAGTTCTCCTACGAAGGCCAATTCTATTCCGCCGATGGATTGCAAATGGAACCACGGCCGACTGCGCCTCTCAACGTCTTCCAGGGCGGCCAGTCAGAAGCGGCGATGAGTATGGCGGCCACGCATTCCGACTGGATGTTTTTGAACGGTGGATCTGTCGAGAAGACCGCAAACATCATCCGCACCGTGCGAACGCGCGCTGACGCTGCCGGGCGCACTGTCAGGTTCGCGCTGTACGCCCACCCCCTGTGCCAGCCCACGGATGCGCAGGCCTGGCGCGAGATAGACGACCGTGTGCGCGCAATTGACCCCACACTGCGACAACGCCGACGCGAGAGCGTGAGCGGGGCCGAAGGCATGTGGTCAAACGATGACGATCTCAGCCAGCTTGATACCAACGAAGGCTACGCCAGCCGCCTGATCGGCAGTCCGGACAGCGTCATCGAGCAGGTCGAGGCATTTCGTGACGTGGGCGTCGACATGCTGCATCTGGCGCTCGATGACACGCTCTTTGAAGAAGCGGTTTTGCCGGCGGTCATCCAGATGTAAGCCGATGTTGCCGCGTTCACACGCGTCTCGACATGGTTTATTCTCGCCTGAATCGCGTCACTCGTGCTTGTTGCGGCAAGCCTGCACGCTTTTCCCCTTTCCCCTCCCCTCCCCTTTCCCCCAACTTCGAAACGAGGCGACTGTTATGAACGACTTCCTGGAACAACGACCGATTGGACGTACAGGGCTGATGTCGAGCCGGCTTGGTATCGGATCAACCTTCGACGCACCGGCGAGTGCCATTGAAGACGCCTTTGATCGTGGCATCAATTACCTGTACTGGGGCACCGTGCGACAACCCGAGTTCGCCCGGGCGATGCGCAATCTCGAGAAGCAGCATCGAGACGAGCTCATTCTGACAATCCAGTCCTACTCCAGGGATCCCGGGACGATAGAGGCCGAGATAGCCGAGTGCATCAAAACCGCCGGTGTCGGCGAGTTTGACTTCCTGCTCCTCGGTTCGCGCGACGACGTGCCGGAAGACGCCTATGTCGAGGTGTTCGAGCGCATGCGCGACAAGGGCATGGTTCGCTTTCTGTCACTGTCGAGCCACAACCGACCAATGTTGCCAACGCTGCTGGCCGCCTACGAGAACGATACGTCGCCCTACGACCTCCTGATGCTGCGATACAACGCGGTGCACCGGGGTGCCGAGCAGGATGTCTTTCCGTTCGTTGCACCCGCCAAGCACCCGGCGATTCTGACGTACACGGCAACGCGCTGGGCCCACCTGCTGGACCCCGAGAAGATGCCGCCCGGCGAGGCGCCCGTCAGTGCCCGCGACTGCTTTCGGTACTCGCTCTCGCACGACGCCATTGATATGGTCCTGTGCGGCCCCGCTAACGCGGAACAGTTGAACGATGCGATCGCCGCACTTGAGCGGGGACCACTCGAACCGGACGAGCGCGAGCGCATCGAACGCATCGGTGCGTACCTATACGGTGAGTACGCGCCCGCATACCCGGACAAGGGCGACGCCAACGACGTCACCGCGGGTGTCGCTGCTCAGTAATATCATCACTCCGTTGCAAACTATCTGTGCAGTCGAAAACTTGCCACCACCTCGGCTGATCTCTTTATGAGATCAGTCACCTTTTACCCAAGCAGATGCTTCTCTGCAACCGCTTCGTTCAACACAACCCCGAGGCCTGGACGATCAGGCGCGTTGATGTAGCCGTTTTCCCAGACGATAGGTTCCTCAAGAATATCGGCGTGGAAACCGTCGAACTTACCAATGCTCTCCTGGATCAGGAAATTGGGACTGCAAACGTCCACCTGGATGTTTGCCGCCGCCTCCACCGGGCCGCAGTAAAGGTGCGGAGCTATCTGCGCGTAATACGCCTCTGCCATCCCCGCAATCTTCTTCGCCTCAAGGATGCCGCCGACCCGGCCCAACGCCATCTGCAAGATTGACGCTGCTTGCTTTTCGAGCAACTCACGAAACTCAAACTTGGTCGACAGGCGCTCTCCCGACGCTATCGGGATGCTCACCATCTGGGCGACCCGCGTCATCTCATCCCGATTTTCAGGCGGTACGGGCTCCTCAAACCACAATGGATCATATTGCTCAATCCGCCTGCCGAACCGAATGGCGCCAGACGTCGTCGACTGGCCATGGGTCCCAATCAGGATGTCTGCCTTGCTACCGATCGCCTCGCGCACGCTTTTAACCACTGCCTCGGCATTCTCGAGGCGGTCGAGCGGCGGTTCGCGCGGGTCGGCATTGCCCATCACGTCGATGAGTGGATCAAACTTGAGCGCGGTAAAGCCCTCGGCGACATAGAACGCTGCTCGCTCCGCGGCGATCTCGGGGTCAGTGTGGGGTGAGCGACCGCGCGGACCATCCGGCGCGCCGTAAAGGTAGGTGTAGGACCGCAAACGCTCGTGGTATTTGCCACCAAGGAGGTTGTAGATCGGCTGGTCCAATGACTTGCCGATGATGTCCCAGCAAGCCATCTCGAAGGCACTCAGCAGACCAAGCACCGTGTGATCGGGATGCTGGTGATGATCGTTTCGCTCGTAACCATCGCCGTAGTAAACCTCCCGCCAGAGGCGCTCGATCTGGAACGGGTCCTTGCCGACAAAGTAGGTCTCCCCGAAGTCCTCGACCATCACCCGCACCGTTCGCGGATGGAAAGGCACTTTGTATGCCTCGCCTATCCCCTCGATGCCATTGTCGGTGATCAGCTTCACAAACACCCAGAACCGCCCTCCGTGGTGCGGGCTGGGCGTGGCGATGATGTAGGGCTGGACCTTCGCTATTTTCATTGTCGTCTCCAACGGTCTGTCAGATTGTTGTGCGCGATCACCGAGGTGGTTACCCGGTCTGCCACGCATCTCGGCGCGTTTGTAAAGCACCGGTTGACGTGAACATCGCAGTAACCATCAAGCGATCCTTCTTTGATAGTCGCTTGATAATAGTCGCTTGATGATACTCCCTGCGCTGATCCGCTGGCTCTGGCGCCATCTCGTTTCACCCCCGATCACAACGACGAGCGAGACAAACAATGTAAGCTTGAAAACAAACCCGGCCATGGCCACTGCAGAAGCCTCTGTCGACCGCCTGATTGTCTCGCGCCGTCGCCTCAGCGTGCGGTTCGTAACCTTTTGCCACTCTCGTCCGCGGGATTATGCAGTTGCCCGTCTTGCCCACGCACAGTCCGAGTGATGCGCTGAAAATTGATATCCCGCTGGTCACTCACCTCATCGCGAGCCAGTTCCCCCAGTGGGCCCATCTGCCAGTCTCGCCGGTCGCACTCAGCGGATGGGACAACCGCTCATTTCACCTGGGAACCGACATGACCGTACGACTGCCGGGCGCAGAACCGTACGCCCGCGCGGTCAACAAGGAACAGACGTGGCTGCCACGCCTTGCGGCCCACCTGCCCTTGCCGATCCCGCAGCCCGTTGCACTGGGTGAGCCCGACCAGCACTCTCCGTGGCGGTGGTCTGTCTATCGCTGGCTGAATGGAGAGATCGCGACCTCGGAGCGAATCAGCGACCTGGATCGGTTTGCCATTGACCTCGCCGGTTTTCTCCGCGCACCCCAGAAAATCGCTACCGCAGGCGGACCGGCACGCAAACTCCGGGGCGGATCACTCGACCTGTGGAATGACCAGGCCGAGGCTGTGATTGACGCGCTCGCGTCAACCGTCGATGCTGCCGCCGTAACGTCCATTTGGCAGTCCGCGCTTGCCGCCCCATTCACCAACCAGCCCGTTTGGTACCATGGCGATATTGCAGCAGGGAACCTGCTGGTTCAGGAGGGCAAGCTGTGCGCCGTCATCGACTTTGGCGGCGTGGGTGTCGGTGATCCGGGTTGCGACATGACGATCGCGTGGACGCTGCTTGGCCCTTCAAGCCGACAGCTCTTCAGGGAAACCTTGGGGGTCGAAGACGCGGTCTGGAACCGCGGTCGCGGCTGGGCATTATGGAAAGCCATGATCATCCTCGCCGGAATCATCGAGACCAATGCGGTTGAGGTGGCCTCTGCAGAATATGCGGTCGATCAACTTCTTGCGGACTACCGCCATCGCGCGGACGTGGACGCGTGATCGGGGCTCACCTCTACCGCCAGTCGCTCACACCGACTTACAGGTGCTGCGTCAAGCCACCATCAAGCGGGAAGATCTGTCCGGTAACAAAGCCAACCCCTGAGCCCGCGAGCCACACGGCGAGTGGACCGATGTCTTCTGCCGTCCCGGCGCGCTTGGTCATCGTGAAGCGCACCGACCGCAGCGCAGACTCGTCCGTTGGATTGATTCGATCGCTCATCCAGTCCATCCATCCGAGTTCAATGCCGTTTACCGAAATTCCGTCCGCCGCCACTTCCTGCGCGAGTGCACGGATCATGTTGAAGACGGCCCCCTGCGCCGCGCTGTAGGCCACCGTATTCGGCAAACCGCGCTCGCCAAGCACACTCGTCATCAATATGAGATTGCCGCCGGTGCCCTGTTCGCGCATTCGCGCGACCGCGGCCTGGCAAGCGTCAAACTGGATCGAAAAGTTCGCATGCATGACACCGGCAAGATCGTCCGGCGACGTCTCCGCAAAGGGTTTGGCAAGAAAGTGATCCGGGGCACTCGCGAGGATGTCGCAGCCGCCCAATGAGTCAATCGCCTTGCTGATATCGGTCGTGGCGTCGGCCACCGCAACCATGGCAACGCGTGCGCCCGCCTCTGTGAACGCCTCAGCGATCACTTCACCCGCCGGATTGTCCGCACCAAGTACCACCGCGCGCTTGCCGCTCAAATCAAAGTGTTCAACAGCCGCCATATCAGTTGCCCCCCTCGTCGTGCGCAGGCACAAACTCGACCGGCCCCAGGCCACCCGCGAGACCCCCACCATCAATGATGAACGCCTGTCCCGTGACATAGGACGATGCATCGGACGCCAGGTAAACCGCAAGGGGACCGAGTTCCCACCACTCACCAATCCTGCGCACCGGTATGCGCGAACCCCGCTGCCGTCGAATCTCACGCTCCTGATCGGTCGTTGCCTCGTACTGGGCAACGTATCCGGGAACGATGGTATTCACGCGTATGCCGTGTGGGGCCAGCATCGTTGCCGTGCTCTTGGCGAGCGAAATCTGGCCACCCTTGGCCGTCGGATAGGCAAATGATCGGTTGCCACGCATTGCCGTGCCGGACGCGGTGTGGATGATCACGCCGCCTTCTCCGCGATCCACCATGAACTTGGCGGCCGCCCGGGAGCAGTAAAAGTTGCTCTTCAAATTGGTCGCAAGCACGGTCTCGAAGGCGTCGTCCGGGTAATCCCAGAAGTCCCAGTTGCCACTCACACCACCACCGCCGGCGTTGGCGATCATGACGTCAATCTTGCCGAATTCATCGATACAGCGATCCACGAGTGCGTTGACCTGCGCCGAGTCGGTGACATCGCACTGATGATCGATAGCGACGCCACCATCTGCAGTGATTTCGCTGACCGTCTGGTCAATTTGTTCCTGCGTGCGCGCTGACACGACTACCTTCGCTCCCGCCGCCGCAAGCGCTTTGGCCATGGCCTTGCCGAGACCACGGCCAGAGCCCGTGACGACAATTGCGCGACCGTCCAGTCTTAGTTTTTCCAGCATGGCGGGTTCTCTCCCTTTCGCGAGCGGGCACTGTAGCAGAGGCGCCGGTTATGTTTCGACCTGGGGGTGCTCGCTCAACCTCGACTGATCGTAGCCAGGACACTCAAACAGGTCACAAAGGATCAAAGTGACATTCGGTCCTGAGATTCCATACGAACAACGCATCGTCGACTCGGATCACAGCTACCAGGCGTACCCTATGCCTTACCGCAAATGCCAGAGTCGACGGTCGCTAAACCCCCGCCAACTCCCGCGTCACGACCGCGGCCCCAACAGACCGGCAGCGACTCGCGCTCTGACCCGCCCAGAGGGCGGTGAAGTCCCCACTGCCGGCGTCGGCAGCAGCCGCCCGCAGAGGCGTCAGCGCCGATAGAGCGAGCGGAAATGCCGGCACTGATGGGTTCATGGGTCCGAGGTCTCGTATGAGCCTGTTCACGATACTGCGCGCCGGTCGGCCACTGAAGAGATTGGTGATCGCGGTAGTTTGTGCCTGCGGACTCGCGAGCGCGGCACGGTGGACATCGCTTGTCGTCGCTTCCGGACAAAGCAGATACGCCGTTCCCACTTGAGCCGCAATCGCCCCCAACGCGAGCGCTGCCTTCACCCCGCGTGCGTCGGCGATGCCGCCCGCCGCTATCACCGGAATATTAATCGCGCCTACAACTTGTGGCACCAGCGCCATCGTCCCTACCTGCGTACCCAGATCGTCACTCAGGAACATACCGCGATGGCCACCCGCTTCGAGGCCTTGCGCTATCACGGCATCGACGCCGCTGGCGGCCAACCACTCGGCCTCAGCGACCGATGTCGCCGACGACAGGATCTTCGTTCCCCAGGACCGAATCTCGTCCAGGAACGCCGCGTCCGGCAAGCCAAAGTGGAAACTCACCACGTCCGGCTTGAACTCGCGCAGCACTTCCAGCGACTGTTCCCCGAATGGCAAGCGTTGCGCGGCCAATGGGACCTCGGGCACCGCAACTCCAAACTCTTCGTAATAGGGGGCGAGCAAGTCGAGCCATGCGGCAAAGGCGGCCGCGTCGGGTGTCGGGGGCGTGTGGCAGAAGAAGTTGACGTTAACCGCACCTCGCCCGCCCGCGCGAATCGCCGTCAATTCATCATGAAGCGCTCCAGGCGACAACATCGCGCATGGCAATGACCCCAGTCCGCCGGCGCCACGAACAGCCATTGCGAGATCACTGCCCTGCACACCCGCCATCGGTGCCTGAATAATGGGTATTTCTACGCCGAGCAGTTCCGTCGCTTCCATCGCAAATCCTCATCTGTGAACCGGCAGCAACGAACGCTTGCCGCCCGTTAGGCTCGCCTGATGCGCACGACCTTCATCACCTCGAAATTAATACCTGCCACCACGTCGGTTGACGTGTAATAGGTGAGGTTGACCCACGCACCCTTCAGGTCGCGGTACTTTTGCTTGCGTCGATACTTGAAGGGCACGTCGTAGCCTTCCAGCATCAGCGTATTGACGACCCAGCCGTCACGGTTGCGCTGCACATGGCTTGATACTTTCTTCATATCAAGTTGATTCAGCTTCTCGTGCCCCAGCAATTTGCTCACGTCCGACTTCACACTCGCCGCCTCAGTTCTCGTCATCAGGTTCCGGGTCGGCAGTCGGCGCACGGCGGGCCGGCGATGCGACTCGCCTTGTGTGTTTCTTCGGCTTGCCTTTGCGTTTCACTTCTGACTTTGTACGCTTGTGCTTCTTCGGACCAGCCGCCTTACCCGAGTTCTTCACACGCTTCGGCCCGGCGTAGGCAGCAACCATACCGTCGACCTGCGCAATCTCGAGCCGCAGTTTCAGGTAGCGTTCAATGCCCGCCAGCAGATTCCACTCGGTCGAATCGACCAATGTTATCGCCTTGCCTTCTTTTCCCGCTCGCCCCGTGCGACCCACCCGGTGCACGTGATCATCGCCACTTTGAGCGACCGTGAAATTGATGACCAGATCAACATCCGCAATATCGAGGCCACGGGCGGCCACGTCGGTTGCCACCAGCACGCCGACCTTGCCGTCACGGAACCGGCTCATGACCTGTTTGCGCTCGCTCTGCGGAATCTCGCCATGAATAAACGCCGCACTCACATCCTTGCGCTTTAGCGTCGTGCCAAGTCGCTGGCACTGCTCACGGGTATTGCAGAACACGATTGACCGGGTCGCAGCTTCTACCTTGATCAGGGCTCGCACCAGTCGCTCTTTGTGGGCGGCATCATCGGCGAGTACTTTGCTCTGGGTGATGTGGCTGTGCCCCTCCCGATGGTGGTCGACAACGATCGACACCGGGTCTTTCAGAATGCCGCGGATGCGGTCCATCGCGCGGTGTTCCAGCGTCGCGGAGAACAGCAGGCTTTGTCGATCAGCGCCGCTCGCGCCAGCAATAATGTTCATGTCTTCGCTGAAGCCCATGTCCAGCATACGATCAGCTTCATCCAGCACCAGCATTTCCAGATCAGAAAGATAAGCAGAGCCCTTGCCGATGTGTTCAACCAGGCGGCCCGGGGTGGCAATGATGACCTCCGGGTTCCTGCGCATGGCCGCGATCTGGTACTTGAACGCGGCACCACCGATTACAAGACCGCACTTGATGTGGGTGAACGCAGCAAAGCGCGTGAACGCACGCTCGGTTTGTACGGCCAACTCACGGGTCGGCAACAGGATGAGCGCACGGGTTCCCGTTTCCTTTGCATCCACGGCCAGCAGGCGGTTCAGCATCGGCAGGACGAAAGCACCGGTCTTGCCACTGCCGGTCTTCGCCGCGATCATCAGATCTCGACCCGCCAACGCATGCGGAATCGCGCGCGCCTGCACGGCGGTCGCCTCGGCAAAGCCCAGTTGGTCAAGGCCCTTGATGAGGCGCTTGTCGAGATTGAGATCAGCGAGAAGGGTCAAGTGGTCATATCTCAGAAAAGGAGGAACAAAGCCGGGCCCCAGTGTAACAATCCGCTGCTTTGACCGCTTGCCCGCGTCGCAAATCTCTCTATAATTCGCTCCATCCTTTGGGGGTGGCCTCGGCCTGAGATGTTGCAGCGGCAACGAACCCCCGGAACCTGATCCGGATCATACCGGCGTAGGAAAGAGGAGCAGCACTTCTCTGCGCCAGTTTCGGATCCTCAATCGCTTGAATGAGGAGTCTGCAGAAAGTCATGCAGCGCACAATGTCGCCGCCGGTTTCCCGCTCGCCCAAACGTCCAATCGCGTCCGCTCTCCTGTCGAACGTCAGGGTCTCACGCGCGGTGGTCTTGTTCGCCGTGGCCATCATGCCGAGCCTTGCAGTGGCGGTTGATGCCGAGATGGCAGACATCGAAGAGATCGTCGTGACCGCCGACCTGCGCGGTGGACTCCTGCAAGAGATTCCGACCAGCGTCAGCGTCATTGGCCGCGACGCCATCGCCGCTCGTGGCGCGCAACACATCGAGGAAGTGCTCTCGCGCATTCCGAACGTCAATTTTGCGAGCGGTACATCGCGCGCCAGGTTCTTCCAGATTCGCGGCATCGGCGAACGCAGCCAGTTTATCGACCCACTTAACCCATCCGTTGGATTTCTGATCGACAACGTCGACTTCAGCGGCGCGGGCAGCATCGGTACCTTGTTCGATGTTAGCCAAGTTGAAGTGTTGCGTGGACCCCAGGGCACGCGCTACGGGGCCAACGGGCTAGCTGGCCTGATCAATATCAAGACGGCGGAGCCGACTTCTGAGTTCGAGGGCCGGCTTCAGGTCGGTGCCGGTGACTATGCTTCCCGCAACGTCGGTGCAGTGGTCAGCGGTGCCCTCAGCGACGCGGTCCGCGGCCGGATCGCCATCGAAACCGCAAGCAGTGACGGGTATATGGACAACGCATTTCTTGGCGCCGATGACACCAACGACCGCAGCGAGACCACCGCCCGGGTCAAACTCGATATCGCACCGTCGGACGAGACGCTGATCAAACTCTCGTTCATGCATGTGGATATGGACAACGGCTATGACGCCTTCTCGCTAGACAACACCCGCACAACGCTGTCTGACAATCCCGGCCACGATCGCCAGGATTCGAACGCACTGTCGATTGACGGCAACTGGCGGGCCGGCGATATCACCATCCAGGCGATCGGCGCCCTGTCACGCTCTGATCTCGCCTACGGCTATGACGAGGACTGGGCGTTCGAAGGTCTTCACGACGATGGGTACGCCTCGATCGACAATTACCTGCGCAATCGCGACTCGCGCTCGCTTGAGCTCCGATTGAAGGGCAACGCCGACGACGCGATCGACTGGGTCATCGGCATCTACCAACTGAGCGTTGATGAGGACCTGAGACGCGTGTACACATTTGCGGCCGGCGACTTCACCAGCAACCACAACGTCGATACCCTTGCGATCTTCGGCGAGACGGACATCGCGTTGGGCGATGACTGGTCACTCAATGTCGGCGGCCGACTGGAGCAGCGCGACGCCGCGTATCGAGACTCCAATGCAGTGGCATTTTCTCCTAAAGAGAATCTCTGGGGCGGCCGCGTCGCGCTAACCTATCACGCAGGGCGAGACCGGCTTGCTTACGCGAGCCTGGCGCGGGGTTACAAGGCCGGCGGCTTCAACACCGACGGCTCGCTCGACGCTGACCTGCGCGAATTCGACCCGGAAGATCTGATTGAAGTCGAGGTCGGGATCAAGGGGCAGGCGGGGCCACTCAGATATCAATTGGCTGTCTTCTACGACAAACGGCGCGACCAGCAGGTTAAAAGTTCGCTCACACGAACGCGCGCAGATGGCTCCACTGAGTTCATCGACTTCAATGGCAACGCCGCCCGCGGAACCAACAAGGGGCTCGAAGCAGACTTGCAATGGCAAGCGACGGAACAACTCGCGCTCTTTGCCACCGTCGGCCTGCTCGACGCCTCGTTCGATCGCTTCATCAATGAGTTCGACGAAGACCTCTCTGGGCGACGCCAGGCCCATGCACCCCGCTACACCGCAAATTTCGGCGCCAGCGTCACATCGGGTAACTGGCGCGTACAAGTGGACGCCGACCTCAAGGACGAGTTCTTCTACTCAGACCGCCACCACGTAAAAAGCAACAGCGACTACACACTGCTGAACGCATCTGCCCACTGGCAAATCGGCTCGGTGGATCTGCGGCTGTGGGCGCGGAACCTGACGGACGAAGATTATTCCGTCCGCGCCTTCGGCAGTTTCGGCAATGATCCACGCAAGGGTTATGTCACCGAACCCTATTTTCAGTGGGGAGAGCCTCGTATGATCGGTGCCAACATCACACTCAACTGGTAACCGACCCGGCGCTTCTACCTCGGCGCGTGGCCTGGCTGATATCGCCTACCAACCCAAGAAAGGAGACGATTGATGGGATCGATGTCGCAAGAAGCAAAAGAGTCATTTCTGGCTGATCTGCATGTTGGCGTGCTGGCGTTAACCGCCGACACCACGGACACCAGGAAAGGCCCCCTGACCATTCCCATTTGGTACGACTACACCCCCGGAGGTGATCTCTGGTTCATCACCTCCGGGTCCTCACGCAAGGGCCACCTGCTCACTGTCGGCACGCGCATCAGCCTCTGTGCCCAGACCGAAGCACCGCCCTATCAGTACGTCAGTGTCGAAGGACCCGTGACCGCCATCGATCCCGCTCAAGACGAGCTCAAACCGATGGCAGTACGCTACCTTGGCGAAACCCTGGGTGAACAATACGCGCAAGGCAGCAGCGGCGAGCATTCAATCGTCGTGCGCATGCGACCGCAGGAGTGGCTGGCGGTCGACTACAGCGCGTCGAACTGACGGCACCACACTGATCAGCCGACCGGTAGTCGGTTGAATTGCCCTGGACCCCCACCATGAAGCTTTCTGTTGAAGTTATACTCTATCCGCTGAATGCAGACTACACCCCCGCGATTGACGCTTTCATCGATCGAGCGAAGTCCCATGATCGCGTTGAAGTCCGGTGTACCGATCTGTCCACACAACTCTTCGGTGACTACGATCTCATCATGGACCTGCTGAAAGAGGAAGTGCGCGCAACCTGGGACGCATTCGGCGATGGCGCATTCGTCCTGAAGTTACTCCCGGGTGACCTGCGCGGCATCGCGCCCGACAGCAAGCCGGACAGCAACGCGTGAGTCATCCCCGCGTCACGACCACAACCCCAGCACATCAGGCGTCATGACGGATCGATGAGCAGCGCGAGTAACACGGCGCGTGTCGTTATTGAGCAGCTACTGGCGAGCAGCCCGTATGAACTGATTGCCGTCGTCCTCGCCGTCGCCTACCTGCTCCTCGTCATCCGCGAGAATATCGTCGCCTGGTATTGCGCCTTCGTCAGCACGGCCATCTTTCTCGGCATTTTCTGGCAGGTCGATCTCTACATGGAATCCGGCCTGCAGGTTTACTATCTGGTGATGGCCGTCTACGGCTGGTCTCAGTGGCGCAAACGCAATGACGACGATGCCCCCGCCCTTGCGATCAGCACGTGGCCCGTGTCACGCCACATACTGGTATTGGTCGGCGTCGCAGCAGCGGCCCTCGCTTCCGGCTGGCTGCTGCGCGACACGAACGCACGACTGCCATACATCGATTCGTTCACCACCTGGGGCAGCATCGTCACGACGTACATGGTGGCCAAAAAAGTGCTGGAAAACTGGCTATACTGGTTAGTCATCGATTCGATATCAATTGTTTTGTATATCGACCGCGGCTTGTATTTCACCGCGCTGCTCTTTGCCGCCTACATCGTCATCGTCATATTCGGCGGCATCTCCTGGTACCGGCAATGGCACAACGCACGGCCAATCAGTTAATCGCGACGTGGCCAACCTGGCCGTTCGACCTCAGCCGAGAGCCCGAAGTCGTCGGCGTGCTCAAGAGTGAAACCAACGCCGTTTACAAGCTGACAAGCGACGCCGGGCCTCTCGTACTCCGCGTGAACAACCCTCGGTCCACCCAGCTTGGCATCGATCGCGAATGCGAGAGCACCGTGTTGGTAGCCATCGCAGACGCCACATTCGCTATTCCTGTCATCTTTAATCGACCGGACGATGGCTACCAGGTGAGCACCTTCGCTGGCGGCGCACATCCCGATTCGCCGCACGCAGATCAGATTCGCGCGATGGGCACGGCGCTGGCGGAATTGCACGGACGCCGTGCGCCGGTCACAATCGTCGAGCCGAGCCGCCAGATCGAACACTATTGGCACCGATTACCGTTGCCGCTAACAAAGCGGCTTGCCCACATCCGCGCCGGTGCGCAAGCCCTGCACTGGACCCCGCTGACAACATCGCTCTGTCACTTCGACCTGCTGCCGCCAAACCTGCTGTTGCAGCCAGACGCGTACGGCGGATGGCGGCTCGTAATTCTCGATTGGGAGTTCGCAGCGCTGGGCGACCCGCTATTCGATCTCGCCACCCTGGTCGACGGACTGAATCTTGGGCGCGATGATGTTGAGGTGCTGCTAGGGGCGTACGCTAACGCCGAAGCCGGACACGACGCGATCGCCAAAGCGAGGGTGACCAGCCGATTTCTCGCGCTGCTTTGGCGACTAACGCGAGATACTGACTACAACCCAACCAATAGCGTCGAGGCACTCGAAAGACTGCTCAGTCAACTCAAATCGGACTGAAGTGGGTCCAGTCAACAGATGCTCTCCGCTGGTCGCATCTTGCAGAAAAAACGCTGGCAGAAAAGAGCCCTGCGGAAAACGGCTAGTTGACCGTGTTTTTCTCGGCAAACCGGTTCGGTGCACGTGAATCCTCATTGCGCGTCTTCACATCGATCATCACCGACTTGCCTTCCTGATTGCTCTGCGCCGCCTGCTTGATCGCCGCCGGCAGTTCCGACGCCTTCGTCACGCGGATGCCCTCGGCACCGAGGCCCATCGCGATCTGCGCGTAGTCGCCCGACATATGCGTCACGCCAAACTGCTCGCGGGCAGTCGGCGTGCCACCCGGATACGTCGCCATGATGCCGTTGTTCAACAACACCACCGTGATCGGCAACCCCGCCCGTACTGACGTTTCGATATCAAGCCCGGACATACCGAACGCCGCGTCGCCCATGAACGCCACACACATCCGTTCCGGCATCGCCATCTTCGCGCCAATCATCAGAGGGATCGACGCGCCAAGGTGCGTCGTCTTGCCCCAACCGACATAGCTGTGCGGCGTCGTCGCCGTGTAAAACGGCGCCATCTGATCGCGCGGTGCGCCGGCGTCGTGGGTCACGACACTGTTTTCCTTGTCGAGGTTCTGGTTCAATTCCCAGATCACCCGGTACGGACTGATCGGGGTCGAATCATTGGTCAGATACGGCATCCACGATTCCCACCACGCATCCTTCGCTGCCTTCACCCGGGCAAGTGCCCCGCTCTTGCGGCCGCCCTCACCAACCAGACCCTTCACGGCGTCAATGATCAGTTGCAGCGTCAGTTTGGCATCCCCCACAAGGCCAATGTCGCAGATCGTGTCCTTGTTCATCTCATTGACGTCATTGACCGCATGGATCAGAAACTTCTCCTGCGGGAAGCGCTGACCGTACGGCGTGGCTGTCAGCGACGTGCCAACCGCAAACATCAGGTCCGATTCATCTAACCACTGCCGGGCCGGGCCGGTGGCCGAGAGGCCGCCCGACCCAATCGCGAGCGGATGCCGCTCATCGATCGCCGACTTGCCCGGCAGCGAGGTATAAACAGGTACCTCAAGCAATTCCGCCAGTTCCCGCAGTTCTTCCGTCGCTTGCGCCGACATGACGCCGCCACCGGCCCAGATCATCGGGTCCTTCGCGTCCACCAGCGCTTTCGCCGCATCCGCCACATCGCCCGCTGACGGCACACCGACCACCTGACGCGGCGACTGGTAGTTGAGCGCATTGTCCGGTATCTCCTGGCCGACAATCTCCGGCGGCAGTTCCACCACCACCGGCCCCGGCGCCGATGAGCGCAACTGATGCATCGCGCGGCGCATGACGTTGCCCGTCTCCTTTGGCCCCGTGATGAACTCGGCATGACGGCTGACGTTGGCCCACGTGTTCACGGCGGAGAAATTCGGCCGGATGAACAACTGATTCAGCGGATTGCCGCCCGGCAACACCAGCAGCGGTACGTTGTCGGCATTGGCTTGCGCCAGGCCGCCCATGGCGTTCTCGGCGCCGGCTTGTGACTGCATCGCCACCACGCCAATGTTCTTGCGATCACTCACCCGCGCATAGCCATCTGCCGCCATCACCGCGCCGCGTTCGTGGCGAAACGCCACCGGCCGGATACCAAGCTTCGCGACCGCTTCGATCATCGGGTTGCTGGGAAAGCACGACAGCCATGTCACGCCCTCGTCTTTCAGTATCTTCGCGATGTACTCGTCGCCTCTCATGCGCCTGCCCCGTGTCTTGTGGTTTGTCGGATAGTGTCCTGACGTCTCGAAATCTGCAGCCGGAGCATACTATAGGTGGTTCATTCAGCCTCGGGGCCGATCAGGTTGCGATGGATCACTCGGCCCATGACCAACATCGCCCCAGCCACGGTCTCCCGCGCGTTCGGGTTGCAGACACCTGACAGGTTCCTGAAACGTGCTGTCCTGCATTGTTCGGGGTCGCAGGTCGCAACCCGCTAACGAGGCCACGCGTCCGTCGGTGCTCTTTACACTTCTCCCAAACGTCCTGGACCATCCATCCGCCAGAACGACCATAAGGGCATGTTTTTACGCGCCTTCCAGAAGTACGGCATGAATATTGCTCAGCGTCTACTGAATCCCAATAACGCAGTGAATCCCGCATGAAACTTGTACAGATCAGCAAAGTTCTCCTGGTGTCGATGCTCACCCTCGCCGCCGGCAGCCTCCAGGCTGCGATCATCTATAGTGTCTCAGACGGCACGACAACAACTATCGTCAACCCGCTCTCGACAGCAAGCAGCGCCGCCACTTACTACGACTACTCTTTCGACGGACAGGCATCCGCTGATCCCGCGTTCGGCACCGAGGAAGACAAGGTTTCTTTTGGTTACATGAGGACAGCGGCACCGGCATTCTCAGCCTGGGCATGATCTTCGACAAGCGCTGCCTAGCAGGCGGTGGATGTACCAACGGCGGTACCATGGACATGACTTCCAGCGGCATGCCGCTCGGCACGACGGTGTCGGTGAATGATGAAGAGTCACCAAGCGCAACCTTTGTGAACGGTACCAACACCTGGGAGTGGAACAAGGCCAACACGGATGGCGGCATGGTGTCCGGTCTTGAAAGCTCGACCTGATCAATTGATCTCACGATCAACAGCTCCACGCACCTTGAGAACGGCTTCGGATTCGTGAGCACATCCGGCAAGTTCGGCCTGACCGGCCTTGGTGCTGGCGAAACCCTGACTATCACCGCGTCTGTGCCAGCACCGGCGACTGGCCTGCGGCTCATCCTTGGACTGGCTGGTCTGGCAGCGCGCAAGCATGCCTGATCTCTCAGACCTCCCGGCACTCCCTCACCCTGCCAGCATCCCCTGCTGGCAAGGTGAGTGGCGTCCGGGACGTCTCCTTAGAATCACGGTCATCCGCTCGATAGCTAATCCTCACTGTCCAGCCTGCATTTCGGACACCACGCAACCCCGTTCGCGTCTCTTGTCAGCGACCTCAGCCCATGACGAGCCCTGCCGCCCGACAGGTGGTACCGGCTAGCTCGCAACCCCATGCCGAATGATGCGTCCGGGCCTCGCTCCGGTATGCACATCATTCTCAAGAATGATCTCTCCGTTGCAGATGGTTGCGCGAAAGCCGCAACCCGGCTGCGTGTAGCGTCCTGCACCGTTCGGAAAATCATGCACGTACTGCGGCTGCAACTGCCCGACCCGCGCATAGTCGATCACGTTGACATCGGCGCATCTGCCAACTTCCAGCGTTCCCCGGTCCTTGATGCCGATGACCCGCGCTGGTTCTGAGGTCATGCGCCGAATCCCCTCGGCCAGCGAGTAGACGCCCGCATCCCGGGTCCAGTAACCCAGCACGTGGGTCGCCCACGACGCATCCATTACCTGCCCGACATGCGCGCCAGCATCACCTAACCCCGGCAAGCAATACTCGCTCTTCATCCAGTCAGTTAGCGCTGTCAGATTGCCATTAAAGACCCGCAACACAAAGATAGCTTTGCCGCGAGTCTGCCTGGAAATGCGCAGGAACGTCTCGACCGGATGCTCACCCGCCGCTTCTGCCATCGCATGCAAGCTGCCCTCCGGGCCCGCCGCCCAGTCAGGCTCATCGCCATCACCCAGCCAAAACATGCCCTTGGGGCGACTCATCGCGCCACGCTCGGGTGACTTCGAATCGACCGCCTCGATGCCTTCATCTCGCAGCCGCGCAAACGTGGCCGGGTCATCAAGGGCGGCGACCCGATCGTCAAACGACAATTTGGCAAACGACTTCCACGCGGCAGTTCGTATCGGCAACTCGTTACACAGGCCGCAGATATACCCTGAACCTCGCGGAATGCAGCCCCCTGTCACGTCATGACCGTCAGCCGCCATTGCCGCAAAACGTTCGTGCATCAACTTGCCGTCGTCTTCACCCGGACGCCTTGGCCAGCCAAAGGCAACTGATGTATTGGTCATTAGACGGTTGCCACCCACGGAGCCGATTTTGCGGAGCAGATCGCAGACTTTGTCAGCGTCGCCCTCAATACCCAGCACGGTCTGCATCAGACCGCCGCCGTTATCCCGGACCACCTCAGCCATGCGACACAGTTCTTCTTCCGATGAAAACGTCCCGGGAACCGGTCGACCATCGGGTATGCGATGCCCGTCCACGCGCGAGGTAGAAAACCCAACCGCCCCTGCCTTCATGGCCTTGTCAACCAACTCCGCCATCTGTTCAATTTCTTCCACCGTCGCCATTTCCTCGACCGCGCGCTGACCCATGACGTAGTAACGCACCGCGCAATGGCCGACGAGACCCGTGACATTGATCGCGGGTCTGCTGGCCGCCAGTACGTCCAAATAGTCGCCGTACTGGTCCCACTCCCACGAGAGACCCGACATGATCGCGTGCGACGGAATGTCCTCTACGGTCTCCATCATCCCGGCAAGCAACTCCCGATGCTCGGGCCTGCACGGTGCGAACGTGACACCACAGTTGCCCAGCAGAACCGTTGTCACGCCATGTTGGCTGGACGGCGTGACCATGGGATCCCAGGCGATTTGTGCATCGAGATGCGTGTGCGCATCGACGAAGCCTGGCGTCACGATGTGCCCGCTCGCGTCGATCTCATTCCCGCCGGTGCCTTCGACTTCACCGACCGACGTGATCGTGTTGCCATCGATTGCGACGTCGCCGACATAGGGGGCCGCGCCGGTCCCATCAACAATCTCGCCGCCGCGGATCACCAGATCATGTGTCATCGCCAACTCCTCCAATCTTCTGTTTTACCGTGTTCTTTGCTGCCAATCAGGCAACAGTCATTACTCTCGGCGCTACCTGAAACTCAAGTGACTGGCGTCAAGCCGTGCTGATCATCAAATGCCAGTTCGATATTGCTCGGGCTGCTATCAGCAATCTCCGCATGACGCATGTGTGGCGCCTTAAGTGGCAAGAACCCTCACATCGGCCGCTCTCCCTGGACCTGCAGGCGGTGGATGACACGCGGCTCATCCCCATGGTCGTGGACCGCAAAGTGTAAAACCGCGCGGTTGTCCCACAAGGCAAGATCCCCGGGTTGCCACTGGTGACGCGCCTGAAACTCAGGCCGAATCGAATGCGCAAACAGATACTCCAGCAAGGACGCGCTCTCTTCGCGGCTCCACCCTGCAAACCGGCGGGTGAACGCCCGACACACATAGAGCGCTTTTCTGCCCGTCTGATCATGCGTGCGTGCGACCGGATGCTCTGCCTTCGGCGCGCTGCCCGCCTCTTCACCATAAACCGCGGCCAGGCCCTCGGCCGAGTGGACCGCAAACAGACGATCCACGGTTTCCCGCAAACCAGCAGACAGCCCTTCATATGCCAGCTCCTGATTGGAAAACGCGGTGTCTCCACCGATCGACGGCGTCTCGAGCGCATACAGCATTGTCAGCTTTGGCGGCTCCGGGTTGTAGGTCATGTCCGAGTGCCAGTGCTGGTTGATGTCCCGCCGCTTCCCTGGATTTTTTAACTCAATGATATCGGGATGATCCGACATGCCCGCGTACGGATGGCGGACGAGATCGCCCCAGCGCCGCGCGAATACCATGTGCTCCTCCGGCGTTAGCGTCTGACCACGAAGCACCAGCACATGGTGCTCGCAGAAGAGCGCATCCAGTTCCTTCCACATGGATTCATCCACGGACCGGACGTCCAGGTCCTCTATCACCACGCCGAGCGGTACCCCGAGTTTCGATACCTGCATTCCACCCCCCCATCCAATGTTCTTTGGCCACACTGATGCGTGCAGCAACCGTCAATGCGCCTCTCGCAGCCGCCCGTCCCAGCCGGTACAGTATCGCGAAACGCAACGCGCGCGTCTGCTGAGCTCGCCAAACATCGATTGACGGCGAGCCCCCAACCGAAAGACGACGACAATAGAAAGACGCCCAGGCACCGATATTATTCAAGGCGCGCGAGGCTAACGTGAAATCCATGGTTCCGACTCGCAGGCCGTTTTTTTCAGATGCCTGCTCACGGGCCTTTTTCGCCAGCCGCTAGTTGCCGGACACCGAGTCGACCTTGCCGAAGAGCACTGCAAGCCGGTCGGTAATGTCGTCTGGCAAGGGTGGCGCAAGAATTGACGCCACATTTTCGTCGAGGTGTGACTTACTGCCGGTGCCAGTGAGGACGACATCGGCGCCATGTTCGTGTCGGCAGAACCGATACGCCGCCTGAACCAGTGAGCTAACGCCTGCCGCATCGCTGACAAAATCGAGGCCGTCAGACGGCATCGTGATCGTATGACGTACAGCGATCTCTTCGAGCAAAGCCGCGAGCGCTTCCGGCTGGCTGAGTGCGCGGCGCACAGCGAACATGATGAGCGTTGCCACGTCCTTCTCGCGCGTCAGGGGAAAGACGGTCGATCTCGCGGATGGATTGAGCAGATTGAAACCCACCATAACGACATCAAACAGATCATCCGGCAGCGCGCGCCGGAACATCTCGTGTGTCGTGTCGTTGCTAAATCGTTCCGTCACACCCAGAAAGCGAATCTTGCCGAGGGTTTTCTGCCGTTCGAGCGCTGGCACCAACGTATCTACCGCAACGTCATATTCATCCTCGCCGAGTCCATGCAGGTGAAAGACATCGATGTGATCCGTACCAAGCGCGACCAGACTCGCCTCCAGATTCGAGACCAACTCGTCCGGCGTGATCATGCCATCTGCGCCCCGGAGCAGTGTCTTGGTCGACAAAACAACATCCTCTCGACGACCCTCGATGCCCTTGCCGACCGCGCCTTCGGTGCCATAGGCGCGGGCGGTATCGATGAAGTTGACACCGAGATCCAGCGCATGCCGCACGATCGATACGGCATCTGACTCGGTTGCTCCCCGCGCCATGCCGAGGCGGCTGTGCCCGCCGCACCCAAGACCCGCAACGCTGACTGCAAGTCCGGTTCGCCCCAGTCGAATCATGTCCATGTCTGTCTCCTTCCTGCCGGCTGAATCGCTTCTTTTTAAACGTGAGGCAGCAACCAGCGCCACCACGATCGCACGCTCGCCACCAACCGCCGTTGCCATAAGTATGCAACAGTCCGTGCCCGTCGGGTCGCCGCGTGCGCCTCCTAACGTCAGCGGCGTTGAATTCGCTGCTAACGCTGCCGTCACCCTCGCGCACGCTGCGTTTGGCCGGTCGAGCGGACTAACGACCCGCGCGGAGCGAGGGTGGACACCAGCGACGCATTGGACTAGCGTCGATCCACCTTCCAGACACCCGGAATCCCCATGCACGATCTCGTCATTCGCAACGGCCTCATCGTCGACGGCTCAGGCAACGACCGCTTCACCGGCGACATTGCAATCGACGGCAACACCATCAGTGCGGTGGGCACGGTGGGCAGCGAAGGCAAGCGTGAAATCGACGCTGGCGGACGCCTCGTGACACCGGGATGGGTGGACATCCACACACACTACGACGGGCAGGCCACCTGGGACCCGATCATGGCGCCCAGCAGTTGGCATGGCGTGACTACGGTCATCATGGGCAACTGCGGCGTGGGCTTTGCACCCGTCAGGCCCGGCCAGCAGCAGTTCCTGATTGAACTGATGGAGGGTGTCGAGGACATTCCAGGCACCGCACTCGCCGAGGGCATCACCTGGGACTGGGAGTCTTTCCCGGAATACCTCGACGCGCTGGAGCGCTTTCCACGCACGATCGATGTTGGCACCCAGGTGCCCCACGCGCCCATTCGCGCCTACGTGATGGGTGAACATTGCGCCGGCGACGCACAGCCGAACGCCGAGCAGATAGCGGAGATGTCACAACTCGTCAGGGAAGGCATCGAAGCCGGTGCACTCGGCTTCAGCTCGTCGCGGACGCTGCTGCATCGGGACATCCACGGCGAATATGTGCCCGGTACCTTCGCAGGCAGCGACGAGATGTTGCAACTCGGCCTCTCCATGAAGGGCCTGAAGCACGGTGTCTTCGAGATGGTGTCCGACAACCTCGGCGATGACGACGAGTGGGCGTGGGTCAAAGAGTTTGCACGCCAGACCGGGCGACCGGTCACGCTAATCCCCACATCCCAGGCTGCCTACGAGAACGGCAAAATCTATCGCATTGCCGAAGACGCGCGGAAACAGGGCATGGAGATCATGCCGCAGATGGCAGGCCGCCCGACCGGCGTCCTGCACGGCTTGCAAAGTTCATTTCATGCCTTCATTCGCACGCCGACCTATCAGGAGCACCTGGCCGACCTGCCGCTGGAAGAGCGCGTGGCACAAATGCACAAACCCGAGGTGCGTGCGGCAGTTCTCAGCGAGGTCGACGACGCCCCCATGGGCATGATGGGCAACATTGATCGACTCCTCGGCATGATCTTCCCGCTAGGCGAGAATCCCAATTACGAGCCCACAGCAGAAGAAAGCGTCGCGGGTATCGCCAAGGCCAAGGGCCAAAACCCGATCGAGGTCATGTATGACCTGCTAATTGGGGACAACGGCAAAGAACTGTTTTATCAACCGCTCGGCGGCTACACCGGGTTCAGCCTGAACGAGCGACGCGAGACGATGCTGCATCCCAACGTGATCATGGGGCTCTCGGACGGCGGCGCGCACTGCGGCGTCATCGCCGACGCTGGCATGCCCACCTTTATTCTCACGCACTGGGGCCGCGACCGAACGCGCGGCGAACAGTTGCCACTCGAATTCATCGTGCGTTCAATGACCCAGCGCACGGCAGAAGCGTACGGCATTCGAGATCGGGGCACGCTCGAGGCGGGCAAGCTTGCCGATATCAATGTGATTGATTTCGAGCAACTTCGGCTATTCAGACCGGAAGCCATTCACGACCTGCCACTTGGTGGCAAACGCCTGGTCCAGCGCGTGTCGGGCTATGATTACACCATCAAGTCGGGGGAAGTGACCTTCGAGAACGGGGAGCACACCGGCGCCTTGCCAGGTTCACTCGTCCGCGGTCACGGCTGACCGCTCCGGCGACCGCGGTGCACGTCCAGCCGGCTGACCGCGGCCAGGGCGAACCGCGGTAGAGCTGACCACGAAACGGGCGGACCTTAAGCCTTCTGCACCGGACAAGCAGGCCAAAGCCTGCTCGTCGTCAAGCTCGTTCAGCGACCTTGAAGATAGCGCGATGGGTTCCTTCGGCGGCGACACGGCCATCGACAAGAAAGGCCATGTACAACTCACCAAACTGGTGGCCGCCACGCTCGAAGCGTTCAATCGGCAGCGTTCTGATTTCAACCTCGTCACCGAGTCGCAACGTCTCGCGCAGGGTGATACGTGTTGTCACGTGAATCCATGCGGGCATGAGCCAATGACGGGTAAAACCGGCATTGAACTCCTTGGCAATGAGCAGCGGATGAACCGGCGGGCCGTCGCCCCCCTTATTGAGGGTATTGGGGGCGCCAAGCGTATCGACGGTATAGATGTCGAGGTCGTCTTGCAGTTCATCAAGCGCCCCGCGCTGCAGGTCCGCGTCTGGCCGCCAGGTGTAGGCAGCAAAGGGGGCGCCAACAATAAAGTTGTCCCACGTGATCTCCTCTCTCGGCGGGTTCCGATCGGCCGGCGACGTCATCGCACGCGGGTCCGAAGGTGACGTTAGATCCTTGATCCCGGTCGTCACCGTCGCGAGTAGTGTTTTCGATGCGTTGTAGCACTCGGTGGCGACCCCTGAGTCCGTGTCAGCCGACGTGATGTCGAGCCAGTCGTCGTCGTAAGCCGGTTTGTTGAGATTAAGTTCAACGACCCGCCCGCTTAACCACGCCACACCGAATTCACGCACCAGCGGATAGGTCATGTGTCCGAACACCGTGACGCCTGCCACCAGCGCACCGGCGAAGCCGTAACGCTGCGCCATCTCATCACTGTGCATCAGGTTCTCGGACGCCGATGCCTGATTGACGACTTGTACCCGGTAGTCACGGATTGTCATGTCGGAGCCTGTCTGGTTGCGATGAAGCTGCGCATTCTAGCGGGTTACTGTCCCAGAATTCCGTTCTGGGACAGTAACTCGCGTGCGGCGCAGGGATGCGCCACCATTTTCTGAAAGCCTCTTTTCTGCAAGATCATGCGAG
>Ga0302135_10000440_pt1 | contig 25256 bp, 22 predicted proteins | sample CBN3_surface_MG_FD_203119 | JGI IMG/M metagenome (GOLD analysis project Ga0302135, IMG submission 203119) | Marine microbial communities from Western Arctic Ocean, Canada - CBN3_32.1 | ecosystem: Environmental > Aquatic > Marine > Oceanic | place: Canada: Western Arctic Ocean | collected...
AGAGGGAACTGACAGAGAGGGGACTGGGATGACGGTACAAACAGAGACAACTACACGACCTCTGACCACTGCAGTCGACAAGCCGAATCCGATTTCGATACGTCGTGCCCCCACGGAGATGGTGGTTGGCATTGACGTCGGTACGACCAAAGTGTGCTCTATCGCCGGGTTTCGCAAGAACGACGGCGGTTTCCAGATTCTTGCCCACAGCGCGGTGCCGTGCAACGGCCTGAGCAAGGGGAACGTCTCTGACATCGACTCTACGTCCGACGCTATCCGAAAGTCGGTTCAGAGCCTGCAAGAGGCTATCCACTTCAAGATTGAGTCGGCTTACGTCGGCGTGACAGGGTCTGACATTGCATTCGAGAACAGACGCGACGATCTGGACCCGATCTCCGGACACGGTGTCATCACCGCTGAGGATCTCGATCGGGAGCCAAAGGGTCTCGCCGAATCCATCGATGAGCCGGGACGCCAGTTGATTCATGCCCTAAGGATGACCTACTCGGTCGAGGGTGAGGATGGCATCCGCAATCCCATCGGCATGCATAGCAACACTATCGAGGTAGACACTCACATGGTGACGGCGGCCACGGTCTTCGTCGACAAGCTCGCCACGGCGGTTGAGCAGGCTGGCGTCAGCGTCACGGGTATGGTGCTCGAGCCGATGGCTAGTGGCCTCGCGGTTATGACCCCGGCGGAGCGGATACGTGGCACGGTGCTTGTGGACATCGGTGGAGGCACGACGGATGTTGTGGGCTTCCAGCAGGGCCGGGTGTGTTTCACGGGGGTCATCCCCATAGGGGGCTTCCAGTTCACCAACGACATCGCTGTGACCTACAACACCACCTATGAGGCTGCGGAAAATGTAAAACTCGCCCACGCCAGCACGGACATCCCACGCTTCGGCAATGATGTCTCACTACCTGTAACGGGCAGCGATGTTGACCTGAGGGTGGAGATCGCCGAGATATGCCAGCTGGTACGCGAGCGGGCCAACGAGTTGGCTCGCCTAATCAAGATCAAATTGGACGAGTCTGATATTGAGGGTCTTTCCAGGTACAAGATCGTTCTCACCGGCGGCTCTTCAAATCTACCGGGAATCGCGGAGCTAATTCAGAGGAGCCTGGCAGTAGCGGTCCGCAGGGGCGTGCCTGGGGGTCGCGACGGGTTCCCAGACGAGCTGAGGAACCCCCGATACGCCACGGCGGTCGGCATCTTGCAATGGGCAGCCGAGCAGGGGCTTCCGAAGACGGACGCTCCCGCTCCTAGTATCGAACGGAAGCAAGGCGGACGCAGAGGACTTGTAGCCGGCCTGGTCAAGCAGATCAGTAGACTGGTACCCAGGGCCTACTTCGCAGCCAAAAAAGGGAGGAACTGATGGTAGAGAACACTCGGGAGCACATCGGGCACACCAGGATCAAGGTTCTTGGGGTTGGCGGAGGCGGGTCTAACGCCGTGGCGAGGATGTTCAAGGAGCGAATCCCGGGCATCGAGTACGCGGTGGTCAATACAGATAGTCAGGCGCTTTTGCGGTGCGATGTACCGCTCAGGATCGGCATTGGCGACGAGTTGACCGAAGGCAAGGGTGTCGGCGGCAATCCCGATATCGGGGCACGGGCCGCCGAGGAGAGCCGCGAAGACCTGTACGATGCGGTGCGTGACGCCGACATGGTGTTCATCGCAGCCGGGATGGGCGGGGGCACGGGCACCGGCGCCGCGCCGGTAGTCGCGCAGATCATCAGGGAGACGGGCACGCTGACGGTCGGTGTGGTAACAACGCCATTCGCCTTTGAGGGCACTCGAAGGTCCAAGGTAGCCGAAGATGGCATCCAGAAGCTCAAAGAAAACGTCGATACACTACTAGTGATACCGAACGAGCGCCTCCACATGATCTGCGAAGAGGAGATCACGGCGGGGAACGCGTTCAAGATGGCCGATGATGTACTCCGACTGGGCGTGCAGTCCATCGCGGAGCTGGTCACGACCCCGGGCGAGATCAACCTGGACTTCGCCGACGTGCAGTCGGTGATGCGCGGGGCTGGTCCCGCCTGGATGTCCATCGGCTGGGGTACGGGCGAGAACCGGGCGAAGGAGGCCGCGCAACAGGCGATCTCCAACCCGCTGCTCGACGTGTCCATAGAGGGTGCGATGGGTGTTCTGTTCAACATTACCGGTGGGTCGGATCTCAAGCTATCCGAGGTACACGAGGCCGCAGAGGTTATCCAGCGGGTCGTCAACCCGGACTGCAATATCATCTTCGGTATGGTCACGGACCAGAAGAGCGAGAACGAGATCAAGCTCACGGTCATCGCGACCGGATTCCCGACCACCGATACGGTGCAAGAGCAGGACGAGGACCTGAGGGCTATCCTGCGAGAGACGAACGGAGGCAAGTCCGACCTAGACTTGCCTCCGTTCCTACGCCGCCTATCGAAGTACAGCGGCAACGGCCGCGTACAAACGCCCGTGAGCTAGCGGTACTCGCTGCACCGCCTGCTCTGAAATATGGGCCCGAGTCAAATGGGGTCGCCGATTTATCGGCGGCCCTTTTTGTATTTGTGGGATAAGGGTTGTGGATGGTGGCGGACCGGTTGCGATGGGCGGCTGTGTGGCATATGCTGCGGCTACGTGAACAAAACCCCTTGTTAGGGGCGGGAGGGTAGCCACATGTTCGATGTTGTTATTGAGGGCGGGATGGTGGTGGACGGTACCGATGCTCCGGCGAGACGAGCTGACGTTGGGGTGAAGGGCGACCGCGTCGCGGCCATAGGCGACCTGACGGGCTTGGAGGCGCGCCGTGTCGTGGACGCACACGGCCTTACGGTGGCTCCAGGGTTCATCGATCCTCACGTCCACTCCGAGGGTGACCTGCTGGTTAATCCGCAGCACGCCAATGGTGTTCGGCAGGGCATCACTACCGAACTGCTGGGCATCGACGGGATGTCATATGCGCCGCTGTCACATGACAAGTACCTGATGTACCGCCGGTGGCTCTCTGGGCTGCTTGGGGAGCCGCCCGAGGACCTGGACATGAGCAGCGTGACGGCCTTCCGTGCCAACTACGACCGGAAGGTGGCGATCAATACTGCGTACCTGGTTCCTAATGGCACGATTAGGCTGGAGGCGGTTGGGTTCGTGGATGTCCCGCTGACCGGGGATGCGATGGACCGGGCCAAGGGGTTGGTCAAGGAGGGCATGGAGCAGGGAGCGGTCGGATTCAGCACCGGCTCGAGCTACTATCCTGGGCCCTGGACAAGCACCGACGAGCTTGTGGAACTGTGCGAGGTGGTGCGGAACGCCGGCGGCGTCTTGATGTCTGAACCGCGCCAGAAAAACCCGGAGCGAGCGTTTGGCGGTGGCGGCGTGGCTGAGGCGATTGAGATCGCACGCAGGTCTGGCGTGAAGCTGCACCTGGCCCACTTCAGGACAGATCCCAACACTGCGGGCAAGGTTGCCGAGCACATGGCTCTGGTCGATCAGGCCCAGGCCGATGGCATCGACATCACATTGGACATCTACCCGTACGCCTCCGGCTCGACGATCCCCATCAGCTTCCTGCCGAGCTGGGCACAGGAAGGCGGACCCGACGCCATCTTGAGTCGTCTTGCGGACAAGACGGAGCGTGCGAAGATCGTCGAGTATCTGGAAGGGGAGCGATATTACCACAGGTCGCTAGATGAGGTCGTATTCTCCTACCTGCCGAAGAACCCGGACCTAGAAGGGATGAGCGCGCCGGACTTGGCGAAGGCTCGCGGCGTCTCGATGGGCGAGCTGATCTGCGACCTATTGCTGGAGGAGGAGCTCAGTGTGGGCTACACGATGCCCCCTCCGACGAGCTACGGGCTGTGGAAGCAGGTGAGCCGGGACTCGATGGAGCTGCTGGCACGGCCGGACTATATGGTGTGCTCGGACATCACGCCGGCAGGCAGCATGCCGCACCCACGATCCTACGGCGCGTTCCCACGGTTTCTGGGTCGACTGCGCCGCCAGTTCGGGGGCATTAGCCTGGAGGGCATGGTCCACCGCATGACGGACAGGCCCGCAAGACGATTTGGCCTAACTGACCGGGGTCGCGTCCAAGAGGGCTGGTTTGCCGACCTGGCGATCTTCGACGCGGAGCGCGTGATCGACACGGCGACGTACGACGACCCCGTCCAGTACCCGGTGGGCATCCCGTATGTGTTGGTCAACGGTGAGGTTGCTGTGGACCGCGACCGGTGCACCGGTGTCTTTGCCGGGCGTGCGATTCCATAGGAGGGTCGTGGGTAGTAGGCAGGCTTTCCATCCAGCTCATCGATGTGAACTTTGACAATTGCCAGGCATGATTACGGCACCGTCGAGGCTCTGGGAAATGACGATCAGCCGCTCCCCGGCAGGTCGTTCGAGGATTGCGACGCGCTTGTCGGTGATCAGATGGAGCGCGCGGTAACCTGGGGCGGGGAAACGGACATCGGCCACAATAACGGGGCGCCTATAACACTGCGGTTTAGAGCACGCTATGCCTCTCTATTCAGCATCCGATTCCGGTGAAAACAGGCCCCAGAAATGTTATAATCAATGCTTGACAATCCACTATATATAGTATTATTCTCTGGTAACCCTACGATAGGTTGTGTATGGATGACGCTAGATTTAAAGTTCACGGGCAGTTCATAGCTTGAACTGCCCGCACTGCAATCACGATGATTCGAAGGTCATTGACTCACGAGACTCCGGTGATGGAATCCGGCGGCGGCGCGAGTGTCTTGAGTGCGCCCGACGGTATACGACCTACGAGCGGGTACAGACCAGGGTAGTGATGCTGGTCAAGCGGGATGGGCGGCGCGAAGAGTTCCAGCACGACAAGCTCTGGTCAAGTGTGACGAAGGCCTGCGTAAAGCGCCCGCTACAGATGGGCAGTATCGACAAGCTGGTGCAGGATATTGAGGCGAGCATAGTGGACTCGGGCAAGTCCGAAATGGCCTCCGAGACCATCGGCGAGATGGTGATGGACAGGCTAAAGAAGCTGGACAGGGTCGCATACATCAGGTACGCAAGCGTGTATAGAGACTTCAAAGACATAGAGACCTTCAAAGAAGAGATAGACTCGCTACTGGAGCCTCCACAAGCTGTGGAAGACACCTCTGGTCAGCTCTCTTTCCTCGAGGAGCAGGTCCTGCCGGCACGCCGTCGCCGCAGAGGCCGGCCTCAGAAGACGTCACTGCCAGGCTCTTCATAGTGGACGTCCGACATTCGGTCTGACGTCCACTATGTTCTAGACCATTAGTTCGCATTGTGTTATTTTGTGGCAATACTTTAAGGCAGGAGTCGAGAGATATGATCACCAATAAGACGATTGAGACAGGGCAGGACGTGGAGGACGCGGCTGTCGCCAAGATCGAGATAACCGATAACGCCCGCGTGGTGTTGAACAAGCGATACCTGCAGAGAGATAGCAGCGGCGAAATCGTCGAGACGCCGGAGGGAATGCTCCGGAGGGTAGCCCACGCCGTCGCCAAGCCCGAGAAACAGTACGGGACCGGAGACTACGCCGCCCAAGCGGAAGAAGATTTCTACGGCATAATGACGACACTGGAGTTCGTCCCCAACTCCCCTACCCTGATGAACGCCGGCACGGGCGCAGGGACGCTGTCGGCCTGTTTCGTGATGGGGCTCGACGACAATATGGAAGGCATCATGGAAACGGCCAAGGAGACTGCCTTGGTGCAGAAATTCGGGGGAGGGACCGGGTTCGCGCTGTCCGAGATACGACCGAAGGGCTCAGGCATATCGACAACACACGGCACGGCCTGTGGCCCGATTGCCGTTCTAAAGCACCTCTCGTCGGTGTCCAAGTTGGTAACGCAGGGCGGCAAGCGTGACGGGGCGAACATGGCCGTCATGGATGTCCACCATCCGGACATCCTGGAATTCATCGATTGCAAGCACGTTGAAGGCGATATCTCTAACTTCAACATCTCCGTCGGCGCCAGCGACGAGTTCATGGAGGCCGTCAAGGCCGGAACCAGCTACGCACTGCGGACCAAAGAGGATCCCAGCGACCCGGACTCCCCGATCATGGAAGTTGGTCGTATGGACGCGAGAGAGGTCTTCGACAAGATCATTGCTGGCGCATGGCGGAACGGCGAGCCGGGGCTGATTTTCCTGGACAGGGTGAACCGCGACAACCCGACTCCTCACCTTGGCCGCATGACAGCCACCAACCCGTGTGGCGAGCAGCCGCTATTGCCCTTCGAGTCATGCAATCTGGGCTCCATAAACCTGAGCAAGTTCTTGATTGATGTCGACGGTACACCGACGGTAGACTACCCGAGGCTACGTGAAGTGGTCCGTATTGCGACAAGGTTCCTGGACAACGTCATCGACGCCAACGTCTACTCGGTGGACAAGATCGAGAAGGTTACCAAGTCCACGCGCAAGATCGGACTCGGCGTGATGGGCTTCGCGGACCTGCTGGCCATGATGCGCGTCTCGTACTCCTCCGAAGAGGGGCTGGAGCTGGGTCGCGGTATCATGCGGTTTATCCGCGAGGAGTCTGACCAGCGCTCATCCGAGTTGGCCGACGAGCGCGGTGTGTTCCCGGCATTCAAGGGTAGCAAGTACGATGCGCCTGACCAGCCGCGAATGCGAAACGCGTGCCGGCTGACGGTTGCGCCTACGGGCACGATTTCGATGATCGCAGGCTGCTCCAGTGGCGTCGAGCCCCTGTTCTCCCTGTCATACCACAAGCACAATATCCTGGGAGGCGAGAGCCTGATCTATGTCGACCAGGGATTCGAAACGGCCGCGCAGGATGGCGGGTTCTACAGCGACGAATTGATGGGTTACCTGGCCGACGGCGGCTCGCTACAGGAGCGAGACGATGTGCCGGAGTGGGCCAAGGAGGCATTTGTGACGGCGGCGGACATCTCCCCTGAGATGCACGTGCGCATGCAGGCCGCTTTTCAGGAGAGCGTCGACTCGGGCATCTCAAAGACGATCAACTTCCCTAACAGCGCGACGGACGAGGACGTCACAAAGGCCTACCAGATGGCGTGGGAGTTGGGCTGCAAGGGCATCACCGTCTATCGCTCGGGCTCCCGCGACGCGGAGGTCCTTACCGCGGGGCAGGGCAAGAGCAAGGACGAAGAGGTTCTGGACGAGGTCACGACTACACCAGAAGGCTACCTGGTTCCAAGGGAACGCCCGATCACCGTGAGCGGCGTCACGGAGCGCGTCCGCACAGGCCACGGCACGATGTTCGTTACGGTGAACTTCGACGAGAGCGGCAACCCGTTCGAGCTGTTTACGACGCTGGGCAAGGCAGGCGGTTGTGACTCGGCCCAGCTCGACGCGATCTCCCGCATGGTATCCCTGGCGCTACGCTCCAATGTGGACCCGGACGAGATCCTGGACAATCTGAGAGGAATAACGTGCTGCCCGGCATGGGACGGAGGGACGCTGGTGCGCTCGGCTCCGGACGGCGCAGCTCTAGCACTGAGCCGCCACCTGAAGGGGCACGCGACGGCGACAGCTCCGCCCGAGGCCTCCACAGCGCCGCTGGCTCTGTTCCCCGGCGATGCTCAGCCGAAGGCAGAGACCAATGGCGGCAACGGGAACGGGAATGGCCACGGAAACGGTAACGGCCAAACGACGATCAAGGCCTCTATCAACGTGTCGCTCTGCCCAGACTGTTCGGTAGGCAATCTGGTGTTCCAAGAAGGATGCGCACGCTGCATGGATTGCGGCTATACCAAATGCGAGTAGCGTAGCCCGGGGCCCACCACCCCCGGTCCCCGGCAGAGGGGTATTACCCTCCACGCTCCCTACGAGGGGTCGCCCACCGGCGGCCCCTCGTCATCTTTCTGGGGGGTGGGGGCGTATAATTGTCGAGGTGCGGACAGCGCAGGATGACTCCCGGCAGGAACACCCGCACACGCCCGGCAAAGGGGCTACTCCCCTCTGCACACCCCCTTTCAGCAGACTGAAACGTATGGAAAAGCAAGCACGAGGAAAAAACGGTGCGTTGCGATGGTGAATAAGGGAATCGTGCATATCTTGTGAGGGACACTCTCACACACCCATCCCTTCGACCAGTTCAGGACGGACAAAGGGGATTAGCCCCCGGACAATACACTCCAGCAGATTGACAAGAGTAGGAGTAAACATGAGCGAAAAACCATATGTTGCCATTACGATGGGAGACCCTGCGGGCATCGGCCCGGAGGTGGTCGCAAAGGCCCTCCAGTACGCCAGCGTCTACGAAAAATGCCGCCCGTTTGTGGTGGGTAGCGCCGCCGCGTTGCAAGACGCGCAGCGCCTGATAGGCAGCGGATCGACGAGGGTCGCCCACTCACTGGACGACATTACGGGCGAGTCGGGGGCGGTTGACGTGCTGGACCTGGAGAACCTGGACTACGGGAGCATCTCAAAAGGGAAGGTCTCGAAGGAGGCTGGTAAGGCCTCTGTGGAGTGGATTCTCGAGGCGGGCGAATTGGCCGCTGCGGGGCGTATCCAGGCCATCGTGACCGCGCCCATCAACAAAGAGGCGTGCGCACTGGCCGGATACAAGGACATCGGCCATATGGAGATTTTCCAGCGGCAGTCTGGCGCAACCGAGGTTGCGACGATGCTGATGGCCGACACGCTACGGGTCGTTCACTTGACCACGCACCGTTCGGTACGTATCGCGTGCGACTACGTCACGAGAGAAAATGTGCTTGCGAAGATTGAACTCACCCACGAAAATTTCGAGAACTGGGGTTTCCCGGCCCCTCGAATCGGCGTAGCAGCTTTGAATCCTCACGCTAGTGACGGAGGGCTGCTCGGCGACGAGGAGGCGAAGCAGATCGCACCGGCCGTCCAGGACTCCCGGGACCGCGGCATCGACGCTAGCGGTCCGGTGCCTGCCGACACTATCTTTACCCAGGCCATCAACGGCAAGTTCGACGCTGTACTGGCTATGTACCACGACCAGGGTCACATCCCAATCAAGGTTCACAACTGGTCCAAGAGCGTCAGCGTCAACCTGGGGCTGCCGTACATCCGGACCTCTGTCGACCACGGCACCGCCTTCGATATCGCGGGCAAGGGCATCGCCGACCACGAGAGCATCATGGAGGCTATCGAGGTGGCGGTCGACCTGGTTAGCGAGAGCAAGCTGAGGTAGGACGGGGTACGGTAAGACTCTATAAGGGTTAATAGTGGCATCTGATAGCGCTCGTCTGCCCAATATTGTGTACCTGATGACCCCGACCAGCAGCGTTTACGGTAATCCCCACGTGCCGAGCCCCTTCATGGACGAGATCGCCAGCAGGGGCGTGGCATTCGACGACGCCTATGTAGACCGGCCAGATGCGCAGGCTGTATTCTGCTCTGGCGGACAGGGGCCTGCTGGACAACACGTGGATCATCATTGGTGCGGACCACGGCGACTACGCGGGCGAAAAAGGGATGTACACGAAGACCGAGTCACTGTACGAGTGCCTGTTGCATATCCCACTCATCAGTGCTCCTCCCGAGGGGGTGCAGTGGCCGATGGATTCGCACATCTCAGGGCTTGTGGATCAGGTGGACCTGTTCCACACGATTCTGGGCTTAGCAGGTGCACCCGTACCTGAGTACGCCCAGGGTCACGACCTGGTATCTTGGGTATCGAATGGGACGGAGCAGCCACTTCGTGACGTGGCTTTTTCTCAGGTTGGGGACCACCACGGATCTCTAGGCACTACGATGCCATCGGGGATATCGAAGGCGGGGCGACACCCGTCGCTGTTGCAGGAGGCACGTTCGAAGGAATTTTCGTACGTGCGAAGACCCCGACTACGGCGACGAGGCCTATGACCTGCGGTCCGACCCGGCCAAGCAGGTGAACCTGCTCGGCCCTGGGGACACAGAGCCTGCGGATGTGGCCGCACTGCGCGACAGGGAGTACCGATGGGAAGACGAGTGCATAGAACTAAGGGACCGGCTCGGCGTCGTACCGGGGTTCCGGGGATTCGATCAGTAGCTAGTTAGGCGTTTCGTACATAGACAACCAGTCAGGCTCCGGGGTATTCTGTGCTCGGAACCTCGGAATTACCCTCACCTCAATCCTCTCCCTGGGGAAGAGCAGGCAGAGCGGAAGACCGCCTCGTGTGCTCGGGTGTTGTAAAGTCATTCAAATATTCGTCAAGGAGGCGCGACCGATGCGAGTATCGTTCATAGGGGGTGGTGTGATGGCCGAGGCCATCCTCACCGGCATCCTGGATGCCGGTCTGGCGGCACCTGCCGATGTCAGTATCGGCGAGCCGCTAGAGTTACGCCGCGCCCATTTAAGGGCCGAGTATGGTGTTGCTGCTGTTGAGTCCAATGCCGAGGCCCTCGCGGGAGCAGAGATGGTAGTGCTCGCGGTAAAGCCACAGGGGCTTGCAGGTGTCATGGCTGACATACGCGACGACCTCGAAGAGGACCAGACGGTGCTGTCTATCATAGCTGGCGCCCGAATGGACACGCTGGTTTCGGGGCTGGGTCACTCGTTGGTTGTACGCGTGATGCCCAACACGCCGGCGCAGATTGGCGCGGGTATGACGGTGTGGACCGCCACGGAGGACGTGCCAGTTGAGAGCGTGGAGGTCAGCCGCGAGATTCTGCGCACACTCGGCGAAGAGATCTACGTATCGGACGAGAAGTATATCGACATGGCGACGGCCGTGAGCGCCTCAGGGCCAGCGTATGTTTTTCTGTTCATCGAGGCGATGATCGATGCCGGTGTCTACCTCGGGATGCCGCGTGACACGTCCCGAAAGCTGGTGCTGCAGACAGTGATCGGTAGCGCACGGCTCGTTGACGAGTCGGGACGGCACCCAGCGGACCTGAAGGACATGGTCACCTCGCCAGGTGGGACGACGGCGGAGGCGCTGATAGCCTTCGAGCAGGGCGGCTTCAGAGGGGTTGTGATGGACGCGGTGTCCGCAGCCTACGAAAAGTCGAAGGCGCTGGGGGAGACATCTTGATCGAATTCCTAAGGCTATTTCAGACGATTTTCTCTTTTGCGATCATCGGTCGAATTGTAATGTCATACGTGTCTCCGCAAGGCAACGACCCGATCAGCCCGCTTCTATATCAGGCCACCGAGCCGATCCTCGGCCCTATCCGACGGCTCTTGCCAAGCATGGGTGGCTTCGACCTGTCGCCGATGATCGCGCTGATTGTCCTGAACGTGATCATAAACCGTTTGATACCGATTCTCTGACGGGCTGCGAAGACCAATCTCTTTCATCTAGCCCATCCAATTTTGGGTAAAATAGAAATAATTGTATGAGGGACACCCTCACACACCCGGCAAATGGGCTCCGCCCCTCTGCACACCCATTCCCAGACGGATCCCAAATTGAAAAGCCTAGTCTCCCGCTAGGCGAGACATCGCCTCGTCGGTGTCCAGGCTCTCAATACTAAAAACCTTGTCGCGTACGGTGTGGCCCTTGACTAGGGTTATGCTTCGCCGCCCCCCAATGCCTTCGCCAACAGGGCTATTATGGCGTCGTTGGCCTTGCCGGCCTCGGGGGCTGCCGTGACGTAGATGCGTACCTCGCCCTCACGGGACACGTCGACCTTGTTGCGGCTGGCCCTTGCCCGTACCAGGACACGCAATATGGCTGTCACGCGGGCGCCATCACTCTGGGCGCCTGGACGGTTCTGCGCCAGGCCCAGACCCCAGCCACGCTTCTCCGTCTGGACCCGCCTCGGCATCGAATAGTGTTCCAAGATTCTGGAATGCGACGAAGGCGATCAGCAGGGCTATTACGGCATATTGGGTTACAACCGATAGGCGGCCCCGCATCCAGGTCAGGAGCCAGTGCAGCCCGAAACCCGCTGCGGCGAACACTGCGGGCAGAGCTACCACTAGTCTTGCGTGAAGCGCGTCCGTCGTCGTCAGCCCTGCTACAACTACCGACGCCGCCAGTAGCAACCACACCGTGGCGTGGCCCCGCCTGCGCCATCTGGCGACCCCGACCGCCAGGCCTACCAGTGTCAGCAGCGCTGTGATCGTGTCCAGCAGTCGCGCTCCTGACCCACCATCGGCGTCGCGGCGGAGCAGGAGGGACGCAGTGGTATTCCAGATACCGGCGACTATGTGGCGCGCCTGCTCGGCCACCCCGGTCAGCGATCGGTACTCATCGGTGCGGGTGACCCACACGCTCGCAGTGTTCGCCGACACCTCATCCCAGCTTCCTGCGACGGCGATTAAATACGGAAGAGCAACAACCACGGCTGGCAACAGAAAGATGACAGCCAGCTTCACAATCGACGCGCGCTTCGGTCCCGAGGCTATGTACTCTTTCACCCAAAGGAGTGCCATCGTTGCCGCGAAGATAAAGAAGGCGTTGTGGGCGTATATACCCACGCCGAACGCTGTCCCCGCCAGCACCAAGAGCAGGCTGCGTCTGTCCCCATTTTGCCGCTCGTTGAGGGCCTTTGTCATCAGGTAGAGGGACAGCATCTCCACTACCAGCAGAAGGGCGACCGGGCTCGCTAGCCTGCTGAGGTACATCGGCCAGACTCCGATTGCCATTAATGCAGAGCCGAGGGCCGCGGGGCGGGATCCCATGAGACCGCGAACTAGGAGGAAGAATAGCCCGAGCGTGGCGAGGCCGAGACCGGCTACGAGAGTCCTGGCCGTGGCGATGGAGTCTCCGAACAGGGCAACCCACGGCGCCAACAGGTATGCCAGACCGGGGGGCTGTCCGTAGGATATATCGGGGCCAAGACCAATCCAACCCTGGTCCCACACTCTTGTCCCGGCGTCAACGAGCGCCCTTTCAAGTACTAACCCTTCGCCCGGCGACGAACCCAGCAGGCGCAATCTGGCGAAGAGCGCCACCGCTGCCACGATAGCCGCGCCGCCGTAGAGCGCCATCTCCAGCCCTTGCGAACGAGCATGAAGTTGTGAAGCCTGTACGGCCGGTGCATATAAGGATTGAGGGGGTAGTAGCGGCGCTGATTGACCCGTGGCCGTCTCGAAGGCAGGGGTGGTACCGACTGAGACGGCGACTTGGCGACTGTTCAACGTCAGACCACAAGAATTGCAGTAGCTCTGGCCACGCGGGTTGGCTGCGCCGCAATGCAGGCAGCCTAGAGTTATGGCCAGCGTCAGTCCGCAGCTTCCGCAAAAGGTCGCGATGAGCCGATTTTGGTGATGGCAGGCCGTGCACTCTAGTGGCACGATGGCACTTCGGTGCTATGCATGGGCGATGAGTCCGCCGTCGACATGAAACATTTGGCCAGTCACGAAGTCGCTGGCGTCTGAGGCTAGGTAGACTACCAGTCCGGCGAGGTCTGATGGGTGTCCTTTTCGACGCGTGGGGATGTACCTAACCAGCAGTTCTCGCTCGGCGTCAGCCTCGGGTAGCTCGGTGCTCATCCAGCCCGTACCTATGGCGTTTACTCGGACGCCCAGGCGTGCCCATTCGAGGCCGAGCGACGCCGTGAGTTGTCGTATTGCTCCCTGGCTCGCACTCAGGGCAGCGGCGTTCCAGAGCCCGCGCGACGCTAGACCTGATCCGATGTTCACGATGTGTCCGGTCCCCTGCTCTACCATACGACGTCCGGCTGACTGGCTGCACAGGAACATCGATTTCACGTTGAGGCGCATGATTGCGTCCCACTCGTCTTCAGTCACGTCAAGGAAGGGCTTGCCGAAGTCGACTCGGGCGTTGTTGAGAAGGATGTCGACGCGGCCCAGTTCATCTATCACGCGCGAGATGAGATCCTGTACCTGCGCTGAGTCGGTGACGTCGGTCTGTACGGCAAGACCTCGGGTCCCAGCGGCCAGGATCGTTTCTGCGACCTCGGCTATCGGCCTCGGACGACGACCAGCCACGGCCACGTCAGCCCCAGCCTGTGCCAGTGCAAGGGCCATCGCCTTGCCGAGTACGCTGCCTCCACCGGTGACGACGGCGACCTTTCCGTCCAGTTCCCAGGATTCCAATTTTTTTTACTCCGCCCGGCCTTCGTCGATGTGACTCGTTTGATGGTCTAGTCTACTAGGTTTCATGGTCTGCTTGAGGCCAATGGCTGTCATCGCCGAAACCGACCCGACCTAGTCCGAAAGGATGTCATTGATCACCAAACAGGCATCTGCGGATTCAACGAGTTTGGTTCGCCGGTATTCACGGAGTTCCAGCAACGCCTTCCAAAGCCCCCAACCACGTCCCCGCGACCAGGTTGCATCATCAACCGTCAGGCAACTGCGAAACTCCTCCCTGCTCGCACCGCTGAAAAATCTCCGAACTATGGTCACATCGCACGCCGGATCGCCTGCTGCTAGCTGCCCGAAGTCAATGACGGTAGACAGCCTCCCTTCCTTCACCAGGAGATTGCTTGTGGCCACATCGCCGTGGAGCCATACGGCGGGTCCAAGCCAGGTGGCATCGAGGGCCGATTCCCAGACAGTGATCACTGCTTTGGCGTCGACCACATTTTACAGCCCGTCGATAGACTCGCGCACTTCAGCGTCGTACACCGCGAGGTAGCCGCCTCGATGGAAGTTGTCGGGGCCGGCTTCGGCGCATCGGTTGTGCCGATACTCCGCAGTCTATTCAGAAAATTGGCGAGGTCGCGTGCAAACAGACTCAGGTCGTCGATTTTTACGATGGTCGCATTCTCACCATCCAGCCACCGGTTGACCGACCAGATCCAGGGGCAGCCATGCACCGGTTTGCCGATCGCCAGGGGAGTGGGAATGGGCAACGGAAGGTGAGGAGCGAGTCTAGGCAGCCAGATGCGCTCCGTTTCGACGTGTTGGGCGTACCGCTGTGCGCTCGGAATTCGGACGCTCATGTCGGTACCCAGGCGGAAGGTCCTATTATCGTGGTCTGATATGTTCACCGGCATTATAGGAAGGTGAGCCCATTTGGGGAACTGATCAGCGATCAGCCCACCGCACGAGGGATACGTCGATCGGCATGAAGTCATGTGGGTTTTCTAGAGTCATGGTGATGCTCCAGGCTCCTGGGTGGAATCCTTGGCAGAGCACACTGTCCGGTCAGACCCGGAGGGTAACCTCGCCACCGGCGACGGTGATCATTGTGCCATCGTCGCGTTCGACGATCAGGTTGCCCCGCTCGTCCACCTCGCGAGCGATTCCTAAAAACACCCTGTGGCCCCAGGACACCTGTACTGGCTTGCCGAGGGTTTCCAGTCGGCTTGCCCATTCGTCGGTCAACGAGGAGCCTGCTCTGACCGACGCATACATGTCATCCATACGCGTAAGCACGTCAACTAGTAGCGCCGTACTGTCTACGGGCCTAGTTGCCTCGCTGTTGACGCTGGTGGCTGTCTGCGCTATCTCGGGGTGAACGGAAACGTCCAGGTCCACGTTGATCCCGATACCCACGAGGGCGTAGCGGAGTTTACCGACGCCGGAGTCTGTCTCAATCAGGATGCCTGAGACCTTAAGTCCGCCGATCCGTACGTCGTTGGGCCACTTGATGGTTGGTGCGGTCTGGACGTGCGCCGCAACTGCGTCCGCAATTGCCAGGGTGGCCGCCATGTTGACGTAGGGTAGTGGGCGCGACTCGGGCTTGAGCAGAACCGAGAACAACAGGGCGCTGCCTGCCGGCGACACCCACCGACGGTCGAAGCGGCCTCGTCCAGCGGTTTGCTCGCCGGCCACTACGACAAGCCCCTCGGCGCGTCCCTCGTCTGCGAGACGACGCGCCTCGTCCATCGTCGACGATATCGAGTCGTACCAGAGGACCTGACTGCCTACGACCCGTCCCGCCAGGGCTGAATTTATCGCATCGATGTCCAAGCCATGTGTCGCCAAGTGGTGGACCTCCGTGAGCTTTTGCGCCACCGGGGACGATGATAGCGGCGACTCGTTGGGGGTGTCAATGGAGCGGGGAAAGGAATCACAGAACATCATGCCTCAACTACTTCAGTCGCTCGCCTCAGAAAGGGCAGGATGCACTTACCCGTCAGCGACGGCCACGATGTCCTGAGCAATACGCTCGATGTCTCCGTCGGGATGGTGGGCGCCGGTGAATCCAGCCGGGAGATGACTGCCCACCCAGTAGGGGTGACCGACGGCTCGCAGCATGTCGAGATCGCCACTGGAGTCGCCTACCGCCGCGACGTCATGCATAGGTGTACCCAGTCTGTCCGCCAGACTCTTCAGCCATACCGGCTTGTCGCTTGGCCAGAAGCCGGTGATGTCGCCGTCGAGTGACAGGCGCGTCCCGATGAAATATTCGGCGCCTAATTGATGCGCGAACCACTCGACCGCAAACTCCCACGTTATCGAGATAATGGCTATATTGAAGCCATGGCGCTTCAGTAGACTCCGACCTTCATGGACACCGGGGGCAAGTTGCATCGAAGCGAGGGACGAGTGCAGTTCGGGAAGTGTGGAGTCCTCGTACCACCCAGCCACCTCCTCACGAGCGGCCTTGACTTCATCAATGCCCGACACACGAAGTCTTTCGAACTCTTGAACTCAGTCAAGGTGCCCTAGGGGCCTCGCCAGCGCCTCCCAGACGGTATCGCCATGCAGGAGCGTACCGTCCAAATCGAAGGCGGCTAGTTTGTGGTCGGATAGTCGCTCACTCGTGCTCCTTACAGCCGCTCTGAGAACCACGCCACGGTACGGCGGGTTGAGTCCAGGATGTGGGCTCGCTCGCTGAAGCCGTGGGGCTCTCTGGGGTATACGACCAGCTCGGTTTCGACGCCTAGTTCTGTCAGGGCACGGTGGAACAGATAGGCCTGCTCGACGGGCACGTCGCGGTCGATCTCGCCGTGGATGATCAAGGTTGGTGTCTTGACTTTTTTGACATGCGTGATGGGCGAGAATTCCTTGAATATGCCGTCTGGGTCCCAGGGATCGGCGTCGCCGTAGAATATCGAGTCCCAGGCGGTGATGGATGTTTTGCCGTGGAAGCTGCGCCAGTCGGATATGCCTGCCCTCATCAACGCGGCTTTGAATCGATCAGTCTGGGTGACGGCCCACGCTGCCATGAATCCGCCGTAGCTGTTCCCGGCAATGCCCAGCCGGTCCGGGTCCGCTATTCCCAATTCCACGCAGTGGTCGATGCCGGCCAGGATATCCTCCCAGTCCTTGCCACCCATGTCGCCGATGTTGCTCTCGGCGAACTCCAGCCCCCAGCCGGTGCTGCCGCGTGGGTTGGGCATGAAGACCGCTATGCCGCTTGTGGCCAGGAGTCCTTGCTCTCGGTACGCGGGCGTGTAGCGGTTCAGGTGGGAGAGGAGCGGTCCGCCGTGGACCAGCGTGACCATTGGTAGCGGTCCTTTGGCATTCGAGCCGGGGGGCAGGAGGAGCCAGCCCTGCATATCCAGTCCGTCGGCGCACTTCCAGTGCAGTGATCTTGTCTCGCCTGCTTCGATCTCGCGGGAGTGTGAATTCAGGTCCGTGAGTCTGTCCCACTCCAAAGCTTGCTGCCGACGACGAGCGATCCATAAGTCGGTGGGGCTGCTCGCATCCTCCCGGACCATCACCATGGTTTCCGAGGCGTTCATGTCGAAGCTCTCAGTGGCTCCGGCTAGGACGACATCGCCACGCCACAGGCCGTGGTGTTCGGCTGTAGTCACGTCCACTTCGGACACGCCCATGCCGCCGTCGTCGTGAGCTACAGTCATAATACGAGTCGAGTCGGCCGACCAGGCAAAGGAGTTTACGCTCACTCCGTGGCTGACAGTCACGTCCCGAGCCTTGCCGGCATCTGCGGGCACGATGAAGACGTCGCCGATGGTGTTGCCGCGATCGCTCCAAAATGAAGACAGGAAGGCGACGGTTGAGCCGTCTGGCGACCAGGCGGGTTTGCCGACGGGACGGACGGACCGGTGCAGGCTTCGCGCCGACCCGCCTTTTTCGGAGGAGAATGCCTCAAGACGGCACCGGTACCAGGAGGTCTCGTGAGGCAGGTCTGAGACGACCGCCGCAAACTCCTTGCCATCAGGCGACCAGCAGAACTCCCACACGTGGAGCCCTTCGGGCGAGACGGCCTCGGTCACCCCTGTCTCGATATCGACGATGTGTATGCGAGTGAACACGGGGTGTTTTTCGAACTCTATTTCGTCACCCGCGTCAGCACTCCGCTTTTGGGGGGGGGCTGTCGCCAGGAAGGCGATGCCGCGTCCGTCGGGTGACCACTCCACTGGCGAGTGCCCTCGGCCAGCTGCGATACTCCCCTTTGTGTGGGTCAGCTGGACCGCTTCTCCGCCTTCCACAGGCAACAGGTGGAGCTGACGTCGGCCCTCGCGCTCTCGGTCGGATAGGAACGCCAGGGTCGCGCCATCGGGAGACCACCTGGGGCATTCGTCGGCACGTGGTCCGAATGTGAGCCGAGTGGAGTCGCCTCCGGCGGCAGGGACCGACCATATGGCGGACTTGGCGAAGATGGTGTCGACCCTGTAGGAATTCGCTACCACGAAGGCCACCTTGTCACCATCGGGGGATATTCTTGGGTCCGAGAGCTTCTTGAAGCTTACGGTGTCTTCGAGTGCGAGGGGTCTGGGTATTGGCATTGCGGCCTCTTTCTGGGTGTTTCGCGTGGTCGGGCGATTCTATCACGGGGGTGGCCTGCGACGCCGTTGTGACACGGGTGGCATGTACTGCATTTCGGTGATCTGCTCACAAGCTTTCAAGAGGGCGAATCACAGACCTGCCCTACACCATCATGGTTGACTCACCTGTGGGTTCCGTCGGAATGGTAGGTCTGTGTCCTGCCATTCTTCGCCGTCGGGAATGCTGCGTAGGCGCGTCGGGACACACTACTTGCGGAGCAGGCCTATCGGTTGGACGTCGTTGTCTGTATAGTTCAAGCCGCGTCTTGGGGCTGTCTGGTCTGTCGGCGGCCTCCACTGAAACCGATAAGAATATTTCGCCTTAGGCAAGGAGTTGGAACATGGCTGAGAGGGAAGTCCTCGGGCGGGCCGGCTCTACCGCAAGATTATTCGGGGAGTAGCTGTGATCGAGAGTTTTGCAGGCAAAAAACCCAGGGTACATCCAACCGCATTCGTCAGTGAGTTCGCGCACGTCATCGGTGACGTGGAGATCGGCGAGGGTTCCAGCGTTTGGCCGGGGGCTCGTGTCATGGCGGAGAACGGCTCTATAACCATCGGCAAGCACACCAACGTCCAAGACAACTCCGTAATTCGTGGCGACGGCGATGTCGTCATCGGCAACCGGGTCGTCATCGGGCACCTGGTATCGTGTTCCGCCAGGATGGTTGGAGATCGTGTGCTGTTGGGCTCCGGATCGAAGGTCAGCGGCGGTGTGGAGATCGGCGCTGATAGTCTCGTTGCATCTGGTTCAGAGGTGCCCGAAAACACAATCGTACCCACTCTTTCGCTGGTCGTCGGCACGCCTGGGCATATCAAAGGCGCTGTCCCAGAGCGCCACACCAAGACGATTGCTGGACTCTGTGATTCATACATCGAAAAGGCCCAGCGCTACAAGCGATCTGGGAATCTCGAATCGGACTGAGCCTAGTGCTTTCCGAAAGCTTCTGGTCGCTCTCACACCAACTATCAAAATAGGCGTGACACTTGGGACTATTTAGCCGCGGTATGCTCGATCGGATCGGCAAACTCCGACGCGAATGGCAGCAGGGCGAACTGAAGCAGGCCCTGTCCAAGTCGCAGGAGACACAACGGCAGTTCCGCACGCTTTCGGGCATTGAAGTGGGCGGGCTCTACACGCCGCAGGACGTGAGTGAACAGAACTTCGAGGAGAATATCGGCTTTCCGGGGGCATATCCATTCACTCGCGGCGGCCTACCCGACTATGTACCGGGGGAGGCCGTGGACACGACGCCAGATCGCAGGGCTGGGCACGGCAAGCTCTACCAACGATAGGTTCCGCTTCTTGTTGGACCACGGGCAGACGGGCCTGAGCACCGACTTCGACCATCCCACACTGAAGGGTTTTACCTCACGAGATTGGGGAGTGGACACCCTACTTGCGGGCTAGCGTGTGTCTGTGTAAGCCCCGCGCTATGTGAGATAATTCTCCACACTGATCCTTAGGCCAGCGCAAATCAACTTGCGCGCGAACCCAACAGGGAGGGAACGTTGTCGGATTCCTATACTCTCAGCCGAGTGATCCAGGCCACGCCGAAGCGGTTGTTCGAGTCCTGGCTCGACAGTCGAGAGCACAGCAGTATCACAGGCCGAGCCGCCACCGTGGACCCTGCGGCCGGCGGGGTTATCAAATCTCTCGATGGGCTGATTACGGGCACCAATACACAGGTAGAGCCGTACCATCGCATCGTCCAGGGCTGGACAGTCGCGACTGCTGACGCCGAGTCTTTCGAATCTCGCGTGGAGATTGTGCTGTCTACGCTCATGGGGGAGGGTGCGATAGCCAACGCCCACGATGACGGCGTAACCATCACTGTGACGCACTCGGAGCTGCCGACCGGCCAGTCGTTGTTCAGCCCAGAATGGTGGGAACAGACCTACTTTGGTGGAATGGAGGCGTACTTCTCCAGGAACAAGAATGCATTCATGCATCCCGCTCACCAGACAGAGGCGAAGCAAGATGGATGACATGATCCGGTTCAGCGAACACCTCATTGAGGACGGGTTCGCCTACTGTTACGCAATATCTGCCGTTGACCTTACGGGCAACGGCAGCCTGGACCTAGTGGTGCCTGACACCAACGTCGGCCTCTACTGGTTCGAGAATGACGGCAATGGCTCGTTTACACGGCACACGATCCAGAACCGCGTAGGCCAATGGCTGGAGCGGCACGCCGTCGCCGACATCAACGGCGATGGCAAACCTGAGATCGTCTTCGTGGACAACATCAACGGCTGTCTCCTCTATTTTGCATACGACGGCGACCCGCGCGACAGTTCTTCGTGGAGCTACAAGTACATCACGGAGGGGGGACTGCCCGGGGCGTATGACGTTACGGTCGCAGACCTCACCGGCAACGGCAGCCTTGATGTGGCGGCCTCGGACTGGCGAATCGGGAACTCGTTTGCATGGTTCGAAAATCGCGGCGATTCCTGGATTAAGCACGTGATCGAGGAAGGAGCCGACGAATCTCGGACTATTGAAGCAGCGGACTTCGACAGGGATGGGCGTCCAGATTTGTTGGCAGGGGCGCGAGTCGGAGGCAAGATCATTTGGTACAAGAACCTCGGCGGCGAGGGAGACGCTCGATGGGAGAAGCACGTCATCGACAACGCGCCTGGCCCGTGGCACGGTCACGCGGTCGACATGGATGGCAACGGCGATCTCGATGTCGTTATCACGCTGTGGGACTTCGACCCGAGCCTGGTAGTCGGTTCATCGCCTCGAATCGCCGGCTATCGCGAATCGGGCGGCAAGGGCTTGAATCAGGTCGTGTGGTACGAAAACGACGGCAGCCCTGATAAAGGTCTGTGGAAGAAGCACATCATAGCCGACGACTTTCCCATGGCCTTCGAGGCTATTGCAGCCGACATCGACGGTGACGGGCAGATCGAGGTCGTAGTGACAGCGGGGTCCAACGAGGAGGGCCGCCTGGTTGTCTTCAAACACGACGGCGATCCGCGAGGACCGTGGAAATCGCAGGTCCTGAAAGAGGGATGGCCCAACGTGCGCCAGGTCATCCTAGCAGACCTCACCGGCGATGGCCTGCTAGACATTGTGGCGTCCGCTGAGCGTGGGAGCAACGAGTTGCGATGGTGGCGGAACGAGGGTCCCGCCTAGGGCAATCTAGCGGTCACCCCTTTGGCGAACCCCACTAGCTCTGCCGTATCGAAGATCGGACTCTGCCCTGGGGGCATTGCCGTATGCAATGAAATTACGACCAGTTCCTTCTGGGCCACAACAAAGCTACCGACGCCAGCGCCATCGACCACGGCCTGGAACGACCGAGGGCCATCGACGCCCTCTGTGAAGTCCACCGCATCATCCGCCTGCAGACTGCCCCGAACCAAATCGTAGTGGGCGTCGGCAGCGGTCATCGTGTCGAATTTGGTGACGGCCAGTGTCATGGCTTTGGAGGCGTTCGGGTTCTGGTGAGAGACCTGGCACATGGTTTCGATCGCTGGGTTGTCGTTCTTGGCCGGTTCGGTGAGCTCCTGGATTTTTGAGACCAGATCGGCTCCGGGCTCGTCTAGGAATCCCTGGCATGTCTCGAAATCCAACGTCACCTCTGGCAGAGATGTGGCGACTGGTTGTGTATCCGCGTCGGAATCGTCAGCACTACTCGCGGGAGTTTCAGAATCCGCGCCACACGCGAGGAGCAATAGAGCTAGAACTGCCAGACCAACAATGGATCTCTTCAAGTTGCCTCCGGTTGACGTCTAGATACGTATTCGAGGGAATTTGGCGGATACACGATAGTGCAATTCAAACGACACTGTAACCCTTGGCCGACTTGAACGTGCCTGGTTTACCGGCCGGGGACTCTCACAAGGCGGACGCCAATGGCTCGCTGGCACTCGTCGGGTCGGCGGGTATTTCTGGAAGCCGACCTCGAGTGGCGGGTGAAGTACCGGAAATAGCCGCCCCTGATCACACGCGGTGAGCCCGGCGCATCGCCCGGTCCGTGAGGATCGACGGTCGGCGACTCGGCATAGTAGCTCTCTCCGTAGATATCCTGGCACCACTCCCACACGTTGCCGTGCATGTCGTGCAGACCCCAGGGGTTGGGCAGCTTTGTGCCGATCTCGCGAGGTGTCTGGTCAGGCGCATCTGATTCGCTATCTACATACCACGCATGGTCCCCCAGTGCATGGCGGTCCTCGCCGAAAGACCACATCGAGTTCGTCCCAGCACGGGCAGCGTACTCCCATTCCGCCTCGCTCGGCAGTCGGTACTGCCAGTCTCCGTCAGAGGCGTTCAGGCGTGTTATGAACTCGTGTACGTCGTTCCAGGAGATGAAGGTGGCGGGGAGGGTTGGACTGGAAGTAGCGCGGGTCTGTCCCTGCCAGGGTGCGGTCTCCATAGTCTCTTCCCACTGGCCCCGAGATATCGGGTACTTGCCGAGATTGTATCCCCTGCTGATAGTCACATCGTGGGCCGGGCTTTCGTCTATGTCGCGCCCTGGCTCCGAATCGAGTGACCCCATGAGGAATTTGCCCGGATCAATCGATATCCACTCTTCGGCGAAGTCCCTCCACTCCCCTGCCGGAGTCGATTCCGAGACGGGTGCCTGGTCTACGGCGTGATTCAAAGTCTCTTCGGACGACTCCATGATCTGAGACATCAGTTGGCCGCCGGAGAGCCCTGCGTTGAGTGCCTTGAGCAGCATCGTTTCACCTGGATTCGCGAGGAGCGCAAAACGGTTGCCGCAGCCGGGACAAAATGCGGCAACAGACATGTTGCCACCGCCTGGGCCGGCGGCACCGTCGGATTTCATTCGCCTATCGCAGTTCGCGCAGATGAATTTCATTTCGCCTCTTCGCACGGTCGAGCGGTCGATTTCACAGGAGAAAGGGTGTGTCTCCGAAAGGATGGTACCATATAGTCCTCGTGCCACCAGCCTGCGCGTTGTATGACCGGGTGCTGTTGCAATACGGCACAGAATCGAACATTATTGGACACGTTTTGCATGGGGTGCTTGTTGGTCACAAACCAGAAGGCCTATGCTACTCAGACTGAGGAGCGGTAGATGAACACACCGGTTATCGATATGCACAGCCACGTCGGGAACGACACGTCCAACGGCATGGTGGATGACGCCGACGCCTATATCAAAACCATGGACACGGCGGGCGTGGACCGCGCGCCCGTTAGCTGTTTATTTTACGGCGATGTCACCCGGTGTAACGACACAACTGCAGCCTTTGTGGCGAAGAATCCGGACCGATTCATGGGAGTCGCCTTTGTTACGCCATTCTACCCCGAACAGGCCATCGCCGAGTTGGAAAGGGCGTTCGACGTGTTGGGTATGGTATTTCTCAAGGTCTATCCCAGCTACGTCCGCAAGCCGATCGACGACGAGGCCTACGAGCCTATTCTCCAGTGGTGCAACGAGCGTTCGATAATCGTCAAGTGCCACACCGAGTACATGGAGGGCAGTAATACCTATACTGACCCCGACCGGTTCATCGACCTCGCTCGGAGGTACCCGAATATACGTTGGATACTGGCCCACTCCGGCAACGTCCGGGAAGGGCAGCTTCGCGCGGTCGCGGCCGCACAGTCCAGCCGTAATATATACCTGGAGACCTGCTCATCCTGGGGTGACCACGGCACGATCGAGCGCCTTGTCGAAGGGGCTGGAGAGGATCGAGTTCTCTATGGTTCGGACATGCCGCTAATGGACGCGCGTGCGCAGATTGGTCGTATCGTCACGGCGGACATATCTCAGGAGGCCAAGCGCAGGGTCCTTGGATTAAACGCTGCCGAATTGCTCGGAATCACTGTGTAATGGATCGACTCGCCATGCGCTTTCTTGACCGACAGACATTGACCGATTGGAGTGACAAGAAATGGGCCAGGTAGACCTAGACTTCAAACCGACCGTACCCGTATTCGACGCAAACGTTGCACTGGGTCGTCGACACGACCGGAAGGTCAGCGCCGACGCCGATACCCCAGAAGCAACCATCGCGGAACTTGCCCGAGCAGGTATCCAGCGAGCGCTGGTCTATTCGCCCCATGCCATCCACTTCGACTCGAATGACGGTAATAACCTGCTGTTCGAGACGGTCCAGGGGCACGATACCCTTGTTCCCCAGTTCCTTTGCAATCCGTCCGTCGACAATCTAAACAAGTTCTCGGCCGACGTCGCGGAGCGGGATATCCGGGCCGTGCGTCTTGCTCCCAAAGCCCACGACTACCCCTTTCGAGAATGGATAGTCGGAGAGTGGCTGGAGTGGATGGGGAGCGTGAACATGCCATTCTGGGTTTCCGCGCCCGACATCGACCCCTCGGAACTCCGCGACACGATGGCGGCACACCCTGAGGTCAATTTCGTGCTGGCAGAGGTTCACTACGGTCATTTGTCCTGGGCGGTGCCGCTACTAAAGAGTTTGCCGAATGGATACATAGAGATATCGAGGTTCGTTCTGTTCAATGGCATAGGTCGTCTCCTCGAAGCGATTGGCAGTGAACGCATCCTATTCGGTTCTGCATTCCCTGAATCCCCAATGGCGCCGCAGCTATACAACCTCCACCTGAATGACCTGGACGACGATACTCTTGCTGCCATATGTTCCGGCAACCTGGAGAGATTGCTCGGGATTCAGTAGCAGCCGACGCGTTGTTTGCAAAGGGGTCGGACAACCCCAGCCGAGAGACTGGTCGTTCTCCGCGAAGCTTTTCATGGAGT
>Ga0302135_10000443_pt1 | contig 25191 bp, 21 predicted proteins | sample CBN3_surface_MG_FD_203119 | JGI IMG/M metagenome (GOLD analysis project Ga0302135, IMG submission 203119) | Marine microbial communities from Western Arctic Ocean, Canada - CBN3_32.1 | ecosystem: Environmental > Aquatic > Marine > Oceanic | place: Canada: Western Arctic Ocean | collected...
CCAGTAGAACATCCAGTCGAGGCGATCCAGGCGGCCGCTGAACGAAAACGTGAAGACGCCGAAGAAGGCCACTGAGAGCCAGAAGAAGTGCAGCGTGGCCGAATCGTGAGGCCGGCGCAGCCTCACTGAGGTGCCGACGAGCAGCGTAAATATGCCTACCGCAGCCAGGATGAAGTACAGCGCGACCGGGCCGCTCGGCACGACAGCAAGTCGAATGACCACGAGATCCTGGGTCTGCAGCCGAAGGATGCTGTATCGCGCGTCGGTTCCGGCGGCCCGGTCCCTGAGTGCCAGCGCCACGTCCGCCACCTGCTGAACCGGCTGATCATCGATGGCGAGTAATACGTCGCCAGGCTGCAAGCCGGACCGTGCCGCCGGACTGTCCGCCGCAACTTCAAGGATAACCACGCCTTCGGCCTGCTCTACCCAGAGCACTCCGTCCTCGACCTCGCTCCACGTCGCCCTAGAAGCGATGTTTGCCAGGCCGAAGGCCAACAGCACCAGCGCAATGACAAACGGAACAAGGGCACGCCACCCACGGCCGGATCGGACGGCGGCTGAAGAGAATGGTGCGATGGGACTCGAGGTCATCAATGGCTACGAAGTTGAACGATGGTTCAGAGCAATTGCCATACCGAAACCAGGCTCCAGAAATCTGACGCAAGTACCTGTTTTAAAAGGCTTTACTTCAACAAAACCCTGACTGAGGGTGCGTTCGACCAAAAAACCGAATACGCCATCCAAAACTATAGATCTACGCGGCGAACCCAAAAAAAAGCGCGAATGCGCCATCGATTAGATCTGAGCCTTGAAAGGCTGCCTCCAAGCGGACTGTCAGAAGTGAATCGTCAGCCCTCCCACGATCCTCTTCGGAGGCCGCATCACGAGCAGTTCATCGTAGACCGACCCACCGGAAGAGCCTTCCTGAAAGACGTTTCGAACCCCAATCAGCATCGCCCACTCGGCATTCGTGAAGTTCAGGAAGGGCAACGCCTGCCGCACTTGTACGTCAAACCTCGCGGCAACCGGGGATGCCGGACCACGGCCCTCAAGCGGGCTACTCATGTTGATCCGGTAGATCACGTACATCTGCGTGGCCATTCTCGGGATCACCGCATTCACCTTGGCAGTAATATCCCGCAAACGCTCGCGCTCGGCGCGCATGGCCTTTGGTGCGAGCGACGACAGCAAGGCGGCAGCAGCGTCCGCCTCCCGGCTCCACGTCGCCTGCGACTCCGAATACTCGATGGATCCATGCAGCCGTCCGAGGAACGACCGACTTGCCGCTACTCCCCAGCCACGGGCTTCGACGTCGCCCGCGGACGCCACGTGGTAATGGCCAATCGTCGTCGCGGCCTGATTCGGCACCGAGAGGCCAAATAGCGTCGCAACCTGATTATCGACCCGCTGGCGAAACCCGCGGACGGCCAGTCTCACGCCGCCCGGGACGACCCGCTCAGCTGAAACCTCGACGTTCGTGGTGCGCTGAGGCGTAAACCCGCCCTGGGATAGCGATGAAAACGTGCGCTCGGGAGGCAACCACAGGCCACCATCAGCCGAGGGCGAGGCAAATTCCGTGGCTCCCGGTGCCGTCTGACGACTCGACACTGCCCCCCTGATCTGAAACCCTGCGACGGCGTCCACCACGAGCGCTACTTCCGGGCTCAGGAGCCCCGGGCTGTCCAGGTAGTCGTAGCGCGCGTACTGCGCACCGTAATCAAGAGTGAGAGCAGGAAACACCTTCCAACTGTCGTAGGCGTAGACGGTGCCCACGTTCCGGTCCCCGTCGGCCACCGCAGCCAGCGCCACGGCATTCCCGCCTTCGTAGCGCTGCGTGGTATATGAGAGGCCGGTTCGGTATACATGGGCGACGTGACCATCACGTACGAACCCGCCAGCCAAGGCCCACGACGACAGGTCACCCCTCGTAAGAGCGCCTCGCAGCGTCCACTTTCCGACTGGGGAAGGCGCGTCCAACGAGAGATAGGCAACCCCCTTCGACGGACCGCGGAGCCTGAACGATACGTCCTCCGGCCGTTCGAACGACGTGCTCGTCAGGAAGTTCAGCTGGCCGGTAACCGGGAGTTCGGCGATCCCCATCGTCGCCATTCGCGTTGAAGACGCCACGGCCCGAACGACGGTACCCAGCTTGTCGTCCACGAAGGAGTCGCTGTCACCGCCTGCCCTATTTCCCACCTCGGCCTCATCCAACACGCCGCGCCTCAGATGCCTGAGGCGCCACTTGAGGTCCCTGCGATCATCTTCGACGTCGCTGTCCACGGACGAAACCGGGGCATCGTCCTGGGCCGCGATCTCTCCGACGCCGGCCGCCAGCAACTGCGGCGAGCCGGCCCGCAGCAGTCTTACAGGGTGGTCGACGCGAGAACTGCCATTTACCTGCACCAGAGCCGGCCGGACCGGAGCGTAGCCCTTGAGATGTGCGCGAACGAGATACGGGCCCGGCGGAAGCGAGCGGAACACGAATCGACCCAGCCGGTCGGTCACGGCCAACGCGGAGTCGGTACCCACCACCGAGACGACCGCCTCGGACACCGGCTGATTTAGGTCGTCCGTCACGGTGCCCTGCAGCTGACCCGAGCGGCCGCCAAGATCGGGTGACGCAGCCTGACCTTGGGCGGGCGAGGCAACAGCCACCGCGCAGATCATTCCCATCGTAAAGATGACAACGGTGACGAGTCGGGTCATTGGATCGTCTCCGCCCGCCGACACGCAGCCGAAGGCCGCGTGGACGAGTTCACTTAGCCAGCGACGTTGAAAGCTACGTTCTGCGTCAGCGACTTTCCAGAAAGCTTGTCCGTCACCCTGACCTCGCACCGGTAGTCACCGGGCGGGAAGCTCCCCAACGGCATATTCAGCATGCCAGGGACAAGGTGGCCGGCAGACAGATCGAACCCCGCCGGCAGCATCGGGGAGGTAGCGTTGAGCACCTGAGGCGCCGTTTTGTTGAAGTACTTCTCACCCTCTGGAAGTTTCTGGTGGAAGCTGAAGTCGATCTGCACGTCGGGTTTCTGCATGGCGTCTGGTGTCACGCCATAGACCCAGAACAACAAGGTGAGTGCACTGGTCTGCTGGTACTTGCTATCCAGCGACGGCGTCACCTTTATCGTCACAAACGTGTAGGGATTGGCCCGCTGCGCCTCCGGGGCGAGCGCCTCAACGCCCTCCATACCATCGGCAACGATGATGCTGCTGATCGCAAGTTCAGGCTTCGTGAAGTCAGGGACACTTAGATCCCGCCGGAAGACGCTCGTCTTCTTGATCTCTTCCTCATTCTCGGTGGACAGTTCCTTCACGCCCACGAAGAGCTCGTACTCGCCGCCTGATAGCGCCAGACCGCGTGCCACGAGGCCATCGGCCGGGACGTCGAGGAACTCGAGGTTATCCCAGGGATACTCGACCATCATCTCGTCACCCTTCTTGTCGTCCCCCTCGGGCGGAGGCGCTGCTACGCCCTTCTTGACAGCTCGCACGTAGAGCACCACGGCAGATGAGGGCAAGAACGTGGGGTCGAGTTGTAGCGTGAACGGGATGAAGGTCTGGCCATTCTGCGCCATCACGAAGTGATTCTGTCGCCAGGTCAAGGGAAACTCGGAGGGCAGTGCCTCACCCATCGAGTCGGCCAAGTCGATGAGAACCCTGGCGTCCTGCTGCTCTGCCTTCGAGAGTGAGGGCGTATCCTTCTTGTCCTCGTCCTGAGCGCCGAGGGGAAGAGACGCGACGACAGCAATGGCCGCGCAGAGCGCGGTGACGCGACGAATAAACATGACAGAACCTCTCACGAAAAATTTGGAGCGCACGCGGCGAGGCCGGCACCTAGAAACACTGCCGAACGGCTGATCATAGGCCCCGCGTCTCGGGCAAGTCAAACCTGCCGTGCTAGCATCAAACAGCCGTTCGAAAGACTAGGCTTGACGCCCGGGTCGACAATGCCTCCAGCGCTGGCTGGCCACGGTTTCTGGACCATTCTTGTGACCCGGCCCGCCCGGCGCCGGCGGGTAGAGACATCCTGACGCGGAGGCGTGAATGCAGATCGAGCGCGTGCATGGTCGCGAGATCCTTGACTCGCGGGGCAACCCAACCGTCGAGGTCGAGGTGAACTTTCGCGGCGGGGCGATCGGTCGCGCCGCCGTGCCTTCAGGTGCCTCGACAGGTGAGAGAGAAGCCCTCGAGCTCCGCGATGCCGACCCCGCGCGATATCGCGGCAAAGGGGTCCAACGTGCGGTGTCGCACGTCAACGAGGAGATCGCCGGCGCCCTCATCGGACGTGAGTTCGACCAGCGATCACTCGACGCGAGGCTCATCGAACTCGATGGCACACCCACCAAGAGCCGGCTTGGCGCCAACGCGCTGCTCGGCGTCTCGATGGCGGCGGCGCGCGCCGAAGCGGTTGACGCCGGCGTCCCGCTCTATGCCTTCCTGGGCCAGCTCGCCGGACGAGCATCATCGGAACCCTACCTCCTGCCCGTCCCCATGATGAACATTCTGAACGGGGGCGCGCACGCGGACAGCAGCGTGGATCTGCAGGAATTCATGGTGATGCCGGTCGGCGCCCCGTCGTTCTCGGAGGCCTTGAGGGCTGGCACTGAGATCTTCCACGCGCTTCGAGCCATCCTGAAAAAGGCTGGCCATTCCACGGGCGTCGGTGACGAAGGGGGATTCGCCCCCAACCTCAGGTCGAACCGAGAGGCGGTCGATGTTGTGCTCGCGGCCATCGACGGAGCCGGCTACACGGCCGGCACGGACATATTCATCGCCCTGGACGTGGCATCGAGTGAGTTGTGGGAGAACGGCCGCTACGTCTTCGCGAAGTCGGGCGAGTCCGCGCGCGATGCGGACCAGATGATTGAGATGTACGCAGACTGGGTGCGGCAGTACCCGATCATCTCGATCGAGGATGGCGTGGCCGAGACCGATTGGGCCGGGTGGATCGCGCTCACGAAGGCGCTCGGCGACAACGTCCAGCTCGTGGGTGACGACGTCTTCGTCACGAACCCGGTCATCCTCCAGAAGGGCGTCACGGACGGCGTGGCCAACGCGCTGCTCGTGAAGCTCAATCAGATTGGCACGGTCACTGAAACTCTCGAGGCGGTCGCACTGGCGCGGTCAGCCGGCTACGCCAACATCATCTCGCACCGATCTGGCGAAACCGAGGACAGCACGATCGCGGACCTCTCGGTCGGCACGAGCGCAGGTCAGATCAAGACCGGGTCTGCCAGCCGCAGCGACCGCGTCGCCAAGTACAACCAGCTCCTGCGGATCGAGGAGGAGCTCGGATCCGCTGCACGCTACGCTGGCCGGGCAGCGATTCGCCAATTGGCGGCAAGGAACTAGGAGCCATGTTCCAACTCGTGTTGTTACGCCACGGCGAGAGCACATGGAACAGGGACAATCGGTTCACCGGGTGGACCGACGTGGACCTAACCGACAAGGGGCGTGACGAAGCCGGGGAGGCCGGCCGACTGATGCGCGCCGAGGGTTTCAAGTTCGACCTGGCTTATACGTCAGTGCTCACACGCGCAATTCGCACCTTGTGGATCGCACTCGACCGGATGGAACTGCTCTGGGTGCCGGTGGAACAAAGCTGGCGGCTCAACGAGCGGCACTACGGTGCACTGCAGGGGCTGAATAAGTCCGAAACGGCGGCCGCCCATGGTGATGCCATGGTGAAGATCTGGCGCCGAAGTTACGACACGTCACCCCCCGCGCTTGCCATCAGCGACCCCAGACATCCCTCGCACGACCGGCGTTACGCTGCACTGCCGCCGGACGCTTTGCCGCTGGCCGAGTCGCTGAAGGACACGGTCGCGCGCTTTCTCCCCCACTGGTCAGAAACGATCGCGCCAGCAGTGGGAGGGGGTCGGCGCGTGCTGATCGTCGCGCACGGCAACAGCCTGCGGGCGCTCGTCAAGTACCTGGATGGGGTGTCGGAAGCGGACATTGTCGAGCTGAACATCCCGACGGGAATCCCGCTCGTCTACGAGCTTAGCGACACGCTCAAGCCAATTCGAAAGTTCTATCTAGGAGACCAGGAGGCGGCCAGCAAAGCGGCCACAGCCGTTGCGCGCCAAGGCCAAGCGTAAGGCCAGCAGTAGGCCAAGAAGGCGCTTACTCGACGGCTTCCTTGGCCTCTTTCGTCGCGATCCGGAGTGACCGCAGGAATCGGCGATCGTTGGCGCTCAGATCGAACTGGCGGCGAGGCAGCACAGAACGAGTCGGCGCCGTGATCTTGGTCACAGCACCGCCGTTGTTCCGGTTGACGAATCCGACGACCGCCTCAAGGGAGACGCGCATGTCGAACCCGGCGTCGCGTGCCTTGGCACGACAGGCGCCGACCTCGGAGCTGTCAGCAACGGCAGCGGAGATCGCGTCTGCCAGTTCCTTGGCGAAACGATTCACGACGTCATCCATTCCTGCTCCTTCCGGCGCACCGCTGGCTGGGTTTGCCGGCTCGTGACCTGGTCCAGCCGAAGCTGCTCAAAACAATGGACTTATGTCCACTCAGCGCCGACAGCGCTTCTGGAGATTCTACGAGCAGCAGATCGGAGTGTCAACGCCCAACCACAATAGGTTGGAGTAAGATTCCGGAACACCACAAGCCAATGAGTCCCAAGCCAGATAAACCGTGCCTGACTGCGGCTGATATCGCCAGGGATGATCCGACCCTCAGCCTGGGCGAGCCAGGGAGTTTCCCCTTCACCCGCGGCGTCCAGCCAACCATGTACCGTGGCCGCCCCTGGACGATGCGACAGTACGCCGGCTTCGCTACGGCCCTCGAATCGAACCGTCGGTATCGCTACCTGCTGTCGCAGGGGGTCAATGGTCTCAGCGTGGCATTCGACCTCCCCACGCAGATTGGCTACGACTCGGACCATTTACTGGCCGCCGGCGAGGTCGGTCGCGTCGGGGTAGCGATCGACTCTCTGGAAGACATGGGGGTACTCTTCGACGGGATTCCGCTCGAGACGGTGTCCACGTCCATGACGATCAACTCGACAGCGATCGTCCTGCTCGCGCTCTACGTGGCGGTCGCCAAGCGGCACGGCGTGGCGACCGCCTCTCTGTCCGGCACGCTCCAGAACGATGTTCTCAAGGAGTACGTCGCGCGGGGAACCTATATCTATCCTCCGCGTGCCTCGTTGCGGATCATCACCGATATCTTCGCCTTCTGCGAGCACGAGATGCCGCGATGGAACTCCATATCGATCAGCGGTTATCACATCCGCGAGGCCGGCTCGACGGCAGTGCAGGAGGTGGCGTTCACCCTGGCCAACGCAGTGGCATACGTGGAGGCGGCTGTTGCAGCAGGGCTCGACGTGAACACGTTCGGCCAACGCCTGTCTTTCTTCTTCAACGCCCACAACAATTTCCTGGAGGAAATTGCCAAGTTCAGGGCGGCCCGCCGCATGTGGGCCTACTTGATGCGCGACCGGTTCGGGGCAACCAACCCCCGTGCGCAGCAACTACGCTTTCACACCCAGACTGCCGGCAGTACCCTGACGGCCCAGCAGCCTGACAACAACGTCGTCCGGGTGGCGCTCCAGGCGCTCGCGGCTGTGCTCGGCGGCACGCAGTCGCTGCACTGTAACGGGCACGACGAGGCGCTCGCGCTGCCAACGGAAACATCGGCCACGCTGGCGCTGAGAACGCAGCAAGTCATCCTGCACGAGAGTGGCATCGCAGACATCGTGGACCCGATGGGCGGCTCCTACGCGATCGAGTGCCGGACCAACGAGATCGAAGCCGAGGCGACGGAACTGCTCCGCCAGATCGACGGCATGGGCGGAACGCTGGCCGCAATCGAAGGCGGGTTTATCCAACGCATGATCCAGGATTCCGCCTATGCCGCCCAGCAGGGGATCGATGCAGGCACCACGGTCGTGGTCGGCGTCAACAAGCACGTCACGGAAGAGACAACGCGCCCCGAGGTCTTCCGGATCGACGCGGAGCTCGAGCGTCAGCAGATCGATCGTGTGCGGGCTGTCCGAGCCGGACGGAGCGAGACAACGTGGCAGGCAGCACTGGGCGACGTGGAAGCCTCGGCGCGCGACGGGCGCAATCTCGTTCCGCCGGTAATTGCCGCCGTTGAATGCCACGCGACACTCGGCGAGGTGGCCGACGTGCTCCGACGGGTCTTCGGCGAGCACAGAGAGGCCTGACCGTGCATCGTCGGGTCAACAGGCTCGCGGTCTGTGCCTGAGAACGGCCTCTGACGACACCCTCAGGCGGCCTGGTGGACGTCCTTCTCTATTATGCCGTCCCGCAGGCTGATCGTGCGGCGCGCAAACGCGGCGACATCCGCTTCGTGCGTCACGAGGATGATCGTGTTTCCCGCTTCGTGCAAACGCGCGAAGAGCGCCATGATTTCCTGGCCAGTCTTTGAATCGAGATTGCCCGTTGGCTCATCCGCGAGAAGGATGGACGGGGCGTTCACGAGCGCCCTGGCAATGGCCACACGCTGGCGCTGACCGCCGGATAGCTCGTTCGGCCGATGCAACATCCTGGAGGTTAGCTCTACCTTTTCGAGCGCCATCTTGGCGCGTTCCTGGCGCTCCCGTGAAGGCACGCCCGCGTACACGAGGGGCAACTCGACGTTGTGGAGCGCCGTCGCGCGTGGTAGAAGGTTGAACGTCTGGAAGACGAAGCCGATCTCCTCATTGCGAATCCTGGCCAGTTCGTTGTCGTTCATCTTGCTGGCCTCCTTGCCGTTGAGCAGGTAGGTGCCCTTACTCGGGGTGTCGAGGCAACCGATTAGATTCATCAGTGTCGATTTACCAGAGCCGGACGGGCCCATGATCGCCGTGTACTCGCCACGCTCGATTGACACGGAGACACTCCGGAGCGCGTGGATCTCTTCGGATCCCATGGTGTAGGTCTTCCAGAGGTCCCGGGTCTCGATAAGGGGCATCTCTACAGTCTACGGTGCACAAGTGGCCTTCGTTCCACAATCTCGAGCACCACGGGCTCCTAGACGCTGAACCGCGCGAGCAGCGACTTGACGGCGGGTGGAGCATTGGTCGGCACGTGGGCGCTCCAGTTGCGGGTATTCATCGGCACCATGACAAGGCGGCCGGCTGCCGGCGAGAGCTTCCGCTGCTGGTCGAAGAAAGGCTCGTGCTGCACGACCATCGGTCGAACCGCATCGTTCCGGTCACTATGAGCGTGGCGGTGCTGATCGCTGAACTGGTGGACGCCGAGGCCACAGCCGCGGAGATACTGGCCCAGGCCCAACTGGCGCTAACGCGCGCCAAGGTGGCTGGCCGGAACCGGGTTGAGCGCATCGACATGAAGGGTGCGCCGGACCCAGACGACCTAGAACGCCTGCGGCGGCGGGGGCCGCAGGGCGTCGAGGTCGATCCCGATACGGCGTGAGCTGAGTCCGCTCCAGGGGCTAACCGCCGCGCAGCCCGTGGACTGCTAGTCGTAGTATTCGCGGCCCAAATGGGTGATGAGTTCCTCGCCGATCATGTACCGGAGGGTGTTCTTCAACTTCATCAGCTGTATGAAGAGGTCGTGCTCAGGGTACACGGATGGCGCGTGCAGCGGGCTCTTGTAGTAGAACGACAGCCACTCCTGGATACCCGACATGCCAGCGCGCTTGGCCAGATCGAGGAGCAGCACGGAGTCGAGAACAATCGGTGCGGCCAGAATACTGTCCCGACACAGAAAATTGATCTTGAGCTGCATCGGGTACCCGAGCCACCCGACGAGATCGATATTGTCCCAACCCTCCTTGTTGTCGCCGCGCGGTGGGTAGTAGTTGATGCGGACGACGTGACACAGGTCTTTGTAGAGTTCGGGGTAAACGTCGGGCTGCAAGATGTAGTCGAGCACCGACTTCTTGCTCTCTTCCTTCGTCTTGAACGACTCAGGATCGTCGAGCACCTCACCGTCGCGGTTGCCGAGGATGTTGGTCGAATACCAGCCCTGCACACCCAGGAGCCTGGCCTTGAGACCGGGAGCAATGATGGTCTTGATGAGCGTCTGTCCGGTCTTGAGGTCCTTGCCGCACAGAGGCGACCCCGTCCGAGCGGCCAGTTCGAGCATCGCTGGGATGTCGGTAGTCAGGTTCGGTGCAGCGTTCGCGTACGGGATGCCCTCCCGAAGCGCGGCGTACGCGTAGACCATGCTGGAAGGGATGGCGTCGTCATTGGCTTCGAGTGCTGCCTCGAAGGATTCGATGGTGGCGTGGGCGGGCGCCTCCTTCATGAAAATCTCGGTGCTTCCGCACCAGACCATCACGAGCCGGCTGCACCCATTGGTCTTCTTGAAGTTGCGAATATCGCCAATCAGTTGCTCGGCGAGGTCTCGTTTGTTCTTGCCCTTCTTGACATTCGGGCCCGCCAGTCGCTTCACGTAGCGCTGGTCGAACACGGCCGGCATGGGCCGAATAGCCTCGAGTTCCGGGCGAACGGCAGTGAGGAGCGTCGTTTCCAGCACGCCAGCGGTACGCGCGGCAGCGTAACAATCCTCGTCGAAGATGTCCCAACCGCCGAAAACAAGATCGTCGAGACCCGCGAGCGGCACGACGTCCTTGATTCGCGGTGAGCGCCCCTCCGTGCGCTTGCCTAACCGGATGGCACCCATCTGGGTGAGCGAACCTATGGGCGGGGCAATTCCTTTTCGGATTGCCATCGTGCCGGCAATGGTCGTGGTACTCACGGCTCCAAGGCCTACGAACAGTACGCCAAGGCGGCCCTCGGCCGGGGCGATCGTCAATGGTGGATTCACGGCCGGATGACTATATCATGTGGGAAATTGCATGTTTTTCAGAAAACCACAACTTGAGCCGCTCCCCCTGACCATGACCGGACTGCGCGCTGGCGAGCGCCTGCTTCAGATCGGCACCGACACCGCATCGCTCACGGCGAAGCTGGCGGCGAAGGTCGGGCTAAACGGTACGGCGGCGCACGTGGTGAGCAACGAAGAGGACGCGAGAAAGATTCGAGAGGCTTCGGCCAAAGTCGGGGCGCTGGTCGATGTGCGCGTGGTCGGCACACTGCGATCGATGCCCTTCGATGACGATTCGTTCGACGTGATCGTGATGCACTCGATGAACGGTCTCATCGCGGGCATGGCTCCGTACACACGGGTGCGATGTCTCGAAGAGGCTCATCGCGTGCTGAGAACGGGTGGCCGCGCCATCGTGATCGAAACTGAGCCACGAGGCGGACTTGGAGGTTTGTTCCACGCCTACCGCGTGGACAGCCACTACGCCGCCACCGGCGAAACGATCGGCGCGCTCAGAGCCGAAGGCTTCAAGCCGGTCCGCCTCCTCGCGGACCGAGAAGGCTTCCGGTTCGTAGAGGGCCTGAAACCCCCGCCGGCAGAACCCGCCGAGCCGGCCTGACGACCGTGGGCCGATCCGCGCCCGTGCGATATCATCGCGCCTCATGTCCACGCTGGCCATCTCGATCGGCCTGAGTCTCGTCGGTGGCCTCGGCGGCCTGCTCGTCGCCGCCAGCCTCCTTCTCTTCAGCAACGCGATCCGCGCCAGGTTGGTACCGTGGCTGATCAGCTACGCGGTGGGAACAATGCTGGGCGTGGCGCTGCTCTCAATGCTGCCAACCGCGATCGAGTCGCTGCCGGCCATGCACGTCTTCTCGACGCTGCTTGGCGGCATCCTGCTCTTCTTCGTGCTCGAGAAGCTGGTGCTCTGGCGGCACTGCCATACCCACGACTGCGAGGTCCACGAGAATGCCGCACCGCTGGTGCTCATTGGCGACGCCGTACACAACTTCGTTGACGGGGCAATGATTGCCGCCGCCGTCATGACTTCGATCCCACTCGGTGTGAGCACCGCCATCGCGGTTGCCGCACACGAGATTCCTCAGGAGGTCGGTGACTTCGCCATCCTCTTGCACGCCGGCTACTCGCGCCGGAGAGCCCTGCTGTACAACGCGCTCTCCGGGCTGGCCGGTGCCATCGGCGCTGTCTCGGCGGTGCTTGCGCTAAGCGCGGTGCCCGGGTTTCTCGGGTACGCCCTTGTACTCGCAGCCTCGAGCTTCCTCTACGTCGCGATGGCCGATCTCATTCCAGGCCTGCACCGTGCCAGACCCGACGCAGCTTCCTTCCGGCAGGTCGTCCTCGTGGGCCTCGGCATCGCCACCTCGCTCTTCATCTAGCACAGCAACCGTCCTCTTCCTAGGACACGCGGCGGCCGTTTTCCGCACTTCGCTGGAAATTCTTAGCGCATTGGTCTGGCATGACGCTTGAATGATCAGGACTGCAGATGCCAGCCAAAGGAGGCGCTATGAAGAAGACATTACTGACGATACTGCTGGTCGTCGGCGCGAGCCAAGTGTTCGCCGCCGAACGGCCCAACCTGCAAATCTTCCGCGATGTGGAGAAGCAAGTCACCCACTATATCTACTTCACGATCTTCGATTCTGTTCACGCCGCGCTGGACGAGGGCGTCGTCACTCTGACCGGTCGGGTCACCCTGCCGTATAAGGCCGACGCTATCGCAAAACGAGTCTCGCGAGTCACTGGGGTGACGGCCGTCCGCAATCGAATCGGCGTCCTACCCGTCTCGGGATTCGATGACGACCTCCGACTGAGCATGGCGCGCGCCCTGTACGCGCACCCGGCGCTGTCGCAGTATGCGCGCGGCGCCAACCCACCCATTCACCTGATCGTCGAACGGGGGCGCGTCACGATCGAAGGCGTGGTCAACAATCACTCCGATCGACTGATTGCCACGCAGGTCGCCAGAGCGTTCGCGACCTTCGGCGTGACGAACAGCCTGCAGACGAGTGAAGAGGTAAAGGAGCAACTGGAACGCCTGTAGGTCCGATGCTCGTGCTAGGCCGTCTCGTGCTTGCGGCGGACCAACCCACACGGCCAATCCAAGAGTCGCGAGAGCAGACAGGACGGCGAAACCACACAACATCACCGTGCGAAGTCAGGGTGGAGTCTGACTCCATCCTGACTTCACGTCCGAACGGCGGTCACCAGTAACTGTACGCTCGGTGTATCGATCCGCGCGTGTACGAAGCGCCTGCCGCTGCGGCGCGACGAGAGCAGCGACTTACACCGTCGCTGAACCGTCGAGCGCCGGGTACAGGTCCTCCTCGTATTCGCACTGCGGCCCGAATACGCCGCCGCATCCGGCGGTTGCCAGCGCCGTGCATGTCACCAGTGTCGCGCACCCGCATCCCGCGCACGCAACCCGCAAGCTCAACCGGGCCCATGATATATCCTCGTCACGATGCCGAAACCGGTGCTGTTCGTGGTCGATGGTAGCTCGCAGATGTACCGTGCGTACCACGCGTTCCGCGGGCGCGGCCTCTCCAATCAGGAAGGCCAGGCCACACACGCTGTGTACGTGTTCGTCACGATGCTGCGCAAGCTCATCGACGAACAGCAGCCCATCTATATCGCGGCGTCGTTTGACCTGAAGGGCCCCACCTTCAGGGATGCGATCGCCAGCGACTACAAGGCCAACCGGGAAGCGATGCCCGACGATCTGGCCGAGCAGATCGAGTCGGTGCACGAAGCGTGCGAGGCATTGGGAGTGCCGATTCTCACGGCCGAGGGATACGAAGCCGACGACGTGATCGGCACGATCGCCAGGCGGGCCGTCGAGGCGGACCTTGACGTGGCCGTGGTGTCAATCGACAAGGACTTCTTTCAGTTGGTCGGAGGTGGCGTCCGCGTCTACGACCCACGCGACGATGGCTCGTGGTTCGACGAGGAAGGCGTGGTTGGGAAGTTCGGCGTGCGGCCGACCCAGGTGGTGGACGTGCTCTCCCTTGTAGGCGACGCAAGCGACAACGTGGCCGGAGTACCGGGCATAGGGAAGAAGGGCGCGATCGACCTAGTCACTGAGCACGGGTCTCTCGACGCGCTCCTCTCAAAGGCGGCGGACCTGCCGCAGAAGAAGTACCGCGTCGCGCTCCTCACGCACAGCGAGGAAGCGCTGCGGAGCCGGCGTTTGGTGACAATTCACACCGACGTTCCGCTGGCGCTCGACCTGGAGGCGTTGCGCTACCTCGGCCCTGACCGCAAACGGTGCTACAGCCTCTTCTCGCGCCTGAACTTCCGAACACTGATGAACGAATTCGCGCCGACGGCAGACTCCGTCCAGAAGGACTACGCGATCGTCCGAACGCTCGAGGAACTCGATACCTGCGTTGCCGCGATCAGGACCGCCGGCGAGGTCGGCCTGCACATCATCGCTGACGGCCCCTCGCCCATGCGCGCCGAGGCGGTCGGGTTCGTGTTCTCGACCTCCGACCGGCAGGCGAGGTTCCTGCCGGTGCTGCCGTACGGATCAGTGGCCGTCCGGGGCGACCTCCTCGACGCCGAAGATGTTCCTGGCCTTGTCGGGTTCAGCGTGGCGCTCGATCGACTGCGGTCCGTTCTCGAAGACGGCGGCATTCACAAGGTCGGCCACGACCTCAAGTTCGAGATGAAGTTGCTGGCCCGCCACGGCGTGACACTTCGCGGCGTGACGTGCGACTCGATGCTGGCAAGCTACCTCCTCGACGCCAACCGTGGCCATTCGATCGAGGAGGCGGCACTCGAACACCTCGGCTACAAGGCGCTGACCCTCGAAGACGTGAGCGGTCGCGGAGCGAAGGCAGTACCGCTGTCGAATGTGACACCGGAGGCGATGCTGACCTTTGCGGGAGAACGAGCCGACCTTGGCCGGCAACTCGCGCGTGTGCTGACACCGCTTCTCGCCCAGGAGGAGCTCGACGGAGTCTTCCGCGACCTGGAAATGCCGCTCGTCCCGGTACTTGCCGACATCGAAAGGAATGGCATCCGGATCGACCTGCCGGCGCTTGCCGGGCAGTCGCAGCACATCGAGCAGGAACTGGCGTCGCTGAGCGCACGCATATTCGAGATGGCGGGAGTGGACTTCAACGTCAACTCTCCGAAGCAACTTGGAGAAATCCTCTTCGACAAGCTCCAGTTACCCACTCTCAAGAAGACCGGAAAGACGAAATCGGCGTCGACCGCCATGGCGGTCCTGGAGGAATTGGCGCTCATCCACGAGTTCCCTCGGCTCGTTCTCGATTGGCGCGGTCTGCACAAGCTCAAGAGCACGTACATCGACGCGCTGCCACTGCTCGTGAACCCTGCCACCGGCCGCATCCACACGAGCTTTAACGAAGCCGTGGCCGCCACGGGGCGACTCAGCAGTTCGGACCCTAACCTCCAGAACATTCCGATCCGCACCGATCTCGGCCGCCAAATCCGCCAGGCGTTCGTCGCCGAGGCCGGGCACATGTTGATCTCGGCGGACTATTCACAGATCGAACTGCGAGTGCTCGCGCACCTGTCGGGAGACGAAGCACTCATCGAGGCTTTCAAATCAGGAGCGGATATCCACGACCAGACTGCCGTGAAGGTATTCGGGCCAGACAGCGACCTCAACCCCTACGAACTGCGACGCCGGGCGAAGATCGTCAACTACGCGCTGCTCTATGGAAAGACCGCCTTCACGCTGGCGCGCGATATCAACGTGCCGCAGGCGGCCGCGCAGGCGTTCATCGACGCCTACTTCGCCGGCTTCCCGCGCGTGCGCGAATACATCGACCGCACGTTGGAGGACGCCCGCAGGACCAACGTCGTCAGGACGCTGTTCGGCCGACGCCGCCCAGTGCCCGAGCTGAACAGCCGCAACGGACAAATGCGGGCCGCGGCGGAGCGCGTCGCCGTCAACATGCCGATTCAGGGAACCGCGGCCGACATCCTGAAGCGAGCGATGATTGACCTGCATCACGAACTCCCGGCGCGGGGTCTGAAGACGCGAATGATCCTCACCGTCCACGACGAACTACTGTTTGAAGCACCTCGGGTGGAAGTGGAGGCGGCCACCGCCCTCGTCCGCGAGCGGATGGAAGCCGCCGCAGAACTGGTCGTGCCGTTGACGGTGGATGTGGGGTCAGGGGAAAACTGGCGCGACGCGAAACCGTAACAGAGCGGCAGCGTCAGACCGACGCGCCGGTCAGGGCCACTGACTCGTCAGGGTCTCCCACTCGGCCCGCAGGGCAGCGGACGCCTCGTCTGGCGACGGACGCAGGCGAGCTCGCTCGGGCACGAGCACCTCGATGACCAGCCGGTTGAGATAAGCGCGCGTCTCGTCCACGTCCGCCCCGACTGTCACACGCACCCATCCCGCAGCGGCGGCGTCCCACGCCCGGTCCAGGTCTCCGCTTCCGCGAAGCGCGGCTGCGAGCCAATAGTTGCCGGACGGGCTGCCTGGATTCTGCCGAAGTTCCTGTTCCATGAGCCGCACGATCCGTTCGTAGAGTGGCGCGCGGCGGTCGGCGGGATGCGTGTGGGCCTCGCGGTCCAGCGCCCCGGCCCACCAGTCGAGCAAGCGCGTCCGCTCCGCCTGGCCGAGTAGCGTCGGCCCGTTCAGCACGGGTTCAAAGATCTCCGCCGCGGCACCAAACGCATTATCAAGATAGAGGGCCTGGCCCAACCCGATCAGTAGATCAACGCGATCCCGCGATACCAGGTGCCCCCGGTCGACACCACGCAGGACCTCACGGGCGGTTGCGAAGTCCGACGGGTTGGCACCCTGACGGTACCGTTCGAGGAGGGCGCGCGACAGCACAAGGCTGGCGACGTCGGCCAGCCCCGCCTCCAGCCCCGCCTCTGCCGCTGCGGCGATGGCCAGGTCGTAATCGGCCGCGTTGTACGCCATGCGAGCCCGAATCATGGGCGGCTGGTCAGCTGCGCGGGCGCCAGAGGTCGCCAGCAGGATCGCCAAGGCCACGAGTGCCGCGGAGTGCATGGGCGAATCTTAGCAGCATGTGTCGCTAAGTCGCTGATTCAACATGGGTTTTCGGCCGTCGGGTTTGTTACAATCAGCACACAGAATGGGAGACCCCGTCATCCTGCCCCGCGCGGAACATGTGATCTCTCGCAAGCAGATCGACTCAGACGCGCTCAAAGTGCTCCACCGCCTCCACCAAAACGGGTACGTGGCCTACCTAGTAGGGGGAAGCGTGCGCGACCTCCTGCTTGACCGCCGGCCAAAGGACTTCGACATCGGAACGTCCGCGCACCCGTATCAGGTCAAGAAGGCCTTCCGGAACTGCTGGATCGTCGGCCGCCGGTTCCGGTTGGCCCACGTGCGATTCGGCACCAAGAACATCGAGGTGGCGACGTTCCGCCGCCACGTGAGCGCAGATGAAGTGACCCCTGAGGCACCGCCGGGCGATGCCGTCGTGCCGCAAGCGCTCACGCCTCAGGATGCCAGTACGCTGCCGATCGACACCCGTGAAGCAACATCGCAAGAGGGAGGGCATGCCGACGCCCACAAGCGGGACCGCATGATCCACCGCGACAACACCTTCGGCACGCCGGAAGAGGATGCCTTCCGCCGCGACTTCACGATCAACGCGCTGTTTTACAACATCGCCGACTTTTCGATCATCGACTTCACCGGGGGGCTGCGCGATCTGGAAGACAAGGTGGTCCGCTGCATAGGTGACCCCAGCGAGCGCTTTCAGGAAGATCCAGTCAGAATGACACGCGCCGTGGCAATGGCCGCTCGACTGGGTTTCACGATCGATCCACCTGTCGAGGCGGCAATCGAGCGACACCGGCATGAGATCGCACGAAGCGCGCCGGCCCGATTGCTTGACGAGTTCTATAAGCTCTTGCGGACGGGCGCCGCCGAACGCGCCTTCTTCATGCTGGCCGAGCGCCGACTACTCGAACCCATCACGCCCTCGCTGCAGGAGCAGGCAGGACCCGCCCTCTGGCGGTCACTGGCCGCCCTCGATACGTACCGTGCGCGATTTGGAGAAGCGCCCGACACACTCACCAACGCCGTCCTGCTTGGCACGTTGCTGGTCCCGCTGGGGTACACCGCCCGGTCGCTCGCATCGGTGCCTCAGAAAAACGGCGGCCGCAATGGACCCCAGCTCTCGATCGGCGTGCTGCCGCTCGCCCGGCGCGATGTGGAACGTCTCCGACAGATCCTCACGCTGCAGCGCGGACTGCTCGACATACGCCTGACACCTCGAGCCCGGTTGGGCCTCATGCACCGAAGTGCATTCAAGGACGCGCTGACCTGGCTCGAGATTCACGGCGCCGCACCCGAGGCACTGGAGCACTGGCGGGGATTCATCGAGGCGGCAAGCACGGCCGCGCCCGCTGCCGATTCGACCGAGGAAGTCCCGCCCTCGCGACGGCGCCGGCGGCGGAGCCGACGTCGACCATCGCCCTAGCACGAGAGACTATCCGTTTCTCCGCTCGAACTCCCGCATGAACTGGACAAGAGCCTCAATGCCGGCCTCCGGGAACGCGTTGTAGATCGACGCCCGCATGCCGCCGACAGACCTGTGGCCCTTGAGGCCATCGAGGCCGGCCGCGGAAGCCTCCTTGGCAAAGCGCTTTTCGAGGTCCTCGGACGGCAGCCGGAACGTCACGTTCATCAGCGACCGATCTGCCTTCTGGGCCGGCCCGCGAAAGAAGCCGCTGCGGTCGATCTCCGCGTAGAGCGCTCCAGCCTTCCGTTCGTTGACGACGGCAATGGCGTCGAGGCCGCCGACGGAGCGCAGCCACTTCATCGTCAGCCCTAGCATGTACACGCCGAAGGTCGGCGGGGTGTTGTAGAGCGAACCGTTCTCCGCGTGCACTTTGTAACTGAGCATCGACGGCAGCGCGTCAGTAGACCGAACCAGCAGGTCCTCCCGGATGATCACGACCGTGAGGCCTGACGGACCAAGATTCTTCTGTGCGCCCGCGTAGATAAGACCGTGCCGGGCCACCTCTAGCGGGCGGCTAAAGATGTCCGACGAGGCGTCACACACGAGCGGCGCCGAACCCACCGATGGCAACCGCTTCCACTGGGTTCCCTCGATCGTGTTGTTACTGGTCATGTGCACGTAGGCCGCACCGGAACTGAGCGCCAGCTCGGATTCGGCCGGAATCCTGACATATCGGTCGCTCTTGGTCGATGCGGCCACGTTCACGGTCCCGACCCGTCCGGCCTCCTTGATTGCCTTCGCCGCCCACGACCCGGTGTCGATGTAGTCGGCCGTGGTGCCGGGCGTCAATGCGTTCATCGGCACCATCGAGAACTGGAGACTCGCCCCGCCCTGCAGCAGCAGCACCGTGTAGTTCGATGGGATCGAGGCCAATGACCGAATGTCATCGATCGCGCGAGACAGGATCTCCTCGAAGGTCGTCGACCGATGGCTGATCTCCATCACCGACATGCCGACTTCCGGCAGGGAGACGAGGTCGCGCTGCGCCTCTTCTAGAACAGGAAGGGGCAGGACTGCTGGTCCAGAGGAGAAATTGAAAATCCGGTTCGTCGTTGTCATGGGGCTCCTGAAACCGCGTGGTGGGCTGGGCGTTCATTCTGCCCCAGGCGCGCGGGTTTCAGAAACTTGATCGGCGGCGACGCTCAGAAGCGATGGGTGAGGGTCACGGTCACACGCTGCATGTCGCCAGCGCCTTCCCGCCACTGGTACTCGTATTCGCCAATGAGTGCCGTCTGGGTCGGCAGGTCGAGGCGAAGTCCCGCCAGCGCCGTGTTCGCCCGAAACGCGCCTACGCGGTCGATCGAGATAGCGTCGAAGTCTTCGATCCCGCGAGCATAGCCTGCCAACATCGAGAAACCGCGAAAGAGCGACTGCGTGCCGAGGACACGGCCGTGGTGACTCTCGTCGTTCGAGAAAAGGCGGGGGAAGTCGGTGGAGGTGAAGACGTACCGCAGCTCGACGGACGACCGATTCGTCAGCCACCAGATAATGGAGGGCTCGACAGCGATGACGCGGGTGCCACCGAAATCCAGATAGCGAACACCCAAGCGTCCGGTGGCGGTCGAGAGGCGATGCTCGAGCGCCGCATAGCCTTCGGTTTCTGGTAACACGCGGTTACCGCGGCCATACAGCCCGTGTCCGATCAGGAAGGTCGACCGGGCCCACCGCCATTCCAGGCCGGCGCCGCCTCTCGCCTCCTCAACGCCGAGCTTCCGCTGCCACTGCCCCCGGCCAGACACACGTAGCGCCTCGGACAGCCGTACCTGCACCTGGAGGTCGGCCCCACGGGATGCGGGGGTCGGGCCATCGAACTGCTCGTTTAGACCGGCCAGATCGATCCGATGGTCATAGACCTTCCGAGTTCGCTTGAGCCGGCTCAGGTTCTTCTGGTTGGGCGCGAGGGACGCAGCGCGCTGCAGGTAGGGAATCGAGCGGCCCGAGTGACCCAGCTCCTCGTGCGCACGCCCGAGCGCGGCCAATAGTTCTGCGTTCTGAGGCGCCCGCTTCTCTGCTGTCTCGAGAACATCTATCGCGTCGGCGAACTCCCGTCTGGCCGACAGTGCGGACGCCACGCCTAACGCCGCCTGCGCGCTATCGGGATCCTCGAGCCAGAGGCTCCGGTAGACGGACTCGGCTCGGTAGTGGTCACCCATCCGGGCGTGGAGTTCGGCGATGCGAAGGCGCGCCGCGTGGTCCTCGGGATTGGCCGCCGCGATCACGCGGAACGCGCGCAGCGCCGCCTCGAGTTCACCCTCGTCGATCATGGCGCCGGCAGCGGCCAGCGTCGGCGCGGTCTGCTCGGCGGGAACCTGGGTCGGAGTCGCCGGGGCCGACCCCCCAGGTGGCAGGCTCTGAACAGCTAGGGTCGCGGCCAGGAGCAGCGAAAGAAGCATCGGATTACCTCGTGGGGCGGTAAGGCACCCAAGGGTCGTTTCGGCGGATGGACGGCTAAGCTTTAGAGCTGAGGGGGACCGGGTCGCGGCCAGGTTCGCCCAGCGGGTGGTGCCGGCGACGAGTCGGAGGCGGCTGGAGGGCCAGGCCCGTGCTGTAAAGGAACGTTAACGTCATCGATACATTCGAGAGACATCGGCGTCGTACAAGGCTTACATATGCGTTGCACAATCAGTGTCCTCATCCTGTTGCTGCTTGCTCGAGCACCATTCGCGCACGCCCAGGCACTCGGCCCTGAGTCGATCGCCGCCCGATTGGCCGAACCTGCCAAGAGCGAGGCCGAACCTGACGATCTTACGAGCCTGTCGCGCGCCACGCTCTCGGCGCAGTCATCGGCCGAAGGCAGGAAGCCACCGTCCATCTACGACAAGATCTGGAAGTTCACGAACCTCTACGAGAACGACTCGAACCGGGTGGTTCAGAAGGTGGTCTTCACTGGGCGATACCAGCACGACTACGCCGCGCTCGACGCGAACCAGGGCCGTCTCGACGAGTGGAACGTGCGTCGTGTGCGGCTCGGCTCGAAATGGACGCTGTTTCGAACCCTCACGCTGCACGGCGAAGTGGAGCTGAATCCGCAGGAGGCAGAACCGTTGTACACACGCGTCACGGACATGTATCTCCAATGGAGCCCGAGTAGGAGGCTCGCGCTGACGGTGGGCAAGCACGGCGTGCCGTTCACGATGGACGGGGCGACGTCGTCGAAGGAGCTTCTGGCAATCGATCGAAGCAACCTAAGTAACAACATGTGGTTTCCACAGGAATACATTCCGGGCGTCACGGTATCCGGCAAGATCGCTCCGTGGGTGTATCGGGCTGGTATGTTCTCCGCGGGCGGAGCAAACCGCGAGTTCGGCGACTTCGATGGCGGCGTGTTCGCCCTCGGCGTACTCGGATACGACTTCGCTCGACGACTCGGCGTCAAACAGGCATTGCTGTCCGGACACTACGTCTTTCAGCAGCACGACCAACGCAACACGTTTACCCGGCGACTGGATCAAGTCGTCTCCGCGAACTTCAGATTCGAGGCGACCAGGTGGGGCGCGCGTACGGACTTCTCGGCCGCGTCAGGCTATCTGGGTCAGGGAAATCTCGTCGGAGTCATGGCGATGCCGTTTGTCAATCTCACCCGACAGTTCCAACTCGTCGGCCGCTACACGTTCCTCGATGGCGATGGCCCGAACACGGTTCGGATCACGACCTACGAGAGCCGGCTGGCGACTGGCCTCGGCGACCGCTACAACGAACTGTATGTGGGCGTGAACTATTTCTTCTACGGCCACAAGTTCAAGCTGCAAAGCGGCCTTCAGCTCGCGCACATGCAGGATAGCGCCGACGATGGCGGGGCATACTCCGGGGTGTCGTGGAACTCGGGGTTGCGCCTCTCCTGGTGAGCGTGCCTCCGGGGACATTGCCAACGTCGCGCTGGCTCGGCGAATGCCGTCCCGTGGACGGAACTAGTCCTGCGTGGGACGCAGGATGACGTAGGTGGGGAGTCCGACGGCGCCGAAGCGCTGCATCACAGCGCGTGCGGGATCCTCGTCGGGCTGTTCGGCCTGGTACTTAACCTTCACATATCCTTCGAGCGCGCGCTTAACGTCCGGGTTCTTCAAGGTGGTCTTGTCCATCGTCAGGCAGTTCTTGCACCAGGTCGCCCAGAGATCGATCAGCACGGGCTTCTGCTCTCGCTGAGCCTGGTCGAGCCCAGCCTCAAGCGAGGCGTGCCAGCCTTCCTTCAACATCTCCTGAACGCTCGAATTCACCTCGCCGGCGTCGACCCATCGATCGGCGAATAACGTATACGACGTATAGCCGTAATACAGGGCCGTGGCCAGGATGACCACACCGAAGGCTTGTTTCACCTGGACCATCCACTTCCCCGGTTTCGGCAGCGCCGCGATCCCTGCGCCGGCCAGCGGCCAGGGGATGGCCATCCCCACGCCAAGCAGAAAGGGCAGGGCGAGAGCCGCCGCCGTGCCCTTGGCATACAGGTCGCTCGAGAACAATACGACCTGGATGACGACGGGCGCCACGCACGCGCCGGCCAGCAGCGCCGCAACGGCGCCCATACCAAACGCCAGCACGAAGCTACCCCGGGCTGCTCCCTCCATGCTAAGGCGCGTGGAAAAGCGGGTGAAGTCGATCGCGATCACGTCGAACATTGCCAAGGCAAGCACGATAAAGATCGTCGCGATCGAGAGGTTGAACCACGGAGAGGCATTGATCGTACCGAACGTGCCAGCAGTGAGTACGACTATGAGACCGAGTACGCCGTACACCGCCGCCATTGCCGCACCGTACATGCCACCGAGAAGGAACCCGCGGCGGCGCGATCCCGCCTGCGCACCGGCTCCGATGATGGCCAGGTTAATCGGAATCATGGGGAGCACGCAGGGTGTCAGATTGAGGGCGAGGCCGCCCATCAGCACGATCAGTACGATGGCCACCATTCCGCGCCCCTCGAAGAGCCCCCGCTGCTGCACGCCGCTCTCGGCGTCACTGATGAAGCCGAGGAAATCGTCGGCGCCAAGGTATCCGCCGGTGGTGGCAATCAGCGTGAAGTCGTCGAGCCTCACCGGGTTCTCGACCTGGCCGGCATCGTCGGGCCGCCTAGGCGCGTCCACTGGCGCCACCGTGGGCGGTTCACCCGTGCCGAACTCGATGCCGTCGAAGATGTCGCCATGCAGCGGAGCGCTCTCCGCAGCGGCGGGAGCCACCTCCAGCATCCAGACGACTGGGACTGTAGTGGGCGCGTAACACAAGTTCTCGTCGCACGCCTGATACCGGAGTCGGCCCGGCACCTCGATCGTTCCGGGCGACACATCCGCAAGGGCAAACTGGACGCCGATCGCAAACTCGTGCTCGAACACACTGAGCGGCTCGACCTGTCCGGCCTGATCGAAGTCTGTCGAAGGTGGAAATACGATTTCCTCGACGCTCACGCCGCTGGGCGGCTCGATCGTCAGGACAGTGGGGATGAGTGAGGGGTCACGCGGGTTGTTCGACTGGGTGTGGAACCCCTCAGCCAGGCGGACAAGAATCGCCGCGCGGACGCCTTCACTCGCATGCACGCGATCGGTCTCGACGACCGTCTCCACCTCGGCTCTGACGCCGCGCAGTTGCGCGTGTGCGACTGACCCTATCAGGAGCAGCCCGATCACGCCCACCGAAGGCCACCGCATTATCTTCCGCATCTGATACCTACTACAACCACACCAGCAGACTTACCCTGACGTCACGGGCGGGAGATCCTGGGACAGGAAGTCCCACTTCCAGCGCTCGGACGAATTCGATCCCTGCAGCCAGTCGCGTGCAGTCATGGGGTTCGCGAATGCCGCCTGCGCCACATCAACGTAGGCAGCACCGAGCGACCCGGCGACCGCTCGGCGCACATCGTCGGCGCCCTCGAATGCCAGCGGCGCCCCAAGCGCACTGGCGACGTCAACCAGAATGCGCCAATCGTCCAGTGCATCGCCCTTCGCGGCGAACACACGCGAGGCCGCCTGCAGCACGGTCGTGCCCTTCTCGACCGTGACCGGCGTCCCGTCGATCGTCAGGGAGACGGTGTCCATATCCGGGTGATCATATCGCACGGTCGGCGGGCCGCGGGGGAGGGACGCAGCAGCAGTTCGGCGGCGCTCTTCGTGCTAGTTCTCGAACTCGGCAACGATCGCCCAGTCGCGATTGATGTGCACCCTCCGCACGGGGCATGCGACGCTCAATAACGGCTTGCGTGACCGGGACGATCACATCTGACTGCTTCCCGTCGGCATAGGCGAGCGTGCCGGGGCCACAGAACGAGCGTTATGTTGACAAAGGGCGTCTAATACGACCTATCGTCAAGTTAGTTAAAACCCACGCGCTCGTGCTTTTGGATGGCGGCGATGAAATAGTTGTCAGGGCTGGTGACGAAGGGGTTCGGTTTCCTCTTGTTTCAGGCACGCCGATTCAGGCACCCGTTGCGTGGCGTGGTCCGATTGTCATGACCACGCAGGAGCTTCCACATCAAGCATTCACTGAACTACGCCAAGGAACTTTTATTCGGAAGTAATACGGAGTGACATTTATGCGCTCAAGATACCTGGTTTCGGTTGGAGTGGCGGGTGCGTGTGCTGTTGCGCTCGTTTTCTGGTGGTTGGGAAAACAGAGCCCCGAACGCGCAGTAGCCACAGAACGTGATCCACGACCGTTCATACGACTCTCGGTATCTCGGAACGCGGCCACAGGGACAATTGCGATCAAGGACAGTGCGGTCGTTAACACCGCCGCGCAACTTCTAACGGGTCAAGGCGGCCATTACGTCGTTCTGGATGGACCGACAGGAGTAATGACGGCTGCACCATTTACGTTTCCCACAGACATGGTGGAGGAGTTTGGGGATGGAGAGCTCACTGCATCACGCGAGGTTCGACTTGCCTCACAGGACGTGATGGTGTTCTTGCCCTATTCGTCCGATGCAACGGGTCTTCGTATCTTAGACATA
>Ga0302135_10000447_pt1 | contig 25145 bp, 44 predicted proteins | sample CBN3_surface_MG_FD_203119 | JGI IMG/M metagenome (GOLD analysis project Ga0302135, IMG submission 203119) | Marine microbial communities from Western Arctic Ocean, Canada - CBN3_32.1 | ecosystem: Environmental > Aquatic > Marine > Oceanic | place: Canada: Western Arctic Ocean | collected...
TAGAATCCATATAACTTTTAACTGTTAAGCTACCAAATAGATTATCTGCACATTCTCCGGTAACCACCGAGTAACACGGATTACTAGCAATCTCATAAAAATTGTTACTACTTATTAAACAATGTCCAAACTGAGGAAGAATCACATCTCTAAAAAATTTAGGATTCTCAACTTGACTATCTTCGTTAAATGCCAATAGTACGTTGTCTTTAATATCATTCCAGTACGGACTAGATATTAAAAGGCAAACAATTAATGTACTATCAATACCACCGGAGTACATAATAACTAACTTTTCTTTATTTTTGTTGTTTTGGAAAGATTTAATAATTTCAGTTATTCTACTAACTGAACAACTTTCAAAACTGTTGGCAGTTTTCTTTTCTGGAATTGGACTATTATTAAAAACATGTTCTCCTAAGTCAAGTGTACCTGTTCTATCGCTTAAACTAATCCAAGGATTAAACATACCATAGAAGCTACGTTGCACTTCTGTTAAATGTTTACTTCTATCAGAATTTAAAAATTTATAAGGAATATAATATAATAGATTTTTCATTACATTAACATACTCAAAAATGTTTCTTCAGTTAATTTACTTTTAATTTCCATAAATTGTTCTCTGTCTCGAGCAAATCTTATTTCTTCTTGCATACTAATACGCAATCTTTCTAGTTTTCTTATTTGATACTTCATATTATCTGCTTTCGCTTTAACTAGGTTAGCAACTGTCTTTGGGTCTATTTTCCTAATGTTGGCTTCATCTACTATAAGTCCAATGTCACCTGGTTGGTCCTCAATTACTCTTATTGCTTGTTCTTCTTTAATTTTATAAGAATCCCATTGCCAAGGAACTACCTGGGCAAATCGTTTGTAACCATGTTCTAATCGTTGATGTAATTCTAATAACAATGCTAATCTTGCTTGAATTATACTACTTAACATATCAAGTTTACTATCACGGTCGTCTGTATTTGTAAATACAGTAGTTCTAGGATCTAAGTATGTTAATTTGAATTTATGATTACCAAGATTTAATTGTTCCATTTCATCATCAGTAATACCATAAATTTTTGATATGACACGGAAGTCTCCTCCGCATGCTGATTCTAAAACACTTAAACTTTCATGATGTGCTAATACATCGTTTTCTGCTGTAGTTGCTATTGCTACCCAATGTGACATTATATGTTCCTTAGTACTTCTATTTAACAAAGGTAATAGATGGCTGTATTACCATCTTTACTAATATAACCATTCTATATCAGGTGTAAAACGTAAAGATAACATAACTCTCCTATTTTCGCTGTTGTTAACTACTTGATGCGGAATGTTAATTCTAACTAACATAGGACAGTTAATAACTACGTGATCTAATAACATAGGATCACCTTTCCAGGAAAGTTCTAAATATTTGGTCCTAGGCCCACTTGTCGCCAAATTTAGCGGCGGCCTCGAATTTTCAATAGCTGTGTATTCTCCATCATACCACTCCATGCGGCTGTCGGTACAATTTTCAATTGGAATATTTAATGCAATGTCAGCAGCCTTTCGTCTATCTAATCTAAATCCATCTATATGTAATCCTTGATGCTTTTTACCTTTTAGAAAGAAGAACATAGCAGATTTGAGTTTTTTATCTTTCCACACTTCACAAGGATTAGAATTTATAAAATCAGTTATATATTTCCAGGCGGGGCCGGTCCGGCCGATCAACAAGATGCCCTCGGCTTGTTTTTCAAAAAAATCTTCTTGAAACTTGCTAATCATTCTATCAATATTAGGAATTTTTACTTCTTCATAATTCTTTACCATACACTTATTTATCGGTTTAGGTATAACAGTGTCAACCGATAAATAAAGTTGATGATGCATTTACTTTTTACATTTCTATTATGGACGTTCTTGTTGTATGTTATACATAGGACATTACATGTATGCGGTCAGAAATATTTTCCATTTGCATATAATGCACATAACGATCATCACAAGTATATTAATATTACTGGTGGAACAAAATGGCATTGGAATAATATGTTTCTATTTAACGATACATGGTTAAGCACTTTAGATCTATGGATAACAGAAGTAGTGCCTACATTACTGTTTAGTTGGATAACAGGTGCTTGGTGGATTTCTATTGTTTATTACTTTTGGGCCGCTTTTATACAAGAAGTAATTGAACACAATCCTAACTTCAGTTGGTATCCAGCCCTAACATCAGGCAAATGGCATTTAGTGCATCATGTAGATACTTACAAGAACTATGGATTAATTATTCCATTGTGGGATATAGTTTTTGGTAGCTATAAAATGTACTCTAAATAGATGTTTTTTCAATCCAAGATTTAAATGCAAATAAACTTTCATCTGGACTTGTTCTTAGAGTAATTACAGTAGGCCATATAGTAATCCAATGTCTGTTTACAATATTTTTACTAACAATGTAAGCCATGTCAATTGGATGTAATTTAAACTTAACAGAATTATCAGGGTGTATATAAGTTTGTACAGGACCTGACAATCCTCGTTTTTCTATTTCAGCTATAGCTAATTCTTTATACTTGTCTTTGTCGTTATTTAAATCAGCATTTCGTTGCAATGACCAAGCACCATTTTCTCTAAACCATTGGCTAGTTACAGCATAGTGACGTTGATGGCAGAGCATATCAAGTAAAACAACTCCATTAGGTACAGAATTGTTCTGATATTCATCTAGATCAAATTCTAATGAATGATAGTTAGTTTGTAATTCAACTCCTGACTTATCCCATGCAATGCTTTTAAATGCTCCATTAAATGTATTGTCAAGATGAGGAAGATTATTTACTACTAACTTGTCGTAAGGAATAACATAATCTTCAGTTTGTTTAACTCCAAATGTTAAATTCCTTTCAAATAAAGGAAAAAATCTAGTTGCTATTTCACTTGGGTTAATAAATACGAAATCCATTAATTACTCCTGTGAGAAATGTGTTGCTAGTAATGCACCTACAAATCTAGTTACTTTAGACTTAACAAGATCTGAATTCATCATTACTTCAAAGTCAACAATACGGTCAATACATTCCTGCAATTTAGCCAATTCAAGTATGTCTCCGCTATTCTTCATACCAATTAATTCATTTTGACGGAAGATTATTTCTGAACCATCGTCTAAATAGACTTTAATAAAGTCGATATATTCAACTGGCACTTCGTCAACTTGTATCTCCCGTAACATTTCTTCAAAGCTACGATCTTTTTTACGAATAGGCATACTATGTAACTTCTTTACAGATAAATTAGGCGGACGCTTCTGCGGCCTTTTTAGTTGGCCGCCCCCTCTTAGGTTTATTAGAAACATCACTAACAGGTTGTTCAACTTTTGTTAAAACTGGTGCAGTTGTCGGAACAAGTTCCTCTGCCTCGGCCCTAAGCCTAGTTGCCTCTGCTTCAAATGTCATTGCTTGATTACGCAATTTACTAGCAATAGCATCATCATCTAAAATACCTGGATTAGTTGATGCATTAGTTCCTTCGTTAGCAATGTCACCCGAACGTGTAGCAACACCTGGTTGCCCTGGAACACCAGGAAGTTTAGCACGAGCAATCTGCTTTAACTCTCTATTTAAATCCGATAAGTTAATAGACTGTCCAGGTGTTGGGACCATCATAATTGATTTAGTTGAAACCTTAGTAAGCCAGCCCTTTGCATGGATCGTTGCTAACATATCAGATCCATCATTAAACTTCTGCCTATGCAAGAAATCCCCAATATCGTCTGCCGCTTGTCCTTGTGAACTTTCAACAGCCTTAATAAGATCTGCATGATGAAGTTCTGGCAAATCAGCAGTTCTCACTACCAATGCACTTTCTCCGTCACCTGGAACTTCGCGGAATACAACAACTAACTTCTTGCCTTTTCCATCCTGTCCGACGTGTTTAATAAATCTAGCCATTTTTTACTCCTAGCCTTGTGTCGCAGAGTCTTCGGTAACTACTGGTTCAGCATTAACCGGTTCTACGTTAACACCATCTGCTTGAGGTGCTTCTCCATTTGCTTTAGCTACCATAGGCTCTGTTGCCTTAATAAATGCAGTAACTCTTTCCCACACTTCGCCAATTACCTTAAATTCGTTAGGGCGATATGCACCTCTATTTGCTCCAATTTCGATTGCTCCGCAGACTACTTTTAAGTCTTCTAAGTTAAGTCCAACTGGTGCAGGTGGTGCTGTATCTTCTGTTGGTGGTGCAACAACTTCTTCTGTATTTGCTTCATCAGCCATTTAAATATTCTCCGTTATAAAATAAATTAGTGGACACATTCTTTCTGCCCACTGATACTTATAGCTATTTTAACTGGTGTGTGTAACCGTTATTTAAAATCCATTAGGAACAAGAACATAATGTATTAGTAATACAATACCCAATGATGCTCCTAAACCTACCATCATCTTCATAAAATCTCTTCCTACTATAGGAAACACATTTTTTAATCTGTATGATCCGTCGCTTAGTGTTCCTATTGCAAGTTCACGTCCACATAGTATTCCAACAAATACCCATGTCGTTGACATTGGAATATTGTTTAGTTCTTTAAAGAAAAGTAAACATACAAAGTAAGCGGCATTAATAATTGTTGCACTTCTAACGTATCTAGTATGTTGTTTCTCTAATACAATCTGTTGAATCTTACCGCCACCTTCTCGGAACATAAACCCAAGACCTATAATAAACACTAGGCTAACTAGTACCATCATATCCCATGGAACTTGGCGTGGTAGAAATACTGCTATGTTTGCAATATCATGTGCTAGCCAAGTCCACCATAAGAAACCAGCAGTTATCCATTGTGCTACTCTCCAATAAGGTTTACGAGATTCTGTTACGGGATTATTACGTTCATCTAACCATTTTGCAATTAGTATCCATAATACATATGCAAATACTGCGGCAACTGCATATCCCATTATGCTTTTTACTAGCATCTTCTCTAATACAAATGTACTTGCAAATGCACTTAAAACTAAAAAAGACGTACTAACTGGTACGCCTATTCTTGTTAGTAATAACAGTACAAGTGGAGCCATTGCATGATACCATTTAACTTCCTGGAATGGTATTTTATCTAATCTACCATAACTAATATCACCACCATTTACAGTCCAACCATACCAAAGTGCCCAAAGTAAAACTGCACTAGCAGAGCACCACATAGTTGTCCAATGGAATCTTTGACTGTTACTTGCAATCCATGTACCTAGTGTTTGTACACTGTCGTTTGCAATAACTGAGTATCCAGCAAATAGAAATCCTACGGCCATCCAAACTGTTAACTGATCCATTAAATCCTCTTCTGTTATTATTTCTTTGGCATATAATTAGCAGTAATACCAAATGGTGCTTTAATTTCCTCATTACCGTGAATTACAAATAATGTATCACAGTAATTTTCATCTCCCCAAGATCCCCAAGGATAACCATCAGTAAGTACAACTAATTGATGAGGAGTAATGTCATTGTATTTTAGATGATCCCATATACAATCAAAGTCTGTTCCGCCGCCACCTTGTATTGTATATTCAGACATATCACGGCCATCGTCTGACGTAAAATTATCTTCATTATATACTTTAGTATCAAATGTAATAATTTTAACATTATAAGAATCAAACTGATCTAATGAACCTTGCACAATACCTAAGAAATCTGATAATGTAGTATCCCATATACTACCTGATGCATCAAGTGCAATAACAACATCTAACATCTCACCTGGCAATGTACCAGGAAGAATAGCACCAGTATGCCAACCTTTTCTATTAGGACGCATCCAAGTGTAATCTGATTTTAATGAACTACTAAATTGAATTTGAAATAGTTCACGTAGATCTAAAACAGGCTCAGTAATTGATTTTACAAGACGTTTAATATCACCAGGCACATTATCAGCACCAGCTTTATTTACTGCATCAATAACTGCTTCTTTCCATTCGTTTTTAAGAGCTTTCTTTTCTTCTGCACTAAGTTTCTTAAATTTAGGTTTGTTATTGTTAGTAGATTTACCTTGAGGATCATCTGAACTAGCAGAACCTTCACCATCTAAATCAAGATGTTCGTCAAGTGTATTTTGAATAGCTTCACCACGTTCATATAGTTTGTCATACACTTCATCAGCAGTATGTTTTTCATATTGCTTATCAAGTAAAATAGGAACAGTAGTAATAGCACGGCCAACATTCTCACGAACTAGCATGTTATTAATAATATAGTCACCAGCCATATTCCAAAGATCTGGATTACGACTACCTCGTCTAGTCATGTGTTCAAATATAATATGACCAATTTCATGAGCAAAGCCAAATACCATTTCCTGGTCATCTAGCTTTTGAATAAAATCTGAATTGTAATAAAATTTACGACCATCAGTAGCAATGGTAGAACACCAATCTACTTCTTCTAAAACCAATCTAGCTGACAAAGGTCCCCAAAAAGGATACTTTAGTAGCATAGAAATTCTTGCTTTAATTAACTTATCTTTTGAACTTATATTGGACATGTGTGGCTCCATTTCCTTATTGTTTATACAGTATAGCACCTAATGTATGTAATGTCAACCTATTTCTACCATTATTTTATATTTTTTTAATGGCCTCTAATTTGTCCGTCCCTGTTATGGTAAACAGGTTCTATTGTATCTGGCTTAGATAAATCCCATAACATAGCATCTTCTTCTTTTCTAAACCATATAGTAAGTTTAGTGTAATCATAATCTAATTGTTTTAAATTGTTATCCTTGCACCAGACTTTTAACTTCCATCTAGGTATGTGTTCGGTAGGTCGGTTGGACCAACCCTTTCGTTGTTCGCAGAGCCACTCGCTAACTTCCGAAGATTCAGGGGGTTGATCCAACCATATTGTACGAGCATCTGGGCCATATAACTTATCTGATATAGCCCAGTCTCGAATCCTTTTAGTCATCAGTTAGAAGATGTGCATAACGTTTAAAGAAATCCGGAAAGTTAGACATCTTCTTACGATCAAACACTACTTTATAGTTTTTAAGAACTGTATGGGCACCCATAATCACCATTTCTGGCTCAAAGTTTTCCATACAAAATCCTAACCAATTGTCTGCCGCCTTGTTAAAGGCATCTGATTTACCAGAACGTTTTGCATCTTGGTAACTAGTCCTCAATTCGTAACATAATGAAACTACTAATGCATATGTAGCAGATACTTCTTTGCTTTCAAACTTAGTAACTTTACCACTAAGCACATCTGCTGGATCAGGAAGATCAGCGGCGTGTTTACGGTGAGACATAAATTTAATAGCAAGTCCTTCGCTAACAAGTCCGGAAACCATATCAGTATTAGCTGAATCTGACATTGTGTCATCTAGCATTTCTGATACAAACGTCCAGGTACGAGGAGTAGCAAATGCACGATCATGCATTGTAGGATCAAAGTTATAAAGATCACTTTTAAACTGCTTCAGGTATCCAACTACTTGTGGATGGACTTCATTATCAATAGCCCAAATCTCCCAGTCATCAAAATCAACTCTCAATTCAACATGTAAAAATCTATTAGCCAACGGACTTGGCATACGATAAGTTACACCTTTATCACCAAGTCTATTACCTGCGGCGAGAATAACAACATTCTCAGGAAGAATATAATTACCAACTTTTCGGTTAAGAACTAATTGATAAGCCGCCGCTTGTACTGCTGGAGGAGCACTATTAAGTTCGTCCAAGAATAAAAATACAATATCGTATTCTGCGGCAAGTTCTTTACTTGGAAGTTCGGATGGAGGTGCCCATTTCATTGTATTATCGGTAGATGAATAATACGGGACACCTTTAATATCTGTTGGATCCATTAATGCCATTCGCATATCAATAACTAATGATTTTTCTACTTCACTAGCAACCTGATCTACCATATCAGATTTACCAACACCCGGAGGACCCCATATAAAGATTGGACGTCTTTTTTGGATAGCCCTACGAATAATAGGCTTGCACTCGCTAATTTTTAGAGTGTTTGGTTCATTAACTGTTTGTTCTGCTTGTCCCATTTGGTGGCTCCTCTTTGGGTTAGTTCTAATTATGTTACTACTATAACACCCTTACTGACTAATGTCAACCTCTTTCTGCATATTTTCTGAAATAATTTCTTCTTGTGCAACAACTGGCATAACCATATTAGCCCACATACTTCCAATAATCTCTTGCTTAGACATCGGATTTGGAAGTTCAACAAACTTAACATCTGTCATACCTGCACGAACCAAACTACGAGTTCGTCGCTTGTCATTAGTAAATCGAAGTTTACCGTTACCTTTTTTGCTAGTTGCAAAACCAACAAATTTAAATGTTTCGCCCATAGCAACTTCTTCAATTGCCGCTTCAAGTACCGCTTCAGTAATAAGTTCGTTCATAATAAGCTCCGTTTTAAGTAACCAGTTGAGCCATCCTCAACTGCATTATGTTTATATAATAACACAACGGTCCAGTAATGTCAACCTTTTTCTGACTCTTTTTTAATTTTTCTTTTGCAATAAAATCAATGACTTAGCAAAATCCACAAAAAAACCCGCAAGTTTTATGTACTTGCGGGCCTATTTTAGTTGCTAAATCAGGAGGTAAAACCTATAACCCCTAATAAAACTAAGGGTAATTATGTAGCAGGGTCTTCTTTAGGTGGTTCGATATCACCTTCTGGTCCCATATCTTCAATGTCATATTCCCAGGTATATTCATTTGACCAATCTGGCTCATCTGATTGTATCCACTCTGCACTATCGCCATCATAGCAATAATCTGTTGCACAGTTACCATACATATTGTACTCGTCCCACTCCCATTGAGTAGGTTCCATCCAAACTTGCATACCGGCATCCCAATAAGACTCATCACCGAATCCTTCTGGTTTTGCATGAGTTGGTGTATCTGGATGCATATAATCACCTTCCATTGGTCCTACGAAGTTCATATCATATTCTTCAATTCCGTGAGGTATTTCTTGTAACTTCATTGTTAAATCATTTAATTTACAACTGATTTCGTAAATCATGTCATATACTTCAATTCTTGGATCTATCATAGTTTTAATCTCCTTTAACTACCTTTATCATAACGATTCTATATCATTATACCTATATTTATTGGGATCTAAGAAGTTACCGGAAATTGGACTAGAATTTTGCGAGGTCTCTGACAGCTCTAAGTACGTTAGATAGCATGCCAAAGTTGTTGCTTGCTTTTTCTAATAACTCGTTGTTTGGTCTAGTTGATAAAGCAGATTGCAGAAAAGCTATTTGACCCATTTGACTGTAGTATGTATTAGTTGGCCATTTCTTTTTCTTAATTTCCCAAGCATCAATGAATAGGCATTCCTCACCAATAGCTCGGAGTATTGGTTGTCTAGATTTACCTCTAGGTACCGATTGGGCTTCTAATATTTTAATAGCAACGGTTTCTCTGCCAATGTCGGTGCGTTCAATTGTACGGGCAATAGTAAACACAAGAAAATGTTCTACTTCTGGGTCTAAGTATACAGGAGTAACACTAGTTGCTTCAGTTACTAATTCCCACCCTGCTCTGATGTAAGGGTTCCAGTCTGTCATACTAATATTTAGTTAAATTTTACCTTGACCTAAGGTGCTTAATCCGTTAAGCCATAGTACAATATCGTTGTTTACGAGTCGTACCTCAAGGTAATCAGCTTCTCCAAATAACCTTAGGTAACCAGCACCAATATAATAGGGCCATTCGCAGTGACTTTGTAATCCTATTAAATGTCCAGCAGTTAAACGAAATTGTGCAGGTAGTTGAAAAGAATAATGTGTAAAATCATTACGCATCAGATGCCAACCAAAACTAGTAAGCCTTAGTCCCTTTTGTCTGCCCTCTTGATAGTTTTTAAACATACTATACGGAGTGACCTCCGTATTATCCCATATGCCTTGTCGTTTTTCTAAACCAGAATAATGGCCAACTATTTTATTTGCTAGATCCATGCTCGACAATTTTCCTGCCATTTTTTAATTCAATAACTGAAAAATCATTAGCTCTAAATAACTTGTTTAATCTATCTGACAAATTAAATGCATGTCCTGGATTAGAGAAAGAAACCTTCTTATACTTAGGTCCTGGATACGAAACAAGTGAATTTAAAGTTCGCAAATTAATAGGTTTGTCTTTATAAAACACTGCATAGATTGCATCGGCAGAAAGCACTTCTTCTGCTTTATAAGTTGTAGGGTTTGTATATGTTAATAATACTGTCGGTTTAGGTCTGCTCATAGTTATTTCCTCTAACAGTATTTAGCCTATTAATACCGTTAAGTATACTTATAACTTATCCATATACGGAACTTAACCACTCCGAATGATGTTGAGCCTGATCTACTGCTTTCTGCATATCATGTTTACCGCAGAATTTCATAAAATGTATTCCAACTCCAGATTTCTTAGGTACTTGCACTGCTTCTGCAATAGTAGCATCAAGCTCTGCAATAATATTATCTGGTTGCTTATGTAAATCAATAATACTAACATTGCGTTCGTAATCATCTCTAACTACATGTTCAACACCTTCATGATCAGTCCAACGTTGCAACATTAAGTTATTCCACATAAACCCTTTGTTATCTCTATCTGCAAATGCTTCAATAAGACCTACTTTATTTTTAGTACCTTTTGTACGAACACCAGGATAAGCACTAAAGATGTTATCTGACGTATCACCACGCATACACTTCTCAAATAACATAAAGTCAGGCTGTGGAGCCGCTTTTACTTCTTTTGTTTTCTTATCTTTAACTGGCTTACCTCTATCGTCAAAGTATCCTTCGATAGTAGTCTTAATACCAGTTATTCCATTAAACAAATCAACATTAGGTGCAATTAATTGTTCAAAATCTTTGTCACTTGACACAATAACATGTTTATCATTAGGATGTAAGTCAATCCAACGTGCAATTAAATCATCTGCTTCAACACCAGGATTTTGCAATACTGTAACATTAGTACGTTGTGTTAGATATTCTTTAAACGTATCAAAGCTCTCCCAAAAGACCTTTTCGTCTTCTTGTTCACGAACTGTAAGTTTATCCCTAGCGACTTTACGTTGTGCTTTGTAAGGTTTATAAACTTCTTTACGCCAACTACGTCCTTCGAAGCAACAAACTACATGAGTTGCTTTTTGTTCACGCCATTGCTTTAAGATACTAGCAAATATAATATGATAGCTCATTGCAACTCGTTCTTCTGATGTTCCGTGACGTATTACATGCCTGGCACGAAAAAACAAGTTCGCCGCATCAACTAGTAAAAAAGACATATGTAACTCCTAAAGTTTTAGTACTTAATTAGTATAACATAGCATAAATGTAAAGTCAACCTTTATTTCTTTCTTTAAAGTTGATCACTGCTGATTTAATTGCATCTTCGGCTAATACACTACAATGAATTTTAACTGGAGGTAATGCTAATTCAGATGCTATATCTTTATTTGTAATTGTGTTTGCTTGGTCTAAAGTTTTACCTTTTAACCATTCGGTTACCAAACTTGAACTTGCAATAGCTGATCCACAACCAAATGTTTTAAATTTAGCATCTACTATTGTCTCGTTATCTACTTTAATTTGTAATTTCATTACATCACCACAAGCAGGAGCTCCTACTAATCCAGTTCCTACTGTTGGGTCAGATTTATCAAACGTACCTACATTACGAGGGTTCTCGTAATGATCTAAAACTTTGCTACTATAAGCCATAATTTATGGTCCTCTTCTTTCTAATAGCTATTTATGTATATTTTTAGATACCTTGAGTTCGTTTTGGCTTAGTTGTTGCCCTAAGTGTTAAGTACTCTCTTAGACGTTCTTCATTAAAGCAATATGTTTTGCCAGGGCCATTGAATTGTTCTTTGTATAATTGTTCTATCCTAGTAAGGTTTGCTCTGGCTGACGTTTGGCAATGTTCTAGGCTTGTAAAGTTTGGTTCAGTTAGTATAAAATGTTCCGATGTGCCGTCAGGGGCTACATGCATTGCTACTAACACTATTAACCATTTCATAATTGGTTCTGTGTTTTCTCGTTAGTACGAATTCTGTTACCATCTGCAATAGCCGAATCTTGTGCGGCTCCATCCATACTAACGTTTGTACAAAGGTCTGTAAACCATTGATCGACTACTGACTCTGGAGTAGGACCATAATAGTTTGCCTTAATTAGGTGTTTAACAAATGCAGGATTCCATTCTAGTTCAAAATAACCTTCTTTTGGATTATCCTTATTAATATCACAAGTAATAACATTAACCCAGGGTTCCTTGCTGTCTTTCATTTTCTCAGACATTGGTGTAACTACTGCCGCCGGGGTCTTCTTAAGTTTTTCTTTAATCCAGTTAATCATTGTCATCTCTTTCTCGTGCTTCCAGTTGTGTTATAATAGAGTTTCTTTCTTCATCAGTATACTTTCGCCAACCAATTCTTTCTTCGTCGGTGCGATAGCAACCGATACAATATTCTCCATTAGGACCATACCCTGCTACGCATATACCCTGGCATGGGTTAGTATCAATTGAATGTGACATTTTACTCCTTGTAAGAAGTACCAGACCCCTAAGGGCCTGGTTCTTGCTTTAGTGCAGGACTGCTCCGTCCTCATATAAATTTATACCCATTACTCGAAGTAGATTCTCCATTTCGATTGGTACATCTGATTCTTGTTTACCTTGAGGAATAAAAATTCCTTTAACATGGCCATCATCTCCAAAGATTAATGCCCAGTCATTGTCTTCCATTATGTCGTCTAGTCTACCTTTTACTTGCATTTTACTATCTCCCTTTTAAAAGTTTTAGTCTTTGCAAGGTACTCCAGCTGTAACCGGACCAACAGATCCATCATCTTTGATCTGTTTGAAATAAAACTTATCTCCGTTTTTTAGTAATAGCTGATCAATTGGACGGAACGCCTGAGAACCATCTGAACCTGGGTTGTTAACTACTTCGTGACAACCTACCCAATCCCATGAAGCTACATCTGCTTTTGATGTAATAACTGCATAATTGGGTCCAGTACAAGCGGATACGAGAATTATCGAAGTTAAAACTGTCATTACCTTAATTGTATTCATCTATTAGAAATCCTTTTCTACATTAGTTTTAATTGCTTTAAGCAAGCAACACTATTTATGTTCCGATAGCATTACCAAACAAGTAAACATGAACCCTTGCGGCAACATTGTATCCTCGTTTAAATGCTTTTTCTGCAACCGCACCTGCTGTTGCATGTTGTTCTTCTTCTCTAGCTCCTACGGGCATAACCCATACAGGCCACATAACGCCAGCTTTCCTAAACTGACTAATAACCCCTTCCATTTCTTCCCAATGTTCTTCTTTATGGCCTACTACAAACTTTAGTTGACCTGTTTTTGATAAATTATAATACTCTGCAACTGTCTCAGGTTTAATTGCCTTTGAAGCTTTTTCTCCTGCTACAGACCAAAGTTTAGGACTACAAGAAAAGAATATTTCAGTATCTATTGATTCTACCCAATTCTTAAAGTCGTTGCTTAATTCCTGTGTACCATTAGTTTCAAATGTCATACTACCTGGCAAATTATTTTGCTTTAGTAATTCATTATATATTCCAATAACTGCACGTTGTCCGGTAATCATAAGTGGCTCACCGCCTGTAACACATAAATGTTGCTTATATTGTGAAACAGGATGTAAGAACAAACCTTCTGGATTACTATCTGTTCTGATAATGTCAATAATTTTGTTTGCTAATACTTCAGGCTCTTCATGTCCCATTAGGCTCTTAAATTTCTTTGCCCATGTATAACTGCTATCACAACCTTTGTCCCAAACAGGTAAGTCCTCAACTCTACTTACACTTGATACATCAAAATCTTCAAATGGTAGTTCGTATGTGCTAGGATCAGTTGGATCTATTTGCCCAAAGCCATTACATTGCAAGTTACATAAAAAGAAACGTATCCATGCAGTAGGTACACCAGTATAATGCCCTTCTCCTTGGATACTGTGAAATATTTCACTATAATAGTATTTCATATTCTCTCCTCATTATAACGTATTATACTATAGTTCATTTATAAAGTCAACCTATATTTTTACCGTAAATTCTTTATATTTTTCAATGCTCTTATCAAGCAATATCTCTAATTTTGTTAAATCTACCCAACCCTTAATAACTGCTAGTACTTTACGGTTTGTCCCATCAAAGTCTGCACCATGTAAGTAATCTTCGTTGTTCCAGGCAAATGTATTAGTACTATCTGGTAATACAATATAATGTTTTTTATCTATTGGTACCTCAGTATTTGGTTTGTGTTCTTTAGCAGATGTAAGCCAAAATGTAGGTTTAGGATTATCATCTTGTAACATTACACGAATTTCTGTAGGAAAGAACATTTTACCATCTAAACTATCTGGCATGTTACCATCGTAGTGTGCTGGTATTTCTTTATGTGCTGACCAAAGCCTAATACTTCTTATCCTAACAAATGGTAGTTCGTTAAACATTCGTTGTACCATAATAGGACTTATTGCTCTAGCCTCTTCTGTAATCTTAGTACCCCAAGATCCATATTCATACAGATCCATGTCCTCATGTAATGCTAACCCATGCCATTGAGTTTTAGTTATATCTGGATTAGTTAAATTAGCAGAGCCTCTGTCAATATGGTTTCTCCAAACAACATGATTTTCATTTGTCCATAGATCCCAGAAAGCATCTGGATCGTCAAATACAAAAGGTTCTAAATCAAGTGGTAAAGAAACTATATCCTTATACTTGTAGTTAAGGTGTGGGCATTTAGTAAGATCTATTAAATCTCTTAGCTCGTTATAATTAGGCAACTAGTTCTCCATTAAATGTTTTTTATCTTTAATGTCTTTAAACTTATCTGCTTCTGGCAATGGATCTTTCTGTGTTATAATATTAGGCCAGACTAAAGACTTTTCTTCGTTGATTTTAATCCAATCCTTGTCAGCAAAATCTTTCATTCCGTAATCATCAATAATTGCATCAACTGGACATTCAGGAATACATACACCACAATCAATACATTCATCAGGATTAATTACAAGCATATTTTCACCTTCGTAAAAACAGTCTACTGGACAAACTTCAACACAATCTGTATACTTACATTTAATGCATGCGTCTACAACATAATGTGGCATTTTATTTCTTCTCCCAAGGGAAGACAATCCATTTATCTTCTTCTTCTTTATTAATTTCTATCGACGAGTAATGAACTTCAGTATCACTACTTAGATTATCTACAATAGATGCAAATCTAACATTGCCTCCCCAAACAGTATTCCACGATTCTTCATTTGGTAAGCATCCTGCAGGCCAGTCTTGTTTAATCCAATTAAACGTTGCACCAGTGTCATTAATATCATCTACAATTAGAATTTTTTTACGTCTAGATGGATCCCATCGGCATTTATGAAGTTCACGTTCTTCTTCTGGAACATAGCCAAATGCATCTTCTGACATCCAATAATTAGATTCTGGCTGGCCAGTTGCATCTCTAAGCCTAACATCTAACGTATGCATAGACAAACTATATTGATGACTTAGTAATATTGCTGGTAATAAGCCGCCCCTAGTAATACCAACAACGTAATCGGGCCGCCAGTTATCTTTCCACATCTGACTTGCAATGTCATGAACAGCCTCTTCGACCTGCTCGCCTGTTAAAAACATTTTTTTCATGTCTACTCCTCTTGATAGTTATCGGGTCCAGATAGTAATTTTTCCATAGTTTTGTATTCATTATACAGTTGACGCAGTCCTTCAAACTTTTCATTTAACTTTATGTTAGGTTCTAGTATAGCAAGTTGCTTTTTAATCATAGCAATATCGTTAGCCATTGCGTGGACGTCAATTATAGGCAAATCAGATTGATAATTAACATGCGGAGAATGAGAAAAATGAGGATCACTAATTGATATTGCGCCTGGATCACTAATTGATATTGCTCCTAAATTAGGACCAGTACTACCAACACCTAAGTCTCCGTGTACAGTTATTGTATTTGATTGAGATGAAGATGTATTAATAGTTGTTCTCTTACTCATATCTGTTTCACCAATTTCTCTTGCATAAACTGTAGTCCCGCCATCCGGACTTTCATATATGTACTTCTTTTCTGACATTATTAATTTTTAGGCTTATTAACAATATTCATAAATTCTGCCCTTACAGATGAATCAGTTTTAAATACACCACCTAGTTTACTAGTTACTGTAAAGCTACCTGTATCTTCAACTCCTCGTGACTTAACACAATAATGTTGGGCATCTACTACAACCGCAACATTATCTGTTTCTAAGATAGCTTGTAGTGCATGAAATACTTGCTCTGTTAAGCGTTCCTGAATTTGAGGACGTTTAGCAAAGTATTCAACAATACGATTAATCTTTGATAATCCTAATACTTTTTGTTTTGGAATATAACCTACTGTAGCAAGACCGTCAATAACAACAAAATGATGTTCACAGTTACTTTGAACATTAATATTCCGTTCAATAACCATTTCATCATATTTCATTTTATTATCAACTGCGGTGCATTTAGGAAATGCTTCGTAATCGAGACCCCAAAAGATTTCATTTACATACATTTTTGCAACTCGCTTAGGCGTATCAATTAGACTATCGTCTGACAAATCAAGCCCTAGTGCTTCCATAATATTAATAAAGTTTTTCTCAATAATATCAATCTTATCTGTACGACTTAGATTGTTATCAATAGTAGGAGTTTCAACTCCTTGCTTAACTAGATATTCATGGATTGCTTTTCCCAGAATGGGATCGGTTTTAGTTTTATTATATGACATTTTCTGTTCCTTCCTTACACGGATAATGTTAATTTAGTTAGGCTACCTTTGTGTAGCTTGCTTCTATTTATGAGTTTATAAGTTATTATACACTCTTTTTACGCACAAAGCAAGACATCACTTGGCCATAATTCAAGAAATTCCATCATATCTTCCCGTTTAGTAAACGTTATATATGTGGTTGTTGACATGTTATTAACTAATTCCTTGCTATTTCTAAGATGATGGATTTTTCTCCAATCAATTGGTTGATTTTTATAATTATTGGCAGTCCATCGTTTACCACAATTAGCATTAAGCCATTTTTTAATTTTAGCTAACTCTACTACACTTTTATCTAACTTAATGTTGTTCATGCTTCTGTGTAGATTTTGTGATTCATTAAATCAGTCCAACCTCCAACTAACTTATCATCAACAAAGATTTGAGGAACTGTTTTAGCATTAGGTACTGCTTCAAGTAGCATCTCCTTAGTAAACCCATCTGCTCCAATCTTATGTTCTGTATATGCTATGTCTTTTGTTTCAAAGAAGTGTTTAGCCATATCACAGTAACCACATAAATCTCTGCTGTATATTACAACTTTATATCTAGTATTATACATTATACTTTTTCTAACCTTTCTGTCATAGATCCTATAAAACAACTTCCTTCAGTTGCATTGTAATCATTTATTATATCAGGGAGTTTCTTGTTACACTCCTCTAGTTTAGTTATGCCATACATCTGTTCTGGATCTATACTCATATTAAATCCACTAAAGGTTAAGTATACTACCAAGATTACCTCATTCATCACATACTCGTTTTCTTAGGTCAGTAGTACTAAATCGGTGATCTCTTTTATTAAAATATAATTCAATATCTCTAGCTTTACAAACATCTCTACCTGTAAAATCTTTTTCTTTATATTCTACACCCAAGAATCTTACGTCTAATTGAAACAAACTTAGTATGTCTATTACATCTACTTCTGTTTGATAAGGTACAATCTCGTTAACAAATTTTAATGCATTTAATTGTGTATAACGTTCTACCATTGTTTGTATTGGTTTGTTTTTTGTGTCCGGTCTATCAATAGTAGGATCGCTTTGTAGACCAACAATAAGATAATCGCAATTTGCTTTTGCTTCTCGTAACATACCAACATGTCCTGCATGAAGTAAGTCAAATGTACTAAATGTAATACCTACTCTCATGATCGTAATCTTTTATTTGTTTTAATTACGCTATCTAATATTGGTAAGTTATATGCATTACTAAATGCTTCTGTATCTTTAGGAAAACATTTACCACCAAATCCTAATCCACCATCACTGTTTGGTACATTCATATGTGTAGATCCAATTGTATCAAAAAATGATAGACCTTCAATTAGTTTATCATGATTGTATTCATCTCCACACTTATTATATAAGTCATGAAAGAAAGCAACTTTTGTTGCAAGCCAGCAATTATGAACATACTTAATTATACTTGCAGTAGCTAAATCTGTAACAAAGAATTCTTTTGGAAATAAACTCTCCGTCCAAACATTTACTTTAGTATATACATCTTTCCAAAACTCGACATCTTGTCCAGCAAGTATTAGAGGAAAATTGTTGTTAGTAGTAGGGTTAATTTCACTTATAAATTCTGGACTGTATGTACACTCTTTGTACTTAATAATTTGTTTAGGTAAGATTGTACTTTTAATAAGAATTGGAGTATTGTATTGTTGTATATTATCATATGCTTCAGCAATTAAGCTATCGTCACACACTCCAAGTACTGTTGGAGTAGGTAAGCAAAGTACCCAAGCATCTGAGTCTGTATTCTGTTCTATAGTATTAGAATTAAGTGCTGGATCAATTCTTACAATTTTATTTGTGAGAACTGATTCTAATTCAAAAGCTACTTGTTCGCCAACGTAGCCACATCCGATAATTGAAATTTTCATTAGTGTAACGTAAGAGTGCCAATTTTTCTGGCCATCTTCTCCCTGCATTCTGGTATAGTTGCTCTAACAGTTTCAAGCAATTTTGAGATCTCTTGATCATCTAACATTATAGTATATAGCTCTATAGCAGTAGCTACTAATGTGCCTGCAACCATTAACAGTTGTTGATCGCCTTCTGGACCGATGCGAGTAGAAACTATGTCCCACAGTTCTTGTTGCAATTCAGTTATATCAGCATCGGTTATTTCATCCTTAGACATTTATTGTGTTCTCCTTCCATCAAATACACATACAAAATAAACTCCATATGGTCCTGCATGAACTCTATGAAAAACACCGTCTTCGATGAGTACTACATCACCTTCTCTAAACTTTATAAATTTATCATCAAGTTCTAGTCTACCGCTCCCTTGAACAAAATAATAAACTTCCTCTTGCCCTTCGTGCTTGTGTCCGTTAGTACTTTTCATAGGTTGCAATTTTGTGCTACTTATTACTAGATTTTTTAATGTGGTATTATCTTTAACAATATACCTGTCATCTTCCTTAGCAACTATGCCACCAATATCTCTAATTGATAAAGTCATGTTATCTTATCTCCTGAGTATACTACTGTAAACTCCTTGCCAATAAAATCAATCCAAGACTCATGAATTTCATTTTGAGGAGTAACAACTGCACCTTTATATGATCCGCCAAGTTTTAATTGCATAAACTTGTAACTTGCTTCTTCTGTTCCTAATGTTCGACCTCGTTTTGTTTTAACACTAGTCATAGTAATAATTTTATCCATGATCCTTATACCTTTGACAATTATACCATGCCCACGAAGTTCGAATAATATTATCTAACGTCGAGTTACTTGCTTTCCATCCTGATAACATTTCTAATTTTTTTGGATTAGCTACTAGCCTAGGTGGATCGCCAGGCCTACGTGGCCCATTATGCACTAAAAGAGTTTTATTAGTAAGTCGTTCAACTGCACTAATAATCTCTTTAATTGAATAGCCTCTTCCGGATCCTAAGTTATAGACCTCAAAAGGCTTATCTGGTTTAAATTGTTTAGATATTTCAAAAGCGGTTTGATGTCCACGAGCAATATCAGTTACATGCAAGTAATCTCTTACACATGTACCATCTGGTGTATCGTAGTCATTACCGTTAAGGGTAAATACATCTTTCTTAATTAATGCTTCCATAATACGAGCAATAAGATGTGTTGCTTGTTTAAGTTGTCCATGTCTAACTTCGTTATCAGCACCACAGGCATTAAAGTATCGTAAGCAGATTGCTTTAAATCCATATGCAATAGCACAATCTTCAATAACTTTTTCTGCCATTAACTTACTCGTACCATATGGACTAGGAGGAACAGTTTCTGAATTTTCTTTTAACGAGTCATATTTTAATGCGGCATTTTCTGCATACACTGCGGCTGAACTTGAGAAAATAAAGACTCCTTTAAATTTCATAATACCTAATGCTTTAAGTAATTTAGATGTCTGTCCAACATTATTAATATAGTACAAGGCAGGATCTGTAACACTAGGTCCTACTAAACTCTCACCAGCACAATGGATTACTGCTACTGGGTTAAGTGTTTGAAGTTGGCGTAAAAAGATCCCGTTTGCATAATCACCTGGTACAAATGAATCAATCATACCATCTCGTAAATATTGTCCAGCAGACTGGCTTCTATCAACTCCTAGGATTTTATATCCTAACCCTTTAAAATGTAATACAGTCTGTCCGCCAATGTAACCATTGCATCCTGTAATAGCAATCCATTCTTCTCGTTCTGCTGATTCCATTATTTACACCTTTAATATTTTGTAGTTGCTACATGATCTCTATATCTGTTACCAGACCTAGACCATTGTTTACCTTCACCTTGCATAATGTCAAGCATACGATCAATAGTACCATCAGTCCAATCACTAATAGGTCCTTGATTAACTGGTCCTTGTAGTAGTTTTTCTAACTTCATAATTGCATCTTCCTGACTCCAAGGAACATATAAACGTTCATGATCATTATTAAAAGTTTCTGGGAAACTCCTATAAGCTGGATATAAAACATTGCATCCTAGTGTGTCTGCTTCACTTACAGTATTACTAACCCAATCTTGTAACGCACAATTAAACAAAACTTTACTATCATTAAGTATAGCATAATAATCATTCTTTTGCAAGTCATTATATATTGTAAGATGCCCTTTTTCTTGCATTGCTTTTGCACGTTCAATATACTTAGAATTATTAGACCGTAAAGGTCCGCCACTTAGTACTGCAAATTCAATCCTTTCATTTTCTTTAAAGTGTGTTGAATTGTAAGTATCAATAAGATCCATAAAGAAATCAGGTTGTTTTTCTTGATCAAACCTTGCCGCAAATACAACTCGATTTTTTCGTGTATTCCAATCTTGTACATTGCCACCAACACGCCCTAATACTTCTTCTTTACCAAAGCTAAGTCCACTAATATTATAAATTGGTGCTTTCCAATTAGCAATACGCATATGAGCAACCATTTCCTCATCAGTTGCTAGGATAGAAACATTAGGAATCTCATTACACATTTGTTCGTATAACGACATCCATTTGCTCATTCCCCATACATGAACAAAGTCATCAGGGTCAATTGCTTGTGCTAGGCAACGTAGAAATATTTTAGGTCGTTGCTCTGCTGGTATCTGACACATGATATAAGGTAGTGACTCCATACCAGGTTGGAACATATCTTCAAAAAAGACAACATCGTCACCTGTACATTCTCCACTTCGCATCATTTGTACTAAGTTCATCATCTGACTCATACCAAAGTATGAACGTCCGTGAGCATCTAGTACTTGTCCTACACTAATTGCTTTAGTATCGTCGATTGTAGTTCCAGGAACAATAGTATAATCAATATTCCTTTTTTGAAATTTAGCAACACTCCACTGTTGAAGCTGAAGTGTATACCTGCCTTCATAAGGTTCAAGCCCCATGTAGAATAGCCTACGCATTATACTACTACAGTTTTACGAGCAGGGAAACAACATGATCCATCTGCTACATGGTCACTATCGTAGAAATTCTTATAAATTCCTACATGAATCTTTAGTACCTTTGCAGTACGTTCAGCAGTACCTTGCACATGAAATGTATAAGTAAAACTTCGGTTGCCGGTATCAGTATGAAACCGGCTTGCAGGTTCATCAATAGTATAACTAAAGATTTGATTTGACTTTTTCAAGTCCTCAAGATATGGAACATAAAGTTCCAATGGCAACTTTGCCAACTCAGGAGTAAGATAGCCATCATATAGCTCTGAAATCTTTAATAGATCAAACTTAATATGAGCTAAGTTTAAAGACTTCTGCCTACGTGGTTGACTGAAGCGAATGTGTCGTTGCACATTAATCGAATTGTCGGAAACAACCATTTTCATTATCCTCTGATACATCGATCCATACAGATCGGTTTGTGTACTTATTATTAATTTCTTTATATAAATCTTCTGCAATCATTTCGCAACTCTTATAATCAAGTTGTAAAGTTTTGCCTTTGTAAAGATTTATACACCATCGTTTAAATTGAATAAACTCTACATCTCTATCGTCATGGAATACCTCTAAGTGTACTTTAAAATGAAAAATGTGTCTATGTAAGTCTGCTAGAAAACTTACATCATACTCGTCACCTGTAGCCAGTTTAGGGTCTGTTGCCGCGGCTGGGTAACAATGTATACCTTCTAGTTGGAAAGTAATCCAGATCATGTCTTTTGACATATTCTCTGTCCTTTTTGTTAGTTAATGTTAATCGTCAATGTAATTTTCAGCTTTTAAATACAACCACATTTTCCAGTCAATTGCACCAAGGAATTGGTTTGTACTTTCTAGCTGATTTTCAATAGCAGTTAGACGTGTTAGAATTTCGTCATTGCTTACTGTTGAAACTGGGGGAACAACACTATTGTCTGTTTGTTCTATATTGTCATCTTGTTCTATTGCATCAGATGCAATAAGATCATTATCAGAATTCCTAGATTTTGGTCTAGGCTTTTTAGTAATAGGAATTCGTTTTGCTGGTTTAGATTCACCATCACCGTGCGTTCCGACATCTCCAAGATCTAATTTTTCTGACATATTATAATCCTTTAACTTGTTTCATGTTGTATATATAGTTACTTAAATATTCTAGCATCTGTTAGCCGAAACTAATCTAAATAAGAAATAGTCTCGTCTTTTTCGTAATGTTCCCAAGGTGTCATAATTTCATCGGCAGTTAAATCTGCAACATTGTGACACCAAACACCATTATTAGATCCTTTAAATTCTGCATCTGCAATCTTAACAATAAGGTTAGGGTTAATAGTTTTAACATCAGGAATATGAACACTTAGCAACGGAATAAACTTTTTAGATTTCCATACTTCTGGTTTAATTATATTTAAAAATGTCTTATGCAAATAAGATTCATAATCAAACGACACCCAAAAGTCTTTAGCTAATAGTTCTGTTATTGTCTTACTCCAATCATTTTTTGGAAATGAAGTAGTGTAAGTGTTAACACTATGATTTGCACCTAAGTATATATGAGGAGTTTCGTGTTCCCTTGCTACCTCAATAATTAACTTAGAAGCAGGATGTCCTTGAACAAACAATGTTTTCTTACCAAATGCCGCCGTATGTTCTACTTCAATTCCTGTAAAGAATTCTGCTAAATCATAATTATCTATTGCCATATTATTTGCCCTTTAGAAGTGTTTCAATTTCATTGAAATCATTGTTAATTTTATTTACTGAGTTATATAAATCGTATGAAAGAGCACTATATTCTTTTACAATCAAATCAAAATTATCTTCTAATACTGTTGACAAGTTATCTAAGTTTGTTACAAATCCAAGTCCTGTTGGAAAAGTAGGAATAGTTCTTGCTACAAGATCAGTTCTATACTTGTTAATAATATGCATAAACTTCCAAGTGTCACCTGCCCAATAAAATGTATTCCAATCTCTAGTAGCAGTTTCTGGAACTACAGGAAATACATCATGGAATAATACTACAGTATCCTTTGTAGAGTGTTTTTCAATGTTAATAAAATCTCTAAGTACTTGATCATAATGATGTAATCCATCTACAAAGGCAAGTTGAATTGGACCGTTTAATAATGCCTTTACCTCAAATTTATTAAAGAAGTTATCACTTGTTTCAGAATAAACTGTAGTGTTACTTGTAAGTTTAACGTCAATAAGCGGCTCTGGGTCTACTCCAACAGTAAGTGTATCTTTGCTAACGTACTGCAACGACTTACCAGTATTCACACCAATTTCTAAATAGTTTGATGGTTGCATTGTTTTATGAAACCACTGCAACCAATCAGTATATTGTACACCTGGCAACAAACGTTCGGTAGTCTCTTCATGTCTTGCTTTTTCTTCAAGATTTTTTCCTGCTTGTTGCGGTTCGTCGATCTTAATACTAGTCATGTTCATACCTCTGCTCCGACTATTAGTTGTGCCAATGCCTCATCATTAGGATCATCATACATACCTGACTCTGCCATTACTTCTGTAGTACTGCCATCATCTGTATCAAACAAATCGTTAACTGAATCTGCACCCGTCTTGCGACCTTTTCGACCGGAAAACTCATTCATTAATTGCACACACTGATCTAGTAATGTGTATGGTTCTTCACTTTTAAATACCATATCAACTAGTGTCATCATATATAGACAATTCCTAGGTACCCAAAGATCCACTTGACCTTCTTGTGTACGTTGTCTTGTCTTACGCCATTCTCTTGGATCCGGCTTATTTAAACTCCAGGCAATATCAGCTAAGTTATTAGCTCGTTGTACAGATTGTATATGTTGATCTACATTATGTGCCATAATCAAACTATAAGAAAATGTATCCCAGCTTGTTTTAGAAACTTTACCATTTTTGTTTGCTTGACCTGGAGCATAAGTGCAAACATCTCCCATAGTAATTCTATCTCCAACTGCTGACGACCAAGGCCAAGGGGTTTTACTACCACTAAGTTCTCGGCTATCAACAGCCTTTTCCATTACATATGTCATACGTTCGTTTGTGTGTACATGTTGAGTGTAGGTTAAACCGTATGCCGTGCTAACGAATGGAGATGCACAGTCGTATGTTACTAGTAAGTTAGGATTGACAGTTGCCTTCAAGGCCCTTTGAATCGCCGTTAAAAAGATTGCCCATTCCAATCGACTTGTTCCAAGCACATGAAGTACATCACGTCCTGGATCAAGCATTCCTTCGTCACGCATTTGAATTAACCTACGAAGCAATAGGTGGGCATCTTGCATATTGTTACC
>Ga0302135_10000450_pt1 | contig 25126 bp, 25 predicted proteins | sample CBN3_surface_MG_FD_203119 | JGI IMG/M metagenome (GOLD analysis project Ga0302135, IMG submission 203119) | Marine microbial communities from Western Arctic Ocean, Canada - CBN3_32.1 | ecosystem: Environmental > Aquatic > Marine > Oceanic | place: Canada: Western Arctic Ocean | collected...
GGGTATCCACCACGCGCGCCAATTCGTCCGCAAGTCACTGGCCGAAACCTTGCGCGAACCCCTTGTGCAACTCTACGAATCATGCCGGAAGTCATCGGCGGGAGGCGTTGATTCCGAGGCCATCGGGCTGAGGCGCGCGAAGAACCGGGCACTAGATTTTCTTGCCTCTCCCGACAACCAGGAATCGACCGCCCGCTGCATCGAGCAATTTGACCAGGCCGAGAACATGACTGATCGAATCGCGGCCCTAGGCCTCTTGGTCGACAGTGATGCGACGGAACGCAAACGCGCGTTGGCGGATTTTTACGACCGTTGGAAAGATAACCCTCTGGTCATCGACAAGTGGTTCAGCCTGCAGGCCATGTCTCACCGTGATGACACGCTGGAAGTCGTCACCCAACTGCTTGATCACCCGGACTTCAGCCTCCAGAATCCAAATCGCTTCCGATCGCTGGTTTCGGCTTTCGCCATTGCCAACCGTCTTCATTTTCACGAGGCAAGCGGCGCCGGTTATCGTTTTCTTGCCGACCAGATCCTCCGCCTCGATCCTCTTAACCCGCAAATTGCCGCTCGATCCATCGGGGTCCTCGGACGATGGAGGCGTTTCGACCCGGCACGCCAGGAGCTGATGAAGGGTGAACTCGAGCGGATCCTGAGTAGTGCCCGGCTTTCCAGAGACGTTTACGAGATCGCATCAAAGTGTCTCAGCTGAGCCCCGCGCCCGCGGTCGAGGAGCAAAGCACCGCGACCAAAGAAATCCGCGGCAACGTTCAGCAGGCCGCGGCCGGTACCCAGGAGGTTTCGGGCAACATAGCCGGCGTGACCCAGGCGGTAAGCGAGGCCGCTTAATCCACCCAACAGGTGCTAAAATCGGCAGGAGACCTCTCCAAATAGTCGGAAACCCTGCGGGGCGAAGTAGAGGAATTCCTAGTCGAGGTCCGGGCCCAGTGGGTCCGGCCCATCGAGAGCCTTAGAGGGCGGCATCGAAACCCCGGTGCCGCCCTGTTTCCATACGCCATGCTCCTGAGTTATGGGCTCGCAAACGAGTCCATTTTCAGGTATGTCATGGCTATGTCCCGTATCAATATATGCGGTGCCGAACTCGACTGCGACTGGCTGGGCCCCCCGCCCACCGAGGCTCCGACGCTCGTCTTCCTGCATGAAGGACTGGGATCGATCGCCCTGTGGAAAGAAGTGCCGCAGCGTCTTGTAGAGGAGACAAGTTGCGGTGTGCTGGTGTACAGCCGCCAAGGGTACGGTCACTCGTCGCCGCTGAGCGGCCCCCGCCCTGTCGACTATATGCACCGCGAAGCGCAGCGAATCCTGCCGCCGCTGCTGAATCACTTCGCCGTGCGCCGTCCGGTTTTTATCGGCCACAGCGATGGGGCGTCGATCGCCTTGATCTTTGCGGGATGCTTCCCGGAAATTCCGATAGGGCTCGTGCTCGAAGCGCCGCACGTATTCGTCGAGGACATCACCATTACCGGTATCGAAGAAGTGCGGACCACGTACCGGACGACCGACTTATCGAAGAAACTTAGCCGCTATCACGATGACGCCGATGCCGTATTTTGGGCTTGGAACGATATCTGGCTCGACCCGGCGTTTAGGAGTTGGAATATCGAAGAATATTTGCCCTCCATCCCCTGCCCCGTCCTGCAAATCCAGGGCCGGGACGATCAATATGCCACCTACGCTCAGCTCGACGCCATCGCCTCCGGCGTAACGGGACGCGTCGAAACCATTCTCCTCGACGACTGCGCCCACGGTCCGCACCACGAACAACCGCTCGCAACGATCGAGGCTATTTCCGCATTTGTCACTCGACTCGCTGTAAGAAGCAGCTGCCGCGAAGTCTCATGAACTCCACGACCATCGCTATCATCGGGATCGCCGCCTGGTTGGCAATTGGCGGTCTTTACATCCTGCCGGCCAAACATCCCGCCCGCAGCTAAAGCGATGCCATGATTATCTTTGGCATCTGGGTTGGCGGAAGCGCCGTGCTGGCTTTCGCCGTCCTCAAGCTTCTCGATGCCGCAGGAATGACGAGCGGCCCAATGACCGCCGTCCTAATCGCCGTCTTGTTCATGGCCCCGGCCCTGGTCGCGCGCAATTTTATCAAGAAGCCGCGCAGGGGCGTACGCGAATAGCGAGCCGGACGCCTACCACCACAGCATGGGGGCGGGCGTCAGGAGTTCCGTTCCTTCGCTGGTTACCAAGATATTCTGCTCGAAGCCTGCCGCGCCGACGCCCTCTTTGCCCAAAAATGACTCAATCCCAAAGACCATGTTTTCTTCCACACGGTCGTCGGGCGCGCACATCTGCGTGCCGATGTAAGGATCTTCCCAAAACAACCCGAGCCCGTGGCCATAAAGCGGCCATTGCTCCGACGTTTGATCGCCTCCGCCGCCGGCTTCGCGCGTCATACGCTCGCCCATCTTGGCTATTTCCATGATGGTCATGCCGGGGCGCACCTCGCCGATCAGGGTATCAACTATATTGGCTGCTGCCTCGACCAGCTCGCGCTGGGAATCACTCGGTTTGCCACCACAAACGGCCGTGCGTCCAGGATCGAGATAGTAGCCCTGATGAATCGGTCCCAAAAGCCAGCCGCGCACCAGGTCGCCCTGCGAAGGCGCATCCGTGGCATAGCCCGTGAGCGGTTGGCGACACCAAAATTGCATCGTATCACCATGATTGCTGGGCAGCATCAGGTAGGTCCCGCCGCTGCGAATGATCTCGCTTGCCGCGTCGGCCGCGGCATCGCAATCACGCTTGCCCGACGTCAATCCTTCCATGTATCGCATGATCGCGCGGGTCGCGATTTCGCCGCCCTCGCGATAGCAATCGAGTTCTCGGGGAGATTTGATCTTGCGAACTTGCTGCACGAGGTCGTTTTCTTCCCGCCAGGCGATCTGCGGCGTCGCGTCCATGAGTTCACGAGCATAGGTGTGGGGCAGGAAATCAGTCCCGACAAGTGCGACTTCCCCGTCGATCCTGCGCGCCTTCAACGCCTCCGCAACGCCCTGAATCGGACTGTAATGATCGGTCACGTTCTCAATCGCAAAGAGATCGTCCCGCCGGCCCGGCAAATCCACATGCAACTCTGGATCACCCGTCTGGGAGAGAATCAAGGCACAGAATGCCCGGCCGGTGAGCAATTGATTGTCCGGCTCCTGACCCGACGCGCTGGAATAGTAGTTGGTCAGGTAGAGCGTATCCTGACCGCGCTCGTGCCCGCCGGCGCCGCGACCCCAAATCACGGCCGTCTCATAGTCGCGCCGCTTCATCTCGGCCAGAACGTACTCGCGACGTGTCTCGTATTCCTCTACCGGAAAATAACGATCAACCATCATGTCACGTCAATATTCGGATGAGCAGGGCGCGGATCTAGCCACGATATTTAGTGACCCACATGGCAATCAACGATGACGTAATCGTCAACCCGATCAACATGGTGGCAATCGCGTTGATGGTCGGATCGGTCTGGGTCCGGATCATGCCCCAAATGAACGTCGGTAGAGTATTGCCACCTGATATGGTGAAAAACGTAATGATGAAATCATCGAGTGACAGCGCCATCGCAATAAACGCGGCGCCGATGATCGATGGACGGACGATCGGCATGGTCACAGTAAAGAAGGCACGTAACGGCGAGGCACCGAGGTCGCGGGCGCTCTCGACGGTCGCGTAATCAAACCCGACCATCCGGGCATGAACGATCAGGATGACGAAAGGTTGCGTAAAGACCAAGTGGCTCAGGATCACGGTGTACACGCTCAGTTTCATGCCCACGCCGACATAGAACACCATTAGCGCGAGACCAACCACCAGCGGCGGCACCATAACGGGCGCCGCCAACGCAAACATTGTGGGCATCGACACCTTCGGGGTCATGCGAACCAGCGCTAACGCAGCCATCGTACCGCAAACCGTGGAGATAACGCCGACGGAACTCGAGACGATCAGGCTGTTATAGAAGGCGCCCCAGAAATAGGGGTTTTCAAAGAGCGCGTGATACCACTTGAAGGAAAGTCCACCCATTGGAAAATTCGTAACGGCCGAATTTCCGAAGGAAAACAGGATGACCAGAGCGAGCGGGGTCAGCAGGAACAAAAACACGACTCCGCCCCAGGCGCGCCACAAGAAGGTGTAAAGACCCGTCATTTCCGACTCCGCGCCCGGAAGAAGAGGAAATTGGTGACGGCCAGGATGGCTATGGCACAGAACATGGTCGAAAACGCCATCGAGGAGCCCAGCGGCCAGTCGAACCGGAATCCGAATAGGCTTTCGATATAATTGCCGATCATCGTCGTGCTCACGCCGCCGACCAGACGCGGCGTGACGTAATCGCCCGCTGAAATCAGGAAGGAGAACGCGAAGGCGGCGAACAGCCCCGCCTTGCACTGAGGCAGGATTATTCCGCCAAACACCTGCCAGGGCTTGGCGCCCAGATCCCGCGCGGCCTCCAGAGAAATATCCTGGACGCCCCTGAGCGAGCCGTAGATCGGCAGGATGGCGAGAGGCAAGAGCCAATGGGTCAGCGTGACGACAACCGTGCCCGGATTATAGATGAGGGCCTTGATCGGCTCGTCGATGATACCCAGCGCGAGAAGCGCCGTATTCAGAATGCCCGTGGTGCCCAGGATGGTCTTCCAAGCGTAAACCTTGGCAAGATAGCCACCGAACAGGGCGATAAGCGCGCCGAACAGTAGGAGCGGCCCGAAACGCCCCGCCTTGAACCGAACCACATAGGCAAAGCTGAAGGCCAGAAAGGACGTGAGCACGCCGATCAGCGCCGCGATGCCAAAGGTCCAAAGTCCTACCTCGGCGTATTCGTTGTAGGTGTCGATGTAATTATCGAAAGTGAAGGCTGCCCGCAGCCTGAAACTCTTCACTTCCCAGAAGCTGACGATAAAAAAGTAGACGAGCGGAGAGAGAAACAGGACCGTGAATGCCGCGACGGACGGCAACAGCAGCCAACTCCGCCGATCGCGGAGGAATTCGATCATTCGTCCAGTACCCGGTACTGGCTGGCCGACCAGGTCACGTTTACCTCGGCTTCGAGCCCGATCTGTTCCTGATCTTCCTCGACCGCGCCGTGAACGGTAATAATCTGATCATCACCCAGCACCACCTTGTATTTCACGAGCGAGCCCAGATAGACCCGGTCCACGACGCGCCCACTCAAAGACAGGTCAGTGGCCGCACCGCCACCCTGTATCGACAAGGCTTCCGGTCGGAGAACCACAAGAACCGCGCCATCCTGCCCCTCATCGCCAAACGAGCTGCCCGCCTCAAGCTGTATGCGTCCCGACTCGCGCCTGCCAACGAGGATATTCGCGTCGCCGATAAAATTCGCCACGAACCGCGTTGCCGGCCGGGAGTAGATGTCCTCGGGTCCGCCATCCTGCACGATACGTCCCTCCTGCATGACCGCGATCCGGTTGGCGAGCCCGAGCGCTTCGCCCTGGTCATGGGTCACGAAGACGAACGTGCCGCCAATCTCGCTGTGGATACGACGCAATTCCTCCTGCATCGTCTTGCGTAACTGCAAATCAAGGGCCGCAAGGGGCTCGTCGAGCAATAAAACCTCCGGCTCCATGACGAGGGCGCGCGCGAGCGCGACGCGCTGCTGCTGGCCCCCCGACAGGGCGTCGGGGCTACGGTCTGCAAGATCTTCCAGATGAACGAGGCTGATGGCACGTTCAACGCGGCCGGCCAATTCAGCCTTGGGGAACTTCGCGATTCGTAAGCCGTAGGCGATGTTTTGGCGCACGTTCATGTGCGGAAACAGCCCGTAACCCTGGAACACCATGTTGGTTGGGCGTTTCTCGGGCCCCCAACGGGTAACGTCCGTACCGGCGATTTCGACGCGGCCAGTGGTTGGCGCGATAAAGCCACCGATCGTGCGCAGCAGCGTCGTCTTGCCACAACCGGACGGTCCGAGGATAGCTAAAAAATCGCCGCGCCGGATCTCCAGATCGAGCGGTTCGACGGCGACGACCTTGCCATAATGTTTAGAAATGCCATGCAGCCGGACCAGGACGTCACCGTCCCGGCCCGCCTGCACTATGGACTCTTCGGTCATGCCTTGAGAAAATTCTCGTAGCCTTCGAGCCATTCGTCGTAGGTGGCATGTTTGCCGTCGGGCTCCAACGGCGGCAGATGAATCAGCGGCGCGTTCTCTGTATAGAACTTCGTCACGTCATCGTAGGTGTACATGTTTCGTGCTGCCTCCGTCATGAGCGGCACGGCCGAAGGATTGACGGCACCACAGGCGATCACATCGCCGACCACGACTTGGGCTTCGGTACTAAGCGCGTGATTGATGAGACCATAGGTCTCGTCGAGGTAGGGCGCATCCTTGGCAAGAACGATGGTGTCCATCCAGCCGTACGAACCCTCGCTCGGATAGGTGTGCGTAAGGTCGGCTCCCATATCGGCGGCCCAGAACGCCATGGGTTCCCACCCCTGGGCACAAATCTGCACCTCGCCGCGGACGATCGCGTCGAGCGCCTCGCCGTAGCTCATGGCGAGCATGCGAGCATGCTCTTTCTTGATCTTGATCATATAGGCGATGGTATCGTCGAGCTGCTTCTTCGTGATTCGCCCGGCGTCTTTAACACCGGTCACGGTATAGACCCAGTGCCACATGGTCGAGGTGGTGTCGTGAATCAAACAGAACTGGTCCTTGTATTCGGGCTTCTCCAGATCGGCCCAGTTGATGGGAACCGGCAGTGGCATATCCTTTCGATAGACCAGCGGCAAGCCGCCCCAGAGGTAAGGCACGGAGTAACGTTCGCCCTTGTAATCGTATCCGTCGAATTCCTGCCAATAGGGGTCCAGATTCTCCATGTTTTCAATCCGGCTGGCGTCGATCGGCTGGAGCACGCCCGACTCCTGGAACAAGGGCATATAGTTCCAGGTCGGCATACCAATATTCATGGTGCCGAGACCGCCCGCCTGCAATTTGGTCAAAATCGACTCAATGCTCGAGGCGAAGGTGCCTTCGAGGGAAATATCATTATCAGCGACGTAGCTACCTTCACGAAGCGGGTAGCCGTATTCTTCCCAACCCATCCAGTTGATGGTCGCGCCCGCAAAAGCCTTGCGCGTACCCAACCCTCCAACCGCGGCAACACCAGCTACAGCGGCGCTTCCTTGCATGAAGCGCCGACGGTTTAATTTGGTAATTTCAGCAGACTTCATCAATGACTGGCGAAGCCGCGCAGACTCACTAATAATGGTCATATAATCTCTCCCTGTGATCGCAAAACCTAGATTGGTACTCCGCTTCATACTATTTTCTAGGTGCTATTGCACCCCCTAACCACAGCTTGCCCGGTTTACTCAGCCTCTGTCTCATGGGCAGGTAAAATTGCTCAACAAGGCGGATGATCTCAAGTTTCTCAGATGCAGGATATCTCATTCGTCATCTCCCCCATCCGCGATCATGCTCTTTTTAAGAAGCCGCAGTTCCAAGGTTTGATCGGCGACAACTCCTTCAGCCTACGTGCTTCACGGCGCAAGGCGGTCACCTAGCCCGTGGAGACCGCCCGAGCCGTGCCACCGGAAAGCCGGCGCTTGCCAGCTTCCTGAAACCCCTTCGACCATCTGTAATAAATGCTCTGGGCAATGCCTTCGCGGCGGCATAGCTCTCCTCACCACGAAGGCCATCAAGCGCAATGCGGATCTTTTCTTCCGCAGAGAATTGTTTGCGGGTAGCTCGGCGAATGTCCTTGATCGCCTTGGCGGAGCCCGTTTGCCGTGTCTACGATTTCTGTCTCATAGGCGCTGACGTCAGATAGTCAGGAACACGGCGTCGAGGCCGGCCTCGTCCATCAGCTCGTAGAGGATGCCCAGCCGTCGGCGCATTCCCTCGCGCGACCAGAGCTTCTGCGTGTGCACGGTTTCTGATGCCGCAGTCATGGTTCGATCTCCCTATACCCGGGGCGCAGTATAGCGATGCACACGCCCTTAGTGTGCGACAGGCCGACCGCTTGCGGCTATTGGATGAAATAGTTCGATGAGCACCGTCGTCGACGACGCAGACCGCTCAGGCGGAATCAGACGCACGCTTATGGGCCTGGCCGAGGCGGACGTAGTGAGCCACAGAATCCGGGATATAGGCGGCTTCCTCGTCGCTGAGCACGCGCAGAAATTTTGCCGGCACGCCCGCCCACAGATCGCCCGTGGGCACACACTTGCGGGGTGTGATTAAGGCGCCGGCGGCAACCATCGCGCCACCCTCGACGACCGCGCCGTCCATCACCGTCGCGCTCATACCGACGAACGCTCCGTGCTCCAGCGTGCAGGCGTGGATGACGGCGAGGTGGCCGATCATGGCGCCCTCGCCGATCACGGTGGGGCCGTTCCTGCGGCTGACATGGATGATGGTTCCGTCCTGGACATTGGCGCGTGCGCCCACCGTTATGGGGGCGACGTCGCCGCGCAGCACGCAGCCGTACCAGATGCTGGCTTCGGGGCCGACCGTGACGTCACCCACGAGCACCGCGCCAGGTGCCACGAAGGCGGAGGCATCGATACGCGGGCTTACGCCCTCGTAGGGCAAGATCACCGGGCTCACGGGAACAGGGGTTCTTGCTCGAGCCCGGCGGTTTCCGGGAACCCGGCCATGAGGTTCATGTTCTGCACCGCCTGGCCCGAGGCGCCCTTGACCAGATTGTCGATCACCGAAATCACGATAGCGCGGCCCGCAAGTCGATCGGCGAAGACCCCGATCAGGCAATGGTTCGAGCCCCGGACATGACGAGTCGCCGGTATCCCACCCTCGGACAGGACGCGCACGAAAGGCTCGTCGGAAAAACGCGCCGAGAGGTGGGCGCGCAACGCATCGGCGTCGGCGCCGTTTGCCAGGTGGACATAACCAGTAGCCAAAATACCTCGGCTCATGGGCATGAGGTGGGGCGTAAAGTTGACCAGGACCCCGCGGTCCGCCGCGCGCGAGAGGCCTTGCTCGATCTCGGGCGCGTGGCGGTGAGTGGCGACGCCGTAAGCGTGGATGCCCTCGCTTACCTCGGCGAACAGATTGGCCTCCTTGGCCCCCCTTCCCGCCCCGGAGACGCCGGATTTGGCGTCGACGATGATGTCGCCCGCCTCGATCAAGCCGGCCTCGATCAGGGGGATCAGCGGCAATTGCGCCGAGGTCGGGTAGCAACCGGGGTTCGCGACGAGGCGCGCTTTCGCTACCGCGTCGCGGGCGAACTCGGTGAGGCCATAGACCGCCTCGGCCTGGAGCGCGGGCGCGCGGTGTTCGTGACCGTACCACTCGGCATAGGTCTCGACATTCGCGAGGCGGAAGTCGCCGGAGAGATCGACGATCTTGAGCCGCGCGGGCAACCCCGCGATGACCTCCTGGGTGGTGCCGTGAGGCAGCGCGCAGAAAACCATGTCGATATCGTCGTAAACCGCATCCTCGATCGCGACCAGCCGGGGCAGATCGAGCCCACCCAAATGGGGAAAGACATCGGCCATCGTGCTGCCCGCCCGCCGGCCGGCGGTGAGCAGACGGATCGCGACGTGGGGATGACGCGCGAGCAGGCGAACGAGCTCCGCGCCCGTATAGCCGCTGGCCCCGAGGATTGCCGCGTTGATGGTTTGCGTCGTCATGGTTCGGCCCTTTCCCCGAGTGACTGCTTAATAAATAACAAAAAAGGCGCCCGGTTGGGCGCCTTCCTTGCGGTCTCGCCGGGAAACCCCGGGCGCCCTAACGTTTGGAAAATTGGAAGCTGCGTCGCGCCTTCGCCTTGCCGTACTTCTTGCGCTCGACGACACGGGAATCGCGGGTCAGGAATCCGCCCTGCTTGAGTATCGGGCGAAGCTCGGGCTCGTAGAGCGCCAGCGCCTTGGAGATGCCGTGGCGCACCGCGCCCGCCTGGCCCGACAGGCCGCCGCCCTTGACCGTACAATGGACGTCGAACTGCCCGGAGCGGTTCGCGCTCTCGAGCGGCTGGTGGATGAGCATGCGCAGCACGGGGCGGGCAAAATAGACTTCTTCGGTCCGGCCATTGACGGTGATCGTGCCGCTGCCGGGCTTGATCCAGACCCGCGCCACGGCATCCTTGCGCTTGCCCGTGGCGTAAGACCGGCCCAACTCGTCGCGCTTGGGCTCGACAATCCCCGTCGGTTCCTCGGCGGGCGTCGCCGGCGCCTCGGGCGCAGCTACGGCACTCGCGGCAGCCATGGATTCCGGCGACAGGACGGGATTGTCGGGGCCGCCCTCGTCGGCGGGCGCGTCGGGGGTCTGGGGTTCGTCGGCCATGGCCGTCAGCTCCGCTTCTTGTTTTTCGGGTTGAGCGCGGCAACATCGAGGGTCACGGGCTGCTGCGCCTCGTGGGGATGAGCCGTGCCGCAATAAACCTTCAGGTTCTTCATCTGGCGCCGTCCGAGCGGGCCTCGAGGCAGCATCCGTTCAACCGCCTTCATCACGACGCGCTCGGGCCGGGCCCGGCCAAGCATTTTCTCGGGCGTCGTGCTCTTGATCCCGCCCGGATAGCCGGTGTGCCGGTAATAGACCTTGTTGGTCATCTTATTGCCGGTCAGGTGGACCTTCTCGGCGTTGATGATGATGACGTTGTCGCCGCAGTCCATGTTCGGCGTAAAGGTGGGCTTGTGCTTGCCCCGCAGCCGCATCGCCACAAGCGACGCGAGGCGCCCGAGCACGAGGCCCTCGGCGTCGATCAGCAGCCAGGACTTGTCGATCTCTCCGGGCTTGGCCGTATAGGTCTTCATCGCCGCATCCATCCGTCTGGAAATTTTGCGGGCGAGCGTGAACCCGAAGTTCCCGCATCGCCAGAATCGCCGCGGAGTATCGCACAGAAATTATGACTGTCAAGCGCGCGATCGCCCACTCACCGCGCGTTTCCGAAACGGTATCTGGATACCGTTTGTGCCGATTGCGGGCTGGTTTTGGGCCGCCGCCCGGTGCTATAGTCCCCGCAAGGCTCGCCCTTCCGGCCCAAACATAGAGCGCATGTCATGATCCAGACAAGCTTTGGCGTTGCTCCTGATGCCCCTCTCCTGCTGCGCGAAGACGCCGAGGGCGTAGCGACGCTCACGCTGAACCGGCCCGGCGCCCGCAACGCGCTCTCCACCGGACTGATGAGCGCGCTGGAAGCGGAGCTTGTGCGCCTCGCCACGGACGAGAGCATCAAGGTGGTGGTGATCGCGGGCGCGGGTCCGGGGTTTTGCGCCGGCCACGACCTCAAGGAAATCCGGGCCAGCCCGGGACGCCAGTATTACGAGAAGCTGTTTGCCCAGTGCAGCCGTTTGATGTTGGCCATCGTCCACCTGCCCAAGCCGGTGATCGCCAAGGTCCACGGTATCGCGACCGCGGCAGGCTGCCAGCTGGTCGCGACCTGCGACCTCGCGGTCGCCACGGAGAGCGCGCGCTTTGCGACGCCGGGCGTGCATATCGGCCTGTTCTGCTCGACCCCGATGGTTGCACTCTCGCGCAACGTGGGGCGCAAGCAGGCCATGGAGATGCTGCTCACGGGCGAGATGCTCACGGCCGACGCTGCTATCCATGCCGGGTTGATCAATCACGCCGTGCCCGAGGACGAACTCGACGGCGCGGTCGCGGAACTGGCCGGTAAAATCGCCGCGAAATCGCCGCTGGCCCTTGCCATCGGCAAGGAAGCCTTTTACCGTCAGCGCGAACTTCCCCTCGCCGAGGCTTACGAATATGCCAGCGAGGCTATGACTACAAATATGCTCGCACGGGACGCCGAAGAAGGCATCGACGCGTTCCTCGAAAAGCGCAAACCCGTCTGGGAAGGGAGATAACATGGCTCGAAAGACCACATCGCGCGCCGCGGGCGCCAAGACAGCAACGCGAAAGAAGGCGTCGGCAACGCGCGGCCAGAAGACCGCGGCCCGTGCCGCCGCGGCCAACCGCGCGCGCGAGAAAGCCAGCGCGGCGAAGGGCAATCCCAAGCGGCGCGCTGCTTCCACTGCGCGCAAGAGATCGTCGGCCGAGAAAAAGCCGCCGGCCAAACGGGTAGCAGGCTCGCGCCGTCCGGCGGGGCTGGGCAAGCACGAGTGGTATCCCGATAGCCATATCCGGGAAATTCTCAAGAACGTGCGCTCGATCGCCTTCGTGGGTGCGAGCACACGTTGGCTCAGGCCCTCCTACTACGCCATGAAGTACCTCCAAAAGAAGGGCTTCAAGATCATCCCGATCAATCCAGCACGCGGCGGCGACACGGTCCTGGGCGAGACGGTCTATGCCAACCTCAAGGACGTGCCCGGCACCATCGACATGGTCGATATTTTCCGCACGTCCGAGGAAGCCGGCGGCATTACGGACGCCGCCATCGCGGTGACCAAGGAGAAAGATGTCAAGGTGCTGTGGATGCAACTTGGCGTGCGCGACGACGAGGCGGCAGCACGGGCCGAAGCGGCCGGATTGACCGTGATCATGAACCGCTGCCCCAAGATCGAATACGGCCGGCTTTCGGGTGAGCTCTCTACCGCCGGCATCAATTCGCGGATCATTACCGCCAAGACCGTAAGGGGCCCGAAGGCATGACAACCAAGCGCACTCCCAAGAGCAAGCCGGCCGGCCGCAGCACCACAACCAGGGCTGCCCCGAAGACGGCAGGAAAAATAGCGAAGAAGCCCGCTAAAAAAGCAGCCAGCAAGGTCTCGACCGGGATAAAAACCTCGGAACAGCTGCTTGAAAGCGCCTACAAGGACTGGCCCGAGGCGGGCTTCGATACCCTCGCGGTCCATGCCGGCGCGCGCCCCGACCCCACGACCCAGGCGCGTTCGGTACCGATCTACCAGACGACGTCGTACGTGTTCGACGATTCCGACCACGCGGCGTCGCTGTTCAACCTGCAAACCTTCGGCTTCGTCTATTCGCGCATGACCAACCCGACGGTCGCGGTGCTCGAAGAACGCATCGCGGCGCTCGAGAACGGGCGCGGCGCGGTGGCGACCTCGTCGGGCCACGCGGCGCAGTTCATTACCTGCGCCACCCTGATGGCGAGCGGCGATCACATCGTCGCCTCGCGCAACCTCTACGGCGGCTCGATCACCCAGATGGGGATCAGCTACAAGCGGCTGGGCTGGAACTGCACCTTCATCGACCCGAGAAAGGCGAAGAATTTCGAGGACGCGATCACACCCCAGACCAAGGCGCTGTTCTGCGAGAACCTCGCCAACCCGGGCGGCATCGTGCTCGACATCGAGGCCATCGCGGCGGTCGCGCGCAAGCACCACATCCCGCTGATCTGCGATAACACGCTGGCCTCGCCTTACCTCTGCCGCCCACTCGACTGGGGCGCAGACCTGGTGATCCACTCGACCACCAAGTTTATCGGCGGTCACGGCAACGCGATGGGCGGCATCGTCGTGGAGTCCGGGCGCTTCGACTGGCGGCGCGACGACAAATTTCCCGGCCTCTCCGAGCCCGACGAGGCCTATCACGGACTGATCTTCGGCGAGACCTTCGGTGATTTCGGCTTCACCATGAAGACCCGGGCGGTAGCGCTGCGCGATTACGGCCCGACGCTGGCGCCCATGTCGGCGTTCCTGTTACTCCAGGGCGTGGAAACCCTGCCACTTCGCATGCAGCGCCATTGCGAGAACGCGCAAGCCACCGCCGAGTGGCTGGAGAAACACCCCAAGGTCGAGTGGGTTTCCTACGCTGGGCTGAAGTCGAGCCCCTACCGCAAGCTCGCGAAGAAGTACCTGCCCAAGGGCTGCGGCGCGGTGTTCACATTCAAGGTTAAGGGCGGCATGGAGGCCGGCGAGAAGCTGGTCGACAACGCCGAGCTGTTCTCGCACCTGGCCAATATCGGCGACACCAAGAGCCTGATCATCCACCCGGCCTCCACGACCCACCGCCAGCTCACCACCGAGCAGCAGATCGGCGCGGGCGCCGCACCGGGGATTGTGCGGCTCTCGGTAGGCATCGAATCGATCGACGACATTATCGCCGATCTCGATCAGGCGCTGGCCTCTATTTAGGAAAAATTTTGGTTAGAGGCGAGCGGCTGCCGGAACATCGGCGGCCGCTTTTTTTTGAGACCAGCACGCCGTTTCCCCGCTAATGTTACCGGAACCAGCGGCCTGTTTTTAGGGGGAGAAGCGAGAGTGCGCGATCCGAAATACGACATCCTGTTCGAGCCGGTCAAAATCGGCCCCAAGACGACACCGAACCGCTTCTTCCAGGTTCCCCACTGCAACGGCGCAGGCTCGGGCAATCCCGCGACGCAGGCCAAGTTCCGCGGGATGAAGGCCGAAGGCGGCTGGGGCATGGTGTGTGTGGAATACAGCCCGATCCATCCCGAGGCTGATCGCGCACCCTTCACGGGCGGCGACATCTACGACGATATCGACGCGGAGAATTTGGGTCACACCGCGCGAGAGGTGCAAAAGCACGGCTCGCTGGCGGGCATCCAGCTCTGGTACGGCGGCATGCAGTCGCCGCTGCTGGGATCGCAAGCGATTCCCCGCGGGCCGGCGGAAATGATCTCGCCGACCTATCACTACAGCTACTGCTACGCCGCGGATGAGGACGATATTGCCGAACTCGTCGGCATGTACGCCGATGCGGCGCGTCGCGCCAAGGCGGTGGGCTTCGATTATATCGAAGTCCTGGGTTCCGATACCGCTACGCCGCTTCAGTTCCTGATGTCGCAGTACAATCCGCGGACCGACAAGTACGGCGGCTCGCTCGAAAACCGGGCGCGCTTTTGGATCGAGGTCATGACCGCAATCAAAGATGCGGTGGGCGACGATTGCGCGGTGGGCACGCGCCTCTCCAGCGATCATATGATCGGGCCCGACGGGCTGGAACTCGATGAAGCCTTGAAGTTCGTCGAGCTCATGGACCGGGAAGGCGTGTGCGACCTGTGGAACATCACGATCGCCTGCTTCGCGGAATGGGGAAACGGCTTCACCACTGGCCCCTCGCGATTCTATAAATCGGGCCATCAGGGTTGGGCTGGACAGGCGATCAAGGAGGTGACGAAGGCACCCGTGGTCGGCATCGGCCGCCTGACCTCGCCCGACGACATGCTCGAAGTCATCACTTCGGGCAAGGCGGACTTCATCGGCGCGGCGCGGCCCTCGATCGCCGATCCGTTTCTGCCGAAGAAGATCGAGGAGGGTCGGCCCGAGGACATTCGCGAATGCATCGGCTGCAACATGTGCATTTCGCGCTGGGAACAGGGCGCACCCCTGGTCTGCACCCAGAACGCGACCTCGATGGAGGAATACCGGCGCGGCTGGCACCCGGAGAAATTCGCAAAAACCGACGCCCCCTGCTCGGTGCTTGTCGTCGGCGCCGGGCCCGCTGGGCTTGAATGCGCCCGGGTGCTGGGGATGCGCGGTTATGACGTGCATCTGCGCGAGGCGGCCGGCGAGGTCGGCGGGCATATGCGCAATGTGATGCGCTATCCTGGCCTTGCCGAATGGGGCCGTGTGATCACCTACCGCCAGGGCCAGGTCGACAAGCTCAAGAATGTCGACCTCCACACGGGAGTGGGCGAGATGACCGCGGACGACGTGTTGGCCTACGGCGCGGAGAAGGTGGTGATCGCCGTGGGCGCGCAATGGCGGAGCGATGGCGTTGGGGGTAGAGGCAGCGTGCCCATCGCGGGCGTCGACGCGACGCGCCCCGAATTCTGCACGCCCGACCAGGTGATGGCCGGCAAGGAGGTCGGCGAGCGTGTCGTCGTGTTCGACGCCGACGGCTACATTCACGGCGTTGCCATGGCCGAACTGCTGTCAGACCAGGGCAAGAAGGTTGCCATCATCACGCCGTTTTCGAGCGTCGCACCCTATACCGAATACACCCTCGAAGCAGCGAACCTGCAACGCGTAATGCGCGAGAAGAACATTGTGCGCCACCCGGTTCATTGGGTCGAAAGCGTGGCGGCGGGAAATCGCCTCACGGTGCGGATGTTCGACGTCTACCGTGACAGCTCCCGGGTCGCCATGCCACCCAAACCTGGCGAGTACCCACGGGCCAGGAGCGGCGAGGTGACGGAGATTTCATGCGACAGCGTGGTGCTGGCAACGGCGCGAAGCTCGAAGGGCGCGCTCTACGACGAACTCAAGCACCGGCGGACGGAATGGGCAGGCAACGAGGTCGAGGCGGTCTATCGCGTCGGCGATTGCCACACGCCCCGCTTTACCCAGCTCGCGATCTTCGAAGGCCACCGGCTCGCGCGCGAGTTCGAATCGGAAAATCCCCAGCAGCCCCTGCCCTACAAGCGCGAGCGGGCACGTTGGGACGGGGTTTCGTAAGACACGGATCGAACGGCTGCGCGGCGAGCATCGCGACATGGCGCGCTTCCGGATCCGCCGCAATCAGGGGACTGAGGACGTCGCGCAGGGGAAAGACCTCCTTGCGGCGATAGACGCGGCGGATATTGAGTTCGATGTAATGCTTGCCGATGGTGACCACCGGATCGGCCGGATATAGCAGCGAGGTGCCCGGCTGGAGATCATCAAGGTAGCGCCTTTCCTCCTCGGTATAGGGGCGCGGGCGAAATACCGTGACCCCGTTGGGCAGCGAGGCTGTCGAGCTGTTCGGCGGTCTTCTCGTAGCGCCCCTGCTTGATCGAGGTCGCCTTGCCGTCCAAGGCTTTCAACGCATCGATCACCTCGTCGTTGTAGTGATCAAGCGCGAGATTGTAGGGCGGCAGGGTCAGATTGTCGGCAATCCCCACCACTGCCATGCAGAGCGGATCGTAGTCGCTGCGGGTGCCAAAGGCCGGGGTCGTTTCCGACATGATCGAACTCTCCCTCTTTTTTCTTGCTCTCTTATCTTACCGACCTATTTCAGATCATCTGCAAGCTGGCGGGAAAGAGAAACCCTAAAGCCATAACGGTTCCGACGTAAAATTATGGGATATGTTTTAGAACAACAGACTATGCTAGCTTTCTCAGCTAGGTACGAGATGGTGCCGGCAGAGTATTGGACCTGATCGCAAGCTAGCGAGCCGCTTTCATGACGACGGGCTGTGGCTTGTGTGGCAAAATCACCTAGGTTAGAACAAAGCCAAGTTTCATCCGCCCAGACGGGCGGCGGTCATGGAGGCCCCTGATGCAGGTCATTCTTGCGGAGCCACGCGGCTTCTGCGCGGGCGTCGAGCGCGCCATCGAGATCGTTGAGAAGGCCATCGAGCTGTATGGCCCGCCGGTCTATGTGCGCCACGAAATCGTGCACAACAAGCGGGTAGTGGACGAACTGCAAAAGAAGGGCGCGCGCTTCGTTGAGGAGCTGACTGAGATTCCCGAAGGCGCGGTGACGATCTTTTCCGCCCACGGCGTCTCCCAAGAGGTCGCCGACGAGGCCGCACGGCGCGACCTGCCGGTGATCGACGCCACCTGCCCGCTGGTCGCCAAGGTCCATAACGAGGCGCAACGCTACGCCAAGGGCGATAACGAAGTCGTCCTGATCGGTCATAAGGGCCACCCGGAAGTCGAAGGCACGGCGGGACGCGTCGAGGGCGGCCTGCGGATCATCTCGAACATTGGGGATGTCCAGAAGCTTGAGATCCGCGACCCCGACAAGGTCGCCTACGTGACCCAGACGACGCTCTCGGTCGACGACACCCGCGACATAATCGAGGCGTTACACGAACGTTTCCCGAACATCGTCGGGCCCGACGTCAAGGACATCTGCTACGCCACCCAGAACCGCCAGGCAGCACTGCGCCAGCTCGCGGAAGAGGTCGAATTGATCCTCGTTCTGGGCGCGAAGAACAGCTCGAATTCAAACCGTCTGCGCGAAATTGGCGACGAGGTGGGCGTGCCCACCTACATGATCGACGATGCGTGCGACGTCGATCCGACCTGGTTCGAAGGTATTGAGCGGGTCGGCATCACGGCCGGCGCTTCGGCGCCGGAACAGCTCGTCCAGGAGTTGGTCGCGCGGCTGCGCGAACTCGAAGAGGTCGACCTGCACGTGCTCGACGGCATCAAGGAGCGGGTCCGCTTCAGGCTGCCCAAGGAGCTGACGAACGCCAACGTTGTTTACGGCGAGCCCCACGGCGACCCCACCCCGCCTTCCGGAACCTGAGCAACACGAGAGCCCCTTAATGTCCGTACCTTTGATTCAGAAGATCCGCGTCGGCAGCTACCTGATCCGCAAAAAGCTCACAGGCGTGAAGCGCTACCCCCTGGTGCTCATGCTCGAGCCCCTGTTCCGCTGCAACCTCGCCTGCCCCGGCTGCGGCAAGATCGACTATCCCGACCCGATCCTTAACAAGCGCCTCTCGGTCAAGGAATGCCTCGATGCAGTGGACGAATGCGGCGCCCCGATGGTTTCGATTCCGGGCGGCGAGCCGTTGATCCACAACGAGATGAAAGAAATCGTCGAGGGCATCGTTGCGCGCAAAAAGTTTGTCTATCTGTGCACCAATGCGCTGCTGCTTGAAAAGAAGCTGGATCAGTACACGCCGAGCAAGTACCTGACTTTTTCGATCCATCTCGACGGCTACGGCGAGCATCACGACGAGGCAGTCGATCAACCCGGCACCTTCAAGCGCGCCGTCTCGGCAATTCGCGCGGCCAAGGCCCGGGGCTTTCGCGTCAACGTCAACTGCACGCTGTTTAACAACGCTGTGCCCGAAGACATGGCCATGTTCTTCGACTACGTCACCGACGAACTCGAAGTCGAGGCGATTACGCTCTCGCCGGGCTATTCCTACGAGCGCGCTGCCGACCAGGAGCATTTCCTGACCCGGGAGACGACCAAGAACCTGTTTCGCGACATCTTCCGGCTGGGCCGGAGCAAGAAGTGGCAGCTCAGTCAATCAAGCCTGTTTCTCGATTTTCTCGCCGGGAACCAGACCTACCACTGCACGCCCTGGGGCAACCCGACGCGCAATATTTTTGGCTGGCAGCGCCCCTGCTATCTGCTGGGCGAGGGCTTTGTCGACAGCTTCAAGGAGCTGATGGAAGAGACCGAGTGGGAGAAGTACGGCACCGGCGCCTACGAGAAATGCTCGAACTGCATGGTCCATTGCGGTTACGAAGCGACCGCAGTGGAGGATACCTTCAAGCACCCGCTCAAGGCGCTCGGCGTGGCGCTGCGTGGCGCGCGCACCGAGGGCCCGATGGCGCCGGACATCCCGCTGGATAAGGTACGGAAGGCCGATTACGTTTTCGAATCACACGTCGAGAAGGCTCTCGCGGAGGCCAAATCCGAGAAGCGGAGCGAGCGAAGCGACGCGGCGTAGGCTGCGCAACGCTGCACGCTCGTCGGCGAGGAGCCGCAGACACCCCACGATTTCCCACGGCCGAAGCATCAGCGCGCCAATGGCCGCGCCCGACCGTATGCTCCCGTCCGGACCGACCGCGTGCAGGGCCGCGCGCGGTATCGTGCGTGCGGCCGGATCGGCGACCACCCGAACCGCTAGAAACGGCAGACCCGCCTTGGCAGCGACGCGGGCAACGGCATGGCTTTCCATATCGACGGCGCAGGCATCGTGCTGCTTTGCGAGCGCAGCCTTTCCCGCCACGCTGGCGATGGTAACGCCGACGCCGAGCAGCCGACCCTGCTCGATTTTGCCGCCGAGCCGGCCGGCCAGGCCGTCGTGCCACAGAGGATCGACGGGATAAATCCGCTCAGGCCCGACCACTTCTCGGGGCAAGACGAGGTCGCCCGCGCGAAGCGCGGGGTCGAGGCCGCCCGCGATGCCGGCGCTAGCTAGGCCCTCGACCCCCTGCTCGACCAGGTCTTGCGCCGCACGCGCCGCAGCAACGGGGCCGAAGGCGGAGCGGAACAGTGGGGTTTCACGGTGCAGCGAAGAGTCGGCCGGAGCGCCAGCGAGACACTGCGCCTCGCTGCTGATCCCAGTGATGATGCCGAGTCGGCTCACATTCCCCAGGGAGTCTGCTCGACGTTCGCCTCCGTGAGGAGGCGGTAGCGGGCAAGCGCCCAGAGCGGGTAATAAACGCTGTAGCCGTGATAGCGGAGATAGAAGATTCGCGGGAAACCTACGGCGGTGTATTCCTCTTCCGCCCACTTCGCGCCGTCCTTAACGCGCGGACAGGCGATCAGATAGTCAACGCCCCGGCGCACGGCGTCGCTTTTAACCTCGCCGGCGGCCATCAGGGCAAGCACGGCCCAGGCGGTCTGGGACGGCGTGCTGACCTTGTTGTAGGCGCGTTCGAGCCGCTCCCTGTAGTAGGATTCGCCCGGCTCGCCCCAGCCGCCATCGTGGCACTGCCTCGACTTGAGCCACTCGACGGCCTGACGCATGGGGCCTGAGCTCATGTCCTCGCCCAGGATGTTGAAGGCGCAGAGCGCCGACCAGGTACCGTAGATGTAGTTCGTGCCCCAGCGGCCGTAAAACGAGCCGTCCGGCTCCTGTTCACGGTAGAGGAAGCGGAGACCCTTCTGGATGGTCGGGTGCTCGCGCGGATAGCCGATCTGGGTGAGAAAGCTGAGACAACGTCCGGTGACGTCGGCTTCGGGCGGGTCAAGCAACGCGCCGTGATCGGCGAAGGGAATGTGGTTCAGGTAATGGTGAGTGTTATCGACGTCGAAGGCGCCGAACCCGCCGTTCCGGCTCTGGATGCCCTCGACCCACTCGGCAGCGCGGGAAATCGCCTCGCGGTAGCGCTCGGGATCGGCGCGGTGCATGGCCATCCCGACGACGGCGGTATCGTCGACGTCGGGATAGTAGTCGTTGCGATACTGGAACGCCCAACCACCAGGACGCAGGCCCGGACGCCGCATGATCCAGTCGCCCTCGACATCAAGAATTTGCAAATTGGCGAGCCAGTCGAGCGCCTTGTGCATGGGTTCGCTATCACCCGACTCGCCCGCTTCGAGCAACGCGTGGGCGCCAAGGCAGGTATCCCAGACCGGCGACAGGCAGGGCTGGACGTAACAGGCGCCGTCGACCTCTTCGGTGATCAATTTGTCGATCGAGCGCTTGACGATCTGACGGGTCGGATCCTCTTTGGGATAGCCCAAAACATCGAGGGCCATCAGGGAATTGGCCATAGCGGGATAGATCGCGCCCAGGCCGTCCTCGCCGTTGAGCCGGCAGAGAAACCATTCCAGTGCCCAGTTGACCGCCTTGCGCCGCACGGCACTTGGGATCATCGGTTCACACCATTTCAGCAGCTTGTCGAGACCCAGGAAGAGCTTGCCCAGCAGTGACGTCTGGTCGCGGTAGTAATTGCGCTCTTCCTCGGGCGGCGTGACAAACAGCTCGCGCACGTCGACGTCGAGTGGATTTCGTGCCCGCGGCCGGTAGGCCTGCATGATGAGCAGCGGCGTGATGACCGTGCGCGACCAATACGACACCTTGTTGAGGTGGAACGGAAACCAGCGGGGCAACAGGACGATCTCGACCGGCATGGTCGGCACTGCGCGCCACGGCACTTGCCCGAACAGGGCAAGCGAGATGCGGGTAAATACGTTGGCGCGGGCCGCGCCGCCCCTCGAGAGGATAAGTTCGCGGGCCCGGGTCATGTGGGCACTATCGGGCGTATCGCCCACAAGCTTGAGGGCGTAATAGCCTTTGATTGTGGCGCTCAGATTGGGATCGCCGTCGTGAAATAGCGGCCATCCACCACCCGGTTGCTGGATCGCCCGGATGTAGCGCGCGATCTTTTCCTCGAGGGGCGAGTTACGCTCGTCGAGGTAGTGCAACAACATGATGTATTCGGCCGGGATCGTGACATCAGCTTCAAGCTCGTAGAGCCAGTGCCCGTCGGCACGCTGCTGGGCCTTGAAGGCCCCCATCGCGTCGGCGATGACCGCGTCGAGACGGCTTTGGCCCCCGCCCGCTTTGGCAGTCGTGCTTTCTCCGGGCGTTGCCAGCCCAGCTTCGCTGTCGGTTGTCGTCATAGTCGCCAGAAACCCCGATTCGGTCGGAGCGTCAAGCCCCGGAAGCAAGCTCCGCGCTCTCGCGTCCCAACGCGCCAAGGGCGGTGGATACGATATGGGCGGCGTCGAGGCCTGCGTCTTCGTACATGCCCTGCGGCGTGCCGTGGGCCACGAACCGGTCGGGCAACATCATCGGCCGGATCTTCAGGCCTTCGTCGAGTATGCCGTTGGTCGCGAGGAAGTTGAGAACCTGGGTGGCGAAGCCGCCGATCGACCCTTCCTCGATGGTGATCAAGACCTCGTGTTCGCGCGCCAGGCGGCGCACGAGATCCTCGTCGATCGGCTTGGCGAAACGCGCGTCGGCCACGGTAGTGGAGAGCCCGCATGAGGCCAGTTCGTCGGCGGCTGCCAGGCATTCCTGCAGCCGTGCCCCGAACGAGAGGATCGCTACGGTCGTGCCTTCGCGCACCACCCGCCCCTTGCCGATTGGCAGGGCGACGCCGCGTTCGGGCATGTCGACGCCTACGGATTCGCCGCGCGGATAGCGCAATGCGCTCGGCCGGTCGTCGATTTCGACCTGGGTACGCACCATATGCACCAGCTCGGCTTCGTCGGACGCCGCCATGATCACAAAACCGGGCAGCGTGCCGAGATAGGTGACGTCGAAGGAACCCGCGTGGGTCGGCCCGTCGGCACCGACCAGACCGGCGCGGTCGATGGCAAAACGCACCGGCAATTGCTGGATAGCAACGTCGTGAACGACCTGATCGAAAGCTCGTTGCAGGAAGGTCGAATAGATCGCCGCGAAAGGTTTAAAGCCTTCCGAGGCCAGGCCGGCCGCGAACGTCACCGCATGCTGTTCAGCGAGGCCGACATCGAACGAACGCTCAGGAAATTCCAGCGCAAACTTGTCGACGCCCGTGCCGTCGGGCATTGCTGCAGTAATAGCGATAATTTTATCGTCTTCCTTGGCCTCGGCGATAAGCGCCGTGGCGAACACCGAGGTATAGCTGGATGCGTTGCCCTTGCTCTTCTTTTGCTCGCCGGTGACGACATTGAACTTGCCGACGCCGTGGTACTTGTCGGCCGCCTGTTCGGCCGGCTCGTAACCGTGGCCCTTCTGGGTGACCGCATGGATCAGAACCGGGCCCGGCGTGTCATCGTCGCGGATGTTGCGCAGGATAGGTACCAGGTGATCGAGGTTATGGCCGTCGATGGGGCCTACATAGAAAAAACCCAGCTCCTCGAACAGCGTGCCACCGGTGGCCATGCCGCGCGCATATTCCTCGGCGCGTTTTACCGCGGTCTCAAGCGAGCGCGGCAGGTGGCTCGCCACGCCCTTGGCCTTGCTGCGCACAGAGCGGAAGGAATGAGACGAGAGCAGGCGTGAGAGATAGGCCGACAGCGCGCCGACGGGCGGCGCGATCGACATGTCGTTGTCGTTGAGGATGACGATCAACCGGTTGTTCATGGAGCCGGCGTTGTTCATCGCCTCGTAAGCGAGGCCCGCAGTCATGGCGCCGTCGCCGACGACGCAGATGACGTTGCGCTGCTCACCCTTGAGGTCGCGGGCCACCGCCATGCCCAGACCCGCCGACATGGCCGTCGAGCTGTGCGCAGCGCCGAACGGATCGTATTCACTTTCGGAGCGCTTGGTAAAGCCGTAGAGCCCACCAGGCTGACGCAGGGTGCGTATGCGGTCACGCCGCCCGGTCAGAAGCTTGTGGGGATAGCACTGATGGCCGACATCGAAGATCAACCGGTCGTCAGGTGTGTCGAAGACATGGTGGATCGCGACCGTCAATTCGACGACGCCCAGCCCCGCGCCCAGATGGCCGCCCGTAGTCGAAACCGCGTCGATGACCTCGGCGCGCACCTCGTCGGCCAGCTGCCTGAGTTGCGGCAGTGTGAAGCCCCGGCAATCCGCCGGAACCGTCACCTGGTCCAGCAGAGGTGTCTTGGTCGTTCCCGACACAGCGTTCCCCGCCCTAATTACGTCAATTCCACGTCAATTCCACGTCAATTCTGACGGCTTCGCGGTTCCTTGCGAAACCACGCCCGGATGAACCACGCAGCCTAGCAAGATAGAAAAAAACCGCAAATCCAAAATAATTATATTACATCAGACGGTTGAGCTTCTATTTTCGTTTGCAACTCCCAGCACGCAGGGAAATTTCCAGCGCTTCAGCGACGCCAAGTGTAGCGCAGTCCAAAGCTGTCGAGGCCTTCGTTGGCCTCGGCGAGACGGCCGTTCGAGATATGGTCGAGGACCAGAGAGACCGCATGATGGCCGTCGAGGCGATAGCCCAGTTCGGCCCCCTCACGGAACAGAATGCGCATACCCAGCTCCTTCTCGTCGAGGGTCGAGGTGCGCAGATTGCCATCATGCAGGGCGAGACCGAAGTCCGCGCCGAAGAATAAGTTGGAACCGAGATCAAAATCCCAGGTGATACCACCGAACCACTTGCTGGTATCGCCCTCGACATTGAGGTGGAAACCCGCATGGGGCCGGGGCTGTGCGATGAGATCCCAGAATTCGCCGCGCAGCATCTCGAAGCGAACGCCCAGATCGATAGCGGCGAAGTTCTCTTCCTTCGAGCGACCGAACGCGCCCACGTCGTGCGCGAGCCCGCCCAGCCACAGTTCCGTGATGCCGAGCCGGTCGAGAATATCCCCGGAGCCATCGGACACGGGCGCCATAGCGAGAGCGGGCTGGACCGATGCATCGGCCACGACCATGGGCGCGGACGCCGGAGCCTGATAGGTGGGCTCATAGACGGGGGCCGCGTAAACGTTCTCGTAGGTGCGCTCGTAGCTGGGTGTGATGGTGGCCGCCGCGTAGGGCGGGATGACCGGCGCCGGCGCGGCCATCGTCGGCGCCACCGCACCGCCGCTTACCGCCGCACGGACTTGCGCCGCGAACGAGGGAAATGCGTCCACCGCACTGTCCACGATGGCAGGCGCGTAGGCAGGCGTGAGAGCCACGGCCTCGCGCACGATGAGCGCCGCGTAGCGCGGATACTGCACGATCGCCACGACCACAGCGTGGGCCATGACGGTTTCGCCGCTGCGCACCCCCGAATCCCCGATCCGGGGCTCAGCGGCCATCGCGCCTGCAGTGAACGCGACATTACGCAGTTCATTGGCAAGCCCCGCGGGCAGGCCCAACTGAGCTCGCGCGAGCGGCGCCGTAACGAGGAGCGCCCCGGCAAGCACGCCAGCAAATAGACAGATTCGGGAACGGCGATTGTTCATGGAGCCACAGTGTTCGGCTCGGACCGGCAAAATTCAACC
>Ga0302135_10000451_pt1 | contig 25090 bp, 20 predicted proteins | sample CBN3_surface_MG_FD_203119 | JGI IMG/M metagenome (GOLD analysis project Ga0302135, IMG submission 203119) | Marine microbial communities from Western Arctic Ocean, Canada - CBN3_32.1 | ecosystem: Environmental > Aquatic > Marine > Oceanic | place: Canada: Western Arctic Ocean | collected...
GGTACATAGAGTTTTGTAAGAGCTGCTTTCCTTCTCAATCTAACCTCCGGGGTATAAAGATTGCCCTTGATTGCGCTCACGGCGCGACCTATCACATAGCACCCAACGTGTTACGGGAACTGGGCGCTTCAGTCATTGAGCGGGGCACCGAACCGGATGGGTTCAACATCAATGCCGAAGGAGGTTCTACTAAACCCGAATTGCTGCAGAAGCTGGTGCTGGCAGAGGGTGCTGATCTTGGGATCGCCCTCGACGGGGATGGAGACAGGGTGATCATGGTCGACAGCAAGGGTGAAATTGTTGATGGCGATGAATTGCTTTTTATTATTGCGAACGCGGAGCATCGATCAAAAAGACTCAGGGGCGGAGTCGTTGGCACTCAGATGAGCAACTTCGGGCTTGAAGAAGCCTTGGGTGAAAAAGATATCCCGTTTGTTCGCGCTGCTGTTGGTGATCGTTATGTGCTGGCGGAACTAGATAACCGACACTGGGTGCTTGGCGGAGAAAGCTCCGGACACCTTCTGTGCCTGAATATGACTACAACGGGTGATGGGATTATATCGGCTCTGCAGGTACTTGCGGCGATGCTCGAATTCGACAGTTCACTCGGTGAACTAAAGGCCGGGATGAAAAAATACCCGCAGCATATGGTAAATGTTGTTTGCCAGAAAAAAATCGACCTCGGCAGTCACGTGGCCGTCACAGAAGCAGTGGCGCAGACTGAAAAAAAATTAGGAGGCCGCGGGCGTGTGCTGCTGCGACCCTCAGGAACCGAACCCGTGGTCAGGGTGATGGTTGAAGGTGAAGATGCAGCTATAGTGGCCAGTCTCACGGAGGAACTGGCCAGAGTTGTCTCAGGGGAACTTGGATAGGTGATCTGGTTTGAATCTTACGGACAAAGCCGTTAACATCTGCCGCCTTTTTCCCGGGACCTATTGATGAGCGAGCGAGATCCGCTGGTCGCGGGTAACTGGAAAATGAATGGCGACGCCGGCAGTCTGGATTTGCTGTTGGATGGTGTGCTCAGTGAGCTTTCAGTGTTAGCGCTCAGGCGATGTAGTGTTCTGGTTTTCCCGCCCTATGTTTATTTGGGTCAAGTAGCTCAAAAGCTGCGAGGATCCATTGTTGGGGTAGGTTCTCAGGATGTAGATCAGCGAACGCAAGGCGCTGTTACAGGAGGCGTCTCTGCGGCGATGGTGAAAGACGCGGGGTGTGGGTTTGTCCTTGTTGGGCATTCAGAGCGCAGGACATTGTTTGCGGAATCCGATGAGTTGGTTACCGACAAGTTTGAACAATGTGGGTCTCACGGGCTGGTTCCGATAGTTTGTGTCGGTGAGACGCTGGAAGAGCGTCGGCGGGATCGAACGATAGAGGTAGTGACCCGTCAGTTAAGGGCGGTGACTTCACGAGTTGGACTCGCAGGGTTTGACGGCGCCATGATTGCCTATGAACCAGTATGGGCTATAGGCACAGGTGAAAGTGCGACTCCTGAGCAAGCGGAGGAGGTGCACGCTGGGCTGCGTCAGTGCTTGGCGGAGTTGGATGAAGACCTCTCCAGCAGAACGAGAATACTGTACGGTGGCAGTGTGACCGCAGATAACGCAGTGGCACTGTTTGGAATGAAAAATGTGGATGGCGCGCTTGTTGGCGGGGCATCTTTAAAAGCGAATAGCTTTGCTGAGATTTGCAAAGCAGCGGAAGAGTCATAGTGAGTTATGGAAACGATTGAAACCTTAGTGCTTGTATTCCACGTGTTGGCAGCGTTAGCGGTTATCGGCCTGGTGCTGATTCAACATGGTAAGGGTGCGGATGCCGGCGCTGGATTTGGAGGCGGTGCAAGCTCGACTGTGTTCGGGTCCGGCGGTGCAGGTAATTTTCTACAACGGATGACGACAGGCATAGCCATCGCGTTCTTTCTCACGAGTTTTGGGCTGGCCTTCTATGCCAAGGAAAAATCTCAAGCGGCAATCGGAGTAGGTATACCCGTTGTCGTTGAGGCGCCTGTTGTAGGGGTTCAGGAAGACGAGGAGGGCGAACTTCCAGCCTTTGAGTCTCTTGAGCAAGACTCAGAGATACCGGAAGGTTAAGAAACAGGCCCCGTGAGCGAGGCTCGTTGGGGTTTGGGGTCAAAATATTGCCGAAGTGGTGAAATTGGTAGACACGCTACCTTGAGGGGGTAGTGGGGGAAACCCCGTGGAGGTTCAAGTCCTCTCTTCGGCACCAACCATAAAAAACACGCTACAAGTGGTTTTTTACGGTTTCCAGAGCCTCCAGGGCTCGTATTCGACTGTCGGTCTTGCTGATTTTTCGCGAGTCTATTTCCGAGTATTTCTACTGACTTTATCCCCAAATCAAGGGTCAGAATGTAACCATTCGGGCCCTTGAACTACGTCTCAAGCCTTTTTTCAGAAAAATCAACAAATTACATTCGCATTTAAAGACGATTTCGGGGGTATGTGTGGTTGACGCTGTTAAGCGACACCCCTATAATCCCGCCCCTCGTTGTTGCGGGGTGGAGCAGTCTGGTAGCTCGACGGGCTCATAACCCGTAGGTCGTAGGTTCAAATCCTGCCCCCGCTACCACTTTATACAAGCCCCTTATTGGGGCTTTTTATTAACTTCGGTTTCAGACGCCGAAGTACAGGTGGGGCGACAGGCCCATCGTTTACGCAATGGGCTTTATGCCCATTTTTTGTTTTCGTAATCCGAAAATCGGGAAATAGGCGAGGGGGGTATGAGTGATCAGCTGAACGAGCTAATCCAGCCGGTTGTGGAGGCAATGGGATGCGAACTATGGGGAATTGAGCAACTCTCCATGGGGCGGTATTCAACGGTAAAGATATACATCGATTCCAAAAAGGGAGTCGACATTGAAGATTGCGCGAAGGTGAGTCGTCAGGTGAGCAGTTTGCTGGACGTCGAGGACCCGGTGAACGGTGAGTACACCCTTGAGGTCTCGTCGCCAGGCTTGAACAGAAGATTGTTCAAACTTGATCACTACGCAGCGTTTACAGGTTCGGAGGTCCGGATCCGACTTAAGCGGCCTTATGAAGGCCAGCGTAAGTACTCGGGCCAGTTGAGAGGTGTCGAGGGAGACGAAATTATTCTGGGTTACCAGGACGAAGAGATTTTGTTTCCCTTCGAAGAAATTGAGAGAGCAAATGTCGTCCCCTCTGTATAGGACAAGGTGAGGTAGAAGCGATGAGCAAAGAAATATTGTTGGTTGTTGAAGCAGTATCCAACGAAAAGGGTGTGTCGGAAGACATCATCATTGAGGCGTTGGAGTTAGCGCTTGCGACTGCAACAAAGAAGGGTTACGACGACGACGTCGAGCTTCGTGTATCTATTGATAAGGAGTCAGGAGAGTATGAAACTTTCCGGTTCTGGAATGTTGTCGAGGATGATGCGGAAATTGAGTTTCCCGGAGCACAACTGACTTTAACCGAAGCAAAAGAAAAAGATGCTTCTCTAGAGGTTGAGGGTCGTTACGAGATTCCGGTCGAGTCTGTAGAGTTCGGTCGTATCGCAGCACAAACTGCAAAGCAGGTCATTGTTCAGAAAGTTCGGGAAGCAGAGCGCGCGCAGGTTGTTGAAGCCTATAGAAGCAAAGTCGGTGAACTGGTGAGCGGTCAGGTTAAGAAGGTGACTCGCGAAGCGGTCATTGTGGATCTGGGTAGCAATGCGGAGGCGATACTACCGCGGGAAGAATGGATTCCTCGTGAAACTTTCAGAGTTGGCGATCGGCTCCGGGGCTTGCTCGAAGAAGTTCGGCCCGAGGCAAGAGGCCCGCAGTTGGCATTGACGCGAACCTCACCTTTGGTACTGATTGAGCTGTTCAAAATTGAGGTTCCAGAGATTTCTGACGGCATTATTGAAATTCTTGGCTGCGCCCGTGATCCGGGCTCGCGGGCCAAGATCGCGGTAAAGACGAACGACGGAAGAATTGATCCTGTTGGAGCCTGCGTTGGCATGCGAGGTTCGCGGGTTCAGGCGGTGTCCAATGAACTGGGCAATGAAAGAATCGACATTGTTCCCTGGGACGACAACGTCGCCCAGCTTGCTATTAATGCAATGTCACCTGCTGAAGTTGTCTCTATCGTAGTCGATGAAGAAACCCGAAGTATGGATATCGCTGTATCGGAAGAGAACCTTGCCCAGGCGATTGGCCGAGGCGGTCAGAATGTGAAGCTCGCGAGTGAGTTGACAGGCTGGGAACTGAACATCATGACCGAGGAAGAGGCTGCGGAGAAGCATGAAGCTGAAGCCGGTTCGGTCATGGAGAGCTTCATGCAACAGTTGGATGTTGATGAAGACGTTGCCGTCGTTCTTGTTGAAGAGGGATTCACAAGCCTTGAAGAAGTAGCCTATGTGCCCATTGAAGAAATGATTGCTATCAATGGGTTTGACGAGGACATCGTTGAGGAGCTTCGGTCACGAGCCAAGAACGCGATAACCACGCTAGAACTTGCGACTGAAGAAGAGCTTGGTAGCACAGAGCCTGCAGAAGACCTGCTTAACATGGAAGGTATGGATAGACGCCTGGCCTATTTGCTTGCAGGAATGGACATCATCACGATGGAAGATCTGGCAGAGCAGGCGATTGACGATTTAATAGATATTGAAGAAATGACTGAGGAACGTGCCGGTGAGTTGATAATGACTGCCCGAGCGCCCTGGTTTGAAGACGAAGAGTCTGAAGGCACAACGTCAGAAGCCGAAACTGAGGCGTAATTAGAGGTATTTTTATGGCAGAAGAATCAGTAGGACAACTCGCGGAGACAGTCGGCACGCCGGTGGAACGTCTGTTGCTTCAGATGGAGGAAGCAGGCCTGCCCAAGCGTGTGTCTGATGATGTCATATTGGAAGACGAGAAAGAGATACTGCTCGCGTTCCTGAAGAAGAGCCATGGTGAAGACGAGGGAGCGCCCAAAAAAATAACATTGAAGCGCAGGACGCTCTCTACTTTGAAAACAGGGGGGTCTGCGGGACGTGGTCGTACCGTCAATGTAGAAGTCCGGAAGAAAAGAACTTACGTTCGTCGTGGAACACCCGAAGTCGAAGAAGCGTCAGAGGCTGAAGAAGCGAAGCTTGCCGAAGCGCCGGAAGTCGCAGGCAAGGTTATTGATGCAGAAGCAGAACGTAAAAGGCAGGAGGCTGCTGTTGAACTGCTAGCTGAACAGGAAGAGCGAGAGCAGAAGGCGAAAGAGGAAGAAGAGAAGAAACGTCTTTCAGAAGAAGCTGCGGCTTCTTCTGAAAAAAGGAAAGAGCCAACGATTGAAGAAGTGGTTGAAGAAACCAGTATTTCCAATCGAAAAGACAAGAGAGATCGTCACGACCTTGACGAAGAAGAAGTACAAGCCAAGAAATCCAAGCAGGGTAGCCGTAAGCGTCGTGTGGAAGAGCTGGCGGGTGATGATTTGCTCGAAGTTGATCTGGCGGCAGTGAAGGATCTGGAAGACGATGTTGTAGTTGCTGAAGGAAAGGTAGAAGAATCCACGCCGCTGGGCCTGAGTTCACCTCGAACCCGACGCACATCCGGTGGAAAACCCGCGAAACGGCATAAGTTCAATGCGCCAACAGAAGAAATCAAACGTGAGGTTGAATTGGCTGAAAGTGTAACGATCCAACAGCTTTCCCAAAAAATGTCCGTAAAGGCATCGGCTGTTATCAAGACATTGTTTGGCCTCGGCATTATGAAGACAATCAATGAGTCAATCGACCAGGAAACAGCGACACTCGTAGCTGAAGAGTTTGGTCTTTCAGTGAAGCTGCTTGATGTCGATGCAGTAGAGAAGACACTTGAAGATGAGCTGGTTTACGAGGCTGAAGAACAGCACCGGGCTCCGGTTGTTACTGTGATGGGACATGTTGACCACGGTAAAACGTCGCTGCTGGACTATATTCGAAGTTCACGTGTCGCGAGTGGCGAAGCTGGTGGTATTACACAGCACATTGGGGCATATCGCGTGGAAACCAACCACGGAGAGATCTGTTTCATCGACACCCCGGGGCACGCAGCTTTTACTGCGATGCGCGAAAGGGGAGCTAATTCTACAGATATCGTCATTCTGGTTGTTGCTGCAGACGATGGTGTGATGCCGCAGACAGAAGAAGCCGTCAAACATGCAAAAAGCGCCGGTGCACCAATGGTGGTCGCGATTAACAAGATTGACAAAGAAGGCGCGGATCTGGATCGCGTCAAAAACGAACTGGTAGCGCGTGAGGTGGTACCGGAAGACTGGGGTGGAGACACTCAGTTTATTCCCTGTAGTGCGATTACGGGCGCAGGAATTGAAGAACTCCTTGAAGCTGTACTGCTGCAGGCAGAACTGCTGGAGCTCAAAGCCGTAATAGACGGACCGGCTCAAGGTGTTGTTATTGAGTCAGAACTGAACAAGGGTAAGGGTCCGGTTGCGACCTTATTGGTGCAAAACGGCACGCTGAAGCAGGGTGATCTTATAGTTGCCGGACAGTATTTTGGGCGGGCTCGTGCGCTGAATGATGAATCGGGTAAACAGGTTAAGTTAGCGGGTCCAGCAACTCCGGTTGCCGCGCTAGGACTTAATGGCACCCCTAATGCTGGCGATTCTTTTATTGTTGCCAAAGATGAGAAGCGCGCTCGAGAAGTTGCAGAGTTCAGGGCACAGCGTGCCACTAATGCGCGACTGAATACCGGTGCCGGTGCGTCTCTCGATAGTCTGTTGGAAAACTTTGGCGCTGATGAAGTTAAACGGCTGAATGTTATTGTGAAGGCGGATGTCAGAGGTTCACTCGAGGCGATTGTGACTGCCCTGAATGACGTCGGTAACGAAGAAGTACAGGTTAACGTCGTGATGTCCGGTGTTGGTGGAATAACGGAATCAGATGTGTCCTACGCTGTAACAGCAGGGGCCGTCGTGTTTGGTTTTAATGTTCGGGCCGATAACACTGCGAAGAGAGTGGTCGAGTCAGAAGGTCTGGATCTTCGCTACTACAAGGTTATTTATGACCTTGTAGACGATGTTAGAGATGCGTTGTCAGGCATGCTTTCGCCGGAAGTAAGAGAAGATATTGTTGGAATAGCAGAGGTTCGGGACGTATTCGAGTCCAAGAAAATGGGCCAGATTGCTGGCTCCATGGTCATCGAAGGAACTATTTCCAGGTCCAAGCAGATTCGTGTTCTACGGGACAATGTGGTGATTTACGAAGGTGAGCTTGAATCACTGAGGCGCTTTAAAGACGAAGTACAGAGCGTTTCGAGTGGAACTGAGTGTGGTATTGGCGTCAAAAACTACAATGACGTGAAAAAAGGTGACCAGATCGAAGTGTTCGATACTCGAGAAGTTGCCCGGGAACTTTAAGGGTAGATAGCGATGCCAAAAGAATCCAGCCGAGGTCGTAAGATTGGCGACCTTATTCAGCGCGAAGTAGCGGTGCTTGTTCAGCGTGAGATCAAAGACCCACGGATTGGAATGGTTACCATCAATGAGGCCACGGTTAGCCGTGATTTAGCCTTCTCTGACATCTATTTCACAGTACTGCCATCTGAAAACACCGAGATAGTCGAGGAAGTACTCAACGAAGCAAGTGGCTTCCTGCGCTCACAGCTAGCGAAAGTACTGAGTACCCGTACGACTCCCAAGCTACGTTTTCATTACGATAATACGATCGAAAGTGGCGCCCGCATGAATAAAGCGATAAATATGGCGCTCTCGCAGGATGAAAGTCAGCGTGATCCGAGCCAGACGGATGAGTAGACGAGGAAGAAAAGGCAGGAATATCAGTGGGATATTGTTGCTGGACAAACCTGCGGGGATAACGTCTAATACCGCGCTGCAGATTGTGAAGCGGTTATTTGACGCCTGTAAGGCTGGACATACAGGGTCTCTGGACCCCCTTGCGACTGGCGTTCTGCCTCTTTGTTTCGGTGAAGCCACCAAGTTCTCCCAGTTCTTGCTCGATGCTGATAAACGCTATCAGGCTACGTTCAAACTGGGAGTTATCACGGACTCTGGAGATGCAGACGGTAAGGTCCTTGAAACGAGGGCTGTTCCTGAGATCAGCGACTCCAAACTTGAAAGTGTCCTTGAAAACTATCGAGGAGAGATCAGTCAGATTCCATCGATGTTCTCGGCATTGAAGGTAAATGGACAACCACTTTACAAGCTTGCTCGTCAGGGAATAGAAATCGAACGCAAGTCGCGCCAGGTGACGATTCACGAACTGGCTGTCCTGGAACGCCATCAGGATGAAATAATGGTTGATGTGCATTGTACTAAAGGTACATATGTCAGAACGCTGGCAGAAGATATAGGGCTGGAGCTCGGTTGCGGCGCTCACGTGGTGGAACTACGTCGACTGGCAGCTGGACCGTACACGGTTGATGAGGCTGTCTCTATGGAACAGCTTGAAGCATTGACCGAAGATAAAGCTCAGCTGGATGCAAAATTACTGCCAGTGAGTTCAGCTGTTCAGGATTGGCCGCAGGTTGAGCTGACAGAAGTTACGGCTTCCTATATTAGGCAGGGACAGCCAGTTCAGATTGCGAACGCACCGACCACAGGATGGGTGAGTATTTTTTCAGAGTCTGACGATCCCAATGAAGAGTTCATTGGTGTTGGTGAGGTTACGGATGATGGACGTATAGCACCCAGGCGATTAGTCGTTACTAATTAGGCTAGCCGAACAACATATTTTTCTATCGAGAGATTTGGATAACCAAGGCTCTTGATGGAGAGAGTTCAGCCAGGGATGGCAGAACCCGCAGAACAAATTGCGACGCGATTTGTTCTGGCGCGAGCGGGCCAAGGCCCGCGACTACTCGCCAATATGCAGGAAAGCATATTGGCGAAATAAGAAAAGCAGGTCATCTATAAATATGCGTGGATATACCTGATTGTTTAACGGCCGAATATCCAGTGATTGGGTTAGGGCCAGGGCATATTAAACTGGAGAAAAACGAGTGGCTTTATCAGTCGAAAGAAAGGCTGAAATCGTTAAAGATTTCGGCACATCAGAGAACGACACAGGATCACCTGAAGTACAGGTAGCCCTGTTAACTGCGAATATTGAACAACTTCAATCGCATTTCAAGGAGCATGCCCATGATCATCATTCACGGGTAGGACTTCTACGTATGGTTAGTCAAAGAAGAAAATTATTGAACTATCTACGCAACAAAAACCCCGACCGTTATACATCTACTATTAAGAGGTTAGGTTTGCGTCGGTAGTGTTAGTGTCGGTGATTGGCACCGACCATGGAGAATAATGTGAGTTATATAAGTAAGAAATTTATGTTCGGTGACCAGGAAGTCCTCCTGGAAACTGGAAAGGTTGCGAGACAAGCAACAGCATCTGTCATGGTAACCATGGCAGAAACAACAGTTCTAGTTGCAGTGGTTGCACGCCCTGACATGAAAGCAGGTCAGGCCTTCTTCCCCTTAACAGTGAACTACGAAGAAAAAACATATGCAGCGGGTAAAATCCCCGGTGGTTTCTTCAAGCGAGAAGGTCGACCTTCCGAGAAGGAAACGCTGACATGCCGTTTGATTGACCGTCCTATCCGTCCACTGTTTCCTAAAGGTTTCATGAACGAAGTTCAGGTTACTTGTCAGGTAGTTTCAGCAGCGAAGGATGTAGATCCAGATATCGTTGCCATGATCGGTGTATCAGCGGCTTTGGCCCTGTCCGGTTTACCATTCGCAGGTCCAATCGGTGCTGCGCGAGTTGGTTTTACGCCTGAAGGTTACTTGCTCAATCCTGGCTACGAGGCGCTTAAGACTTCAGAACTTGACATGGTTGTCGCAGGTACTGAAACCGCGGTCTTGATGGTCGAATCAGAAGCGAACGAATTAACTGAAGATCAGATGCTGGGTGCGGTACTTTTCGCTCACCAGGAAATGCAATCAGTTGTTGCTGCCTGTGCTGAGCTAAAAGCAGAAGCAGGCAAAGAAGCCTGGGTCTGGGAGCCAGCTGCCCCTAACACTGCACTGATTGAAGCGATTACTAGTCAGTTCGGTGAAGAGATTGGCGCTGCTTATCGAATCACTGAAAAGATGGCTCGTCAGGACAAACTCTCTGAACTCAAAGCTGCCGCAGTGGCGGCGCTTGAGAACGAAGAGACAGCCAAAGACGAGATCAAAGCTGTATTTGACAGTGTCGCTAAGTCTATCGTTCGTCGCGCTATCGTTTCGGGCCAGCCTCGAATTGATGGCCGTGATACTACAACAGTACGCCAGATTGATGTTGAAGTTGGTGTGCTGGCGAAGGCACATGGTTCTGCACTGTTTACACGGGGTGAGACTCAGGCGCTGGTTTCAACCACTCTGGGCTCTATGAGAGATGCTGCGATCATTGATGCGCTACAAGGCTCATACCGGGATAACTTCCTGTTGCACTACAACTTCCCACATTACAGTGTTGGTGAAACCGGTTTTTCTGGCGGACCCAAGCGACGTGAAATTGGCCATGGCCGATTGGCGCGACGTGCTATCGCTGCGATGCTGCCAAAGAGTGAAGACTGGCCGTATACGACTCGAGTTGTATCTGAAATCACAGAATCAAACGGGTCGTCTTCAATGGCTTCTGTCTGTGGCGCAAGTCTTGCCTTGATGGATGCTGGTGTACCTATTAAGGCGCCAGTCGCTGGTATTGCCATGGGACTAGTGCTTGAAGGTGAAGAATTTGCAGTACTGACCGATATCCTGGGTGATGAAGATCACCTTGGTGATATGGACTTTAAAGTGGCGGGCACTGAAACAGGTGTTACCGCGCTTCAGATGGACATCAAGATCCAGGGTATTACTGAGCAGATAATGGAAACTGCACTTGGCCAGGCTAAGGTTGCAAGGCTACATATTCTGGGTGAGATGAACAAAGTGCTCGGCCAGTCTCGTGAAGGTGTTTCTGAGAATGCACCTGCGATGGTGACCATTAAGGTTGAAGCAGACAAGGTTCGGGATGTTATTGGTAAAGGTGGTTCCACTATTCGTGGAATTACAGAACAAACCGGTGCTTCCGTGGATATCGAAGACGATGGCTCAATCACTATTTTTGGTGAAGATGCCGACTCTCGTGATGCTGCAGTTGCCATGATCGAGGCGATTACCAAAGAAGCCGAAGTTGGGCAGATCTACACGGGCAAGGTCGTTAAGATCGCCGATTTTGGTGCTTTTGTTAACATTCTACCTGGCAAGGATGGTCTGGTTCACATCTCTCAGATTGCCAAGGAACGTGTTGAGAAAGTCACCGACTACCTGACCGAAGGGCAGGAAGTTAAGGTGTTGGTTCTTGATGTGGATCGTGGTCGAATCAAGCTTTCAATGAAAGAACTGGTTGAAGAGGTAGCGGCGGAAGAAGCCGATGATGACGCAGACGGGCCTAACGGCAATGTTGCGGCAGGCAATAGTGATGAAAGCGCAAGTTAATCACTAACCTTGAGTGTCACAAAACGCCGTCTTCTGACGGCGTTTTTGTTTCTGTCTACTATATCCCTCGTTTTTAGAAAACGACCCGTTATGAGGTCACTGGACTGTTCCTGATCAGGTCATCCACTACTGAAGGGTCGGCCAGCGTGCTGGTATCTCCCAGGTTATCCAGTTCGTTCTCTGCAATCTTACGGAGAATACGCCGCATGATCTTGCCGGACCGGGTCTTCGGTAAGCCAGGGGCCCATTGCAGGATATCGGGTTTTGCGATTGCGCCAATCTCTGATCGCACGAGGTTGTTAAGCTCACTCAAAAGCTCATCGTTGCCTTCGGTACCCTGCATCAAGGTGACGAATGCGTAGATGCCCTGGCCCTTAATGTCGTGGGGATAACCGACAACTGCGGCTTCAGCAACAAGGCTGTGTTCGACCAGTGCGCTTTCGATCTCGGCGGTACCCAGGCGATGTCCGGAAATATTCAATACATCGTCAACCCTGCCAGTGATCCAGAAATAACCATCTTCGTCCCGTCGGGCGCCATCACCGGTGAAGTAATAACCTGGGTAGGCCGAGTAGTAAGTGTCTATACACCGCTGGTGATCTCCAAAAACGGTCCTGATTTGGCCAGGCCATGAACCGCTAATCGCCAGGTTACCTGACGCAGCTCCTTCCAGCTCTTTGCCCTTTTCATCCAGCAGGACGGGGTTGACGCCAAAAAAAGGTCTGGTAGCTGAGCCGGGTTTTAAATCAGTTGCCCCGGGCAGGGGAGTGATCATGATGCCGCCAGTTTCAGTTTGCCACCATGTATCCACGATCGGGCATCGCGCGTCACCTACCACATGGTAATACCATTCCCATGCTTCCGGATTGATGGGCTCACCAACACTGCCTAATAATCGAAGACTCTGGCGGGAGGTTGATTTTACGAAGTCATCTCCCTGGCTCATGAGTGCACGCAGGGCTGTCGGAGCGGTGTAGAAAATATTGACCTTGTGTTTGTCGACGACCTGCCAGCACCTCGAAGAATCAGGGTAGGTCGGAACACCTTCGAACATCAGTGTGATTGCGCCGTTGGCGAGAGGGCCGTACACAATGTAGGAATGTCCCGTTACCCAGCCAACGTCAGCAGTACACCAGTAGACATCACCTTCGTGATAATCAAATACATACTTATGGGTCATTGCGGCCTGTAACAGGTATCCGCCGGTTGTGTGAAGGACACCTTTTGGTTTTCCCGTTGAGCCGGAAGTGTAAAGAATGAACAAAGGGTCTTCGCTACCCATGGGGATAGCTTCGCACTCCGGTGAGACCTGGCTCGTTGCCTCCTCATACCAGACATCACGATCGTCGAACCAGTCTATTTTCCCACCTGTACGTCTAACGACCAGGACAGTAGAAACGCCGGGACAGTCTTCGAGGGCTTTGTCGGTGTTTTCCTTGAGGGGGACCGGTCTGCCGCCACGCACTCCTTCATCAGCAGTGATCACCGTCCTGCAATCGGAATCCAGGATTCGGTCTTTTAACGCCTGCGGAGAGAAACCGCCAAACACAACCGAGTGTACTGCGCCTATCCGCGCGCAGGCCAACATCGCGTACGCGGCCTCCGGGATCATTGGCATATAGATGCAGACTCGATCGCCCTTGGTGACTCCGCGGTCCAGCAATACGTTGGAAAGTCGACACACGTGTTCGTGAAGTTCGCGATAAGTAACACGGAGGTCATCACCGGGATCATCGCCTTCCCAGATAATGGCGGTGTGGTCAGCCTTCAGTTCAAGATGTCGGTCGATGCAGTTGTAGCTTGCGTTTAGCTCTGCGCCTAAAAACCATTTTGCCTCGCCTTGATCGAAGTCAGATTCGGTCAGCTTGCTCCAGGGTTTAAACCAGGTGATGAATTCATCAGCTTTCTGGGACCAGAACTCATCAGATCGATTAATCGAGGCGTCATACATCGCAAGGTATTGATCGTTGCGAATATGTGTGTGGTTCTCGAATTCCTTGGGGACCGGATAAACCTTGTGTTCCGACATAGCGGCTCCTTCAAACCAGATGTGATGGGATAGACAGGGTGCCACAATGTGGCTCGGCATAAAACCAGGATCAGGCAGGAGTTATAACGGGTATTCTGGGTTCCGCCGTTAGTGCAAGGAGGCGTGATCGCTGGAACTGGGTTTCCGGCGAGGTTTTCGCTTACGCTTACGCGGGCGGCCATTGCTGGTTGATTGTTTCATGGCAAGTTTGCGCTCTTCGGTGGCTTCCTGGTATTCCGTCCACCACTCCCCAAGTTGTTCTGTTTTCTCGCCAGCCTGTTCTCGGAGCAAAAGAAAATCATAAGCAGCCCTGAAGCGCTTATGCTCCATAATTCGGTCGGGTTTCTGGCCAAATCGGGAAGGTAGTCGCGACTGCAGGAACCAGATGTCTCTCATCGGGCCGGAGAATCGTTTCGGGATAGAGGTGAAAAGCTGCTGCTTCGATATCACATTGTTGGCCGCTTCATGTGCAGCATCGTGTGTGATCCCATCCTCCTGTTCTAGCCGTTGTTTTTCGTCAACAAATGGATACCAGAGTACCGCTGCATATATAAAAGCTGGTGTGACGGGCTTCTTTGTCGCGATTCTCTGGTCTGTGCTGGTTAGTGCCAGCCGTACGAGTTCTTCAGTCGCATTGTTCTCCATCGACCGCTTGGAATCCGGGAACAACCACCCATAGATATCATTCTCCATCATGGCATCGAAAGCAGCAGTGCCATAACCAGACAGGAAAAGCTTGAGTACTTCCTCGAATAACCTGGCCGGGGGGACATCCTGTATAAGGTAGCCCAGCGATCTTATTGAGCTCTGGAGATCGGACTCCAAACCAAATTCCAGTTTTGCCTGAAACCTGATGGCACGAAGCATCCTGACAGGGTCTTCCCTTAGTCGGCCTGTTGGGTCACCGATTGTCCTGATAATCTGGCTTTCAATATCGGCAGTACCGTCTGCGAGATCGATGATTTCCTTTCCCTGGGGCTCGTAATAGATGGCATTCATCGTGAAGTCCCGCCGGAACACATCCTCTTCGAAGGTGCCATAGACATTGTCGTTCAGGGTCATACCGGAATCAGAGTGGTTCTCATCGTACTCATCCGCGTGAGGTCCGCGAAAGGTTGTAACTTCTATTATTTCGCGTCCAAACCGGACATGAACAATCCGAAATCGTTTCCCAATGATGCGAGAGTTGCGAAACAACTCACGGACTTCTTCCGGGTGAGCATCTGTTGCGATGTCAAAATCTTTTGGGGTTTTGCGCAGCAACAGATCACGAATACAGCCGCCGACGAGGTATGCCTGGAAGCCATGGTCCTGCAGGCGACTGATTACCTTGCTGGCATTGATACTGATGGCACTTTCTTCAATAGAACTTAAAGAATTCATCTTTGATGCTGTAAATCAATCATTTGGCAAGAGTTGGCCTGGAAGTCCCAGCGTATTGGTGGGAGTAAAGTTGAAAATACGAGTCGTAAAAAACAAGTTTAAAGGGGTAACGTGTATAGAATCAGAGATAGTTTAACAGAGCGAACTGATTCTTACGGTAACGTTTTTGCGGGGGGGGAAAAGAAAATGGGAAAAGCGAACTTTTCCCATTTAGCGAGCCAGAACATTCTGCTTATTATTTTTCAACCTGCCACCCGAAAGTGAGGGTCATTGCCAGAATCTTTCTATTTGTTCTATGTTGACTGGCAGGTACCACTATCCCAGAATTGTGGGAAAATAAACAACTTCATAAAAATCAATAAGATATAAAATTTTACTCCTATATTGCCAGATAGATTGTTACTCAATGCCAAGTTGATGGGTAAAAAGGTAACACTAACGTAAGCGGCTATTCTCACGGGGAATGCCGAGCTTTTGTCGCTTCTGCCAGAGGGCCTTGCGGGAGATGCCTAATTTCTGTGGTAGATGTCATGAACATTTGGAATAGTAGCGGGATTCCAGGAGGAGGCGGCCTTCTCCAGCAGTTCTTTGGTGCTTAAAGAGTACTCGTGTGTGTTCTGGCCCAGGTCTGATAGCGCGCTACGGATAGTGGTTAAAGCGTCACTGGTATCCACTGGTTTTGCATGAGTCTGTTTGCTCAGTTTATTTCCCGACTCGTCCACCAATACTGGGATATGCAGATACTCGGGTGGTGAAACCTTTAACTGTTCGTAAAGCGCGAGTTGGCGTGGTGTCGAATCAAGGAGGTCATTTCCGCGGACAATATGGCTGACGGAATAGTGGATGTCATCAACGACAACGGCGAGCTGGTATGCGTGAAGTCCATCTTTGCGCTTGATGATGAAGTCGCCAACTTCCTTTTCCAGATCCCAGGTCTGTAAACCAAGGCAACGATCATTGATTGATACGCTGTGCCTGGGCACCTGGAGTCGAACTGCATATGGTCCACCGGGTGCGAGATGTTTCCTGAGACGGCAGGTGCCTGGATAAATGTCAGGAACCGCTTTTCGGGAACAGGTGCATGGAAAGGTAAATGCTTGAATGGATTCAAGGGCGGCGTCGTAGGATTTCAGTCTGCTGCTCTGGCAGAGGACCTCAAGGTCCCAGTGCAGGCCAAGTGCGAGTAGTTGTCTGATGATTTCCCGGGGTGCGTCTATGGATTCTCGGGGTGGGTCAAGGTCCTCAATCCGGAGTAGCCATTTACCACCTGCATGTCGGGCATCAAGAAAACTTGCCACGGCAGCAACTAACGATCCATAGTGTAATGGGCCGGTCGGAGAGGGGGCGAATCGACCGACGTAATCCATCTTAGAGAGGTATGTTTGGCATTATAGGGTGATCACTATTTTAGCCGTGGATTTGACGCTCCTTGATTTCATCAAGCGTCTTACAGTCAATGCACTGGGTTGCGGTTGGGCGAGCTTCTAGCCGTTGCACACCGATCTCAATACCACAGGACTCACAGTAACCGTAATCATCCTGATCGATCAAGTCGAGAGTTTTGTCGATTTTTCGAATCAGTTTTCGTTCGCGATCGCGGGTTTTTAGTTCGAGGCTGAACTCTTCTTCCTGGCTTGCTCTGTCGGCTGGGTCGGGATGGTTAGCTGCCTCGTCTTTCATATGGCTTACAGTTCTGTCCACTTCTTCCATCAGCTGGAATTTCCACTCCAGTAGGATATCGCTGAAATGAGCTTTCTGCTCTGCGTTCATATACTCCTCATTGATTTTTGTTCTATAAGGAGTAACGGTAGATTCATTAGGAACAGTCCTTGGCCTTGCTGCGCTAGGTGGTGGCCGTGGTGCTTTCTGCTTTACTTCTACTGCTTTTTTTGTGGCTGCAGCTTTCTTGCTTGCAACCTTCGCCTTCGCGGCGGGTTTCCCTGCTGTTTTCGCTGTCGAACTCAACTTCTTCGTGACCTTTTTAATGCTGGTTGAAGTTTTTTTTGTGGCTTTTGGCTTCGTCTTGGCCGGCGATTTCTTTACCACTGCCTTTTTCGTTACTGCCTTGGCCTTGGTTGTAACTTTTGTCTCGACCTTGGCCTTTGTTTTCGTCTTGACCTTGGGTTTTGCCGCGGTCTTGGCTTTGGCTGTGGGCTTTGCCTTCGGTTTGGCTTTTGCCTGTGGCTTGGCTTTAGCTTTCGGTTTGGCTTTTGCCTGTGGCTTGGCTTTAGCTTTCGGCTTGGTTTTTGCCTTCGGTTTGGCTTTTGTCTGTGGCTTGGCTTTAGCTTTCGGCTTGGTTTTTGCCTTCGGTTTGGCTTTTGTCTGTGGCTTGGCTTTAGCTTTCGGTTTGGCTTTTGCCTGTGGCTTGGCCTTTGCCTTCGGTTTCGCCTTTGCCTTCGGTTTGGCTTTTGCTGTTGGCTTGACTTTAGCTTTCACGCTGACTTTCTTTTTTGCAGGTGCTTTCTTGACAGGTGCATTCTTGGCCTTAGACTTGGTTTTTGTCTGAGCCTTTGCCTTTGCCTTGCTTTTTGGTTTCGCCTTTGCGGTTGCTTTACGCTTCGCTGCCATTGATCTGTCCGTTTCAACAAAGTGGGTTCTAAAACGAGCGGCGAACCTTACCAGATAGAAATCCATTCGCCAAGCCTATTTCCGGCGACCCTAACCCTTGTTTTTTTAGGTTAATATCCGTTTCTTGATGTCCTCTGGATAGGGTTTTGAAAGTAGCAAAAAGGCTTAGCAAAATAACTCCATTTCGAGTGATGGAATTGCTCGCTCGCGCCAATGAACTCGCGTCACTTGGTCATGATGTGATTCACCTTGAGGTAGGGGAGCCGGACTTTGATACGCCGGCCCCGATCCGTGCGGCCGGTGTGCGAGCTATTTCAGAGGGTAAAACAAGGTATACGGACGCCAGGGGTACTCCTGAACTCAGACAGGCTATTTCAGGCTTCTATAAGTTCAGCCTTGGCGTTGAAGTGAAGGCAGAGCGGATATTTGTTACTGCAGGTTCCTCTGGCGGTTTGCTGATGCTGAGTGCTTTGTTGCTGGATCCGGGCGAAAACCTGTTGATGTCTGATCCAGGTTATCCCTGTAATCGCCACTTTCTATCTAGCTTCAATGCTGAGGGATTGTTGGTGCCCGTTGATGCTGACCAAAATTATCAGCTAACGCCTTCATTGGTTGAGGAATACTGGACCAGGACCACTCGGGGGATTCTGGTTGCATCTCCGGCTAACCCTACAGGCTCAATCTTGAGCCAAAAGGCTATCAGGGAACTGGGTGAAGTCGTGCGAAAAAAAGATGGCATTATGATCGTGGATGAAATCTATCAGGGATTGGTCTATGAAAACCAGACCTCGGGGTCCGCTCTGGCACAGGTGCCCGAAGCGATTGTTATTAACAGCTTTTCAAAGTATTTCGGGATGACTGGGTGGCGCCTTGGCTGGGTGGTTGTACCCGAAGAAATCGCCACTGATCTTGAAAAGCTCGCCCAGAACCTCTTTATTTGTCCCTCGTCTATCGCGCAGGAAGCTGCGCTTTCGGCCTTCGATCCCGAGTCGATTGCGACAATGGAGGCTCAAAAGGCCGAGTTTGCAGTTCGCAGAAACTACCTTGTGCCAGCGCTAAAGGAACTCGGGTTCGAGATTCCGCTAATGCCAGCAGGCGCGTTTTATGTCTATGCGGGTTTACCAGACAAGGTGCCGGACAGTGAACAATTCTGTCACCGTCTACTCGAAAACCATTTCGTTGCTGTGACGCCAGGAATTGACTTTGGTTTTCACAACGCCGATAGATCGATTCGAATTAGCTATGCAAGAGACTTATCACAGCTGAAAGAGGCTGTTTATCGTATTAGGAAAATGCTCGGATGAAGGGCTTGGTTCATGCTCGATTGATCAAAAGGTATAAACGTTTCCTGGCAGATGTAAGGCTGGACAATGATGAGATGATAACTGTTCATTGTCCCAATACCGGTTCGATGAAGAACTGTGTCGAAGAGAATGCAGAAATCTGGCTGTCAGATTCGGATAACCCAAAAAGAAAGTACCGATATACTTGGGAGTACCTGACGACATCGCGTGGTCATCATATCGGAGTCAATGCGGGGAAAGCCAACCAACTGGTTCAATCCGCGATACGGGATGATCTGGTTGAGCCGTTGGCGGGGTATGAAACGATCCGGCCTGAGGTGAAGTATGGAGATGAAAACAGTCGAATCGACCTGCTGCTGCAGGACAGTAAAAGGCAGGACTGTTATGTCGAAGTTAAAAGCGTGACATTGCTTGAGGATCCACCATCAAGTGGTATTGGCTATTTTCCGGATGCGGTGAGTGAAAGAGGGGCCAAGCATTTAAGGGAGCTCATTAAAATGTCGCAGTCGGACGCCAGATCAGTTTTGTTTTTTTGTGTGCAGCATACGGGTATACAGGAAGTCAGGCCCGCCGACCATATTGACCGTGAATACGGTAAGCTGCTTCGAGAAGCGCTGGATAGTGGGGTTGAAGTGTTGGCGTATAAGGTTAGGAAATCGAACAAGGGGTTTCGGTTGTGGAGAGATCTCCCGGTCATCGTATGAAGATAGCAGCTCTTGCGCTGGTGGTGTGTGTTCTTGCCGTTGCATCTCTGCTGTTCGGCAGCGCCGATGTTAGTCTCAAAGATCTGTTGCGTTTGCTTAGCCACAATGACGACCCAGGGCTGAGCACGATTGTGCTTGATATTCGACTGCCCAGGACGCTCCTGGCGCTGCTTGTGGGTGCGGGTGTGTCGGCATCTGGCGCGGCAATTCAAGGAATGTTTCGTAATCCGCTGGCTGATCCAGCGCTAATCGGGGTGTCTGCGGGTGCGGCGTTGTTTGCCGCTATCTATGTTGTGCTGGACGGTAGTCAGGGATTGTCTCTGATAGGCATGACCGGTAGCGCTTTTGTAGGCGGGCTTCTTACCACCTGGATAGTCCTCGTGGTGGGCGGCCGCGGTGGTGGGCTATCGACGATTTTGTTGGCTGGCATCGCGATCAATGCGATAGCGCTGTCTGGCGTGGGAATGCTGTCGTACCTCTCGACGGACATGCAGCTTCGCTCTATCTCGTTCTGGGCGTTGGGTAGCCTGAACGGGGCGACCTGGATTTCGGTGCTGCTGGCGCTTGCCATTCCAGTCGTAGTGTTCCTGATCTTTCTCGAATCTAGAAACCTGAATGTGATCACCCTGGGCGACGAGGAGGCAGAGCATCTTGGTGTATCGCATCAAAAGCTCAGAGTCCGGATAGTATCTTTGTGTGCAGTCGCGGTAGGTATTGGAGTTGCGCTAACGGGCGTCATCGCGTTTCTCGGTTTGGTCGTACCACATCTGGTTAGAATGACGCTCGGCTCCAATCACAGGACGGTGGTTCCTGCCTCTGCCCTGTTGGGAGGGATGCTACTGCTGGTGGCTGATGTGATAAGCAGAACTATTCTTGCGCCAACTGAGCTCCCCGTGGGTATTTTGACGGCGCTGGTTGGAGGTCCATTCTTTATATATCTGATTATGGTTGAGCAAAAAGGGAGGTTAGTGATATGAACCTCTCTGCACGCAATATCTCGTTCGCAATAAAAGATCTGACTATCCTTCGTGACATAGACCTTGAGATCCAGGGGGGCAAGACCACAGTACTGCTTGGCCCGAACGGGGCTGGTAAATCAACCCTCATGAAGATTTTGAGTGGCTACCTTCAGGCTACGGGTGGAGAAGTTATGATTGCCGGTTGTGATCCGGAAAAGATATCCCTAAAGGCTCGGGCCAGGATGCTTGGTGTTTTGACGCAAAGGAGCTCGCTGGAATTTCCGTTTACTGCCCGAGAAGTCATCGCAATGGGAAGGATGCCATTTGGCGTAAGCGAAGGCTTCGATGAAGTGACACAGGAACTGCTCAGCATGTTCGGTGTAGCGGCCGATCAATCGTACCTCACCATGTCTGGGGGTGAGCAGCAGCTGGTTCAGCTTTGCCGTGTGTTTGCGCAGGTGTGGGGTCGCGGCTCTGAGGCTTTTCTCCTGCTCGATGAGCCCATGACTGCTCTTGATCTGCGACACCAGTCGAAGATTGCTTCAACCTTAAAGAAATTGTCATCGCAGGGGCTGGGTCAGCTGGTTGTGATGCATGATATTAATCTTGCTGCTGAACTGGCGGATGAAATCGTACTAATGTCGCATGGCAAGGTGGTTGCAAAAGGGTCCGCTGCAGAAGCACTTAAGGTTGATAACCTTGAGCGCACTTTTGATACTGTCATCAACCAGCTAGGCGAGGGTCGCGAACGCTACTTTCGAGCAGAACTTGAAAAGTGAGAGCACAACACTCCAGGGGTTGATTCTTACCAGGCAATGGCGCGACTCTGTTAGTGGGCAATCGCTTGTTTATTGGTTAGCAACTAACGAGGGTCCCGTAAGAATCGAGTTTCCTCGCCAGGAATCGGTGTTCTTTATCCCTGCGTCCAGTATTCCCAGAGCCGAGCCGGTTCTGGCGGCCCAACTCAAGTGGCGAAGCGCACCGGTAGAGCTTCGCTGTTTCAGCGAGACAGATGAGCCTGCAATTGCTTGCTATTTCAGAAATCAGCGTGATCTGGGGCTGGCAAGAACGCTCTTACAAAATCACCATATCCCCACGTATGAAGCAGACATCCGGCCTACGGATAGATATCTGATGGAGCGCTTCGTGCAGGGAACACTGGAAGTCTCAGGAGATTTCAATTTTGCAGAAGGTTACCTGACGGCTGAAAACCCAAAGATTCGGAAGGCTTCGTATGAGCCCAGGCTGTCGGTAGTTTCCCTGGATATTGAAACGTCAATCTCTAATGGCAACATTCTTAGTATTGCGGTTGATAGTGACGACGTTAGAAAAGTTTTCATGCTGGGCAAGACGCGACCATCGTCACTTCCTTATCTCGAATTCATTGATGACGAGACTACCTTACTTCGAAGGTTTATGGCTTGGTTTGCAGAGCTGGATCCCGACGTAATTATTGGCTGGAGCATCGTTGCCTTTGACCTTAAATTTCTCCAGGATCGGGCAGACACCCTGGGTTTGGAATTCGATATTGGTCGTGGCAGGTCTCCGGTCAGCTGGCGCTTTCTGGATCGAGGCCAACAGCGAGTTTACGCTGTGGTTCCTGGCAGAGTGGTCCTCGACGGGATAGAACTCCTTCGAACCGCGACTTACAGTTTCGAAAGCTTCTCTCTTGAGAATGTTTCCCGGGAACTGCTCGGAAGGGGGAAACTAGTACACGATGTCGATTCGCGTGCTGTTGAAATTGAAGACATGCATCGCACTGACCAGGAGAGCCTTGCCAGATATAACCTTGAAGACTGCACGCTTGTTTTGGATATTTTCAAGCACACGGGACTTATCGATTTCGCGATAAAGCGGTCGTGTCTGACTGGATTAGAAATGGACCGACAGGGCGGGTCGGTTGCCGCCTTTGATTTTCTTTACCTGCCTAAACTGCACCGAGCGGGGTTTGTCGCGCCTGTAGTCGATCAGGAAACCATCGTGCATAGCCCTGGCGGTTATGTGCTCGATTCTTTGCCCGGTTTGTATCGCGACGTCATCGTGCTCGACTTCAAGAGCCTGTATCCCAGTATCATTCGAACATTTCATGTCGACCCGCTTGCCATGATTAAGGCAGGTGGAGATCGCATACCCGGGTTTCTTGAGGCGAGTTTTTCGAAGAACCATCACATTCTTCCGGGCATTATCAAAGAGCTGTGGCAGGCTCGTGACGAGGCAAAAAAGGACAGTGATGCTGCAGGTTCCCAGGCGATTAAGATCATCATGAACTCGTTCTATGGCGTTTTAGGTACACCGGGTTGTCGGTTCTTTGATCCAAGGTTAGCGAGTTCTATTACTCTGCGCGGACACGAAATCCTCCAGAAAACGAGGGATTTGATTGAGGATCAGGGTTACACGGTTATCTATGGTGATACTGATTCAGTATTCGTTTTACTGGATCAGGTCGAAGGTGAGGTGAAAACCGCAGGCTCGCGGCTTGCGGAATATCTCAACGATTGGTGGGCCAGCGAACTCAAGAACCGGTATGACATTCCCTGTTATCTGGAGGTCGAGTTTGAGACTCATTTTGAAAAGTTTTTTATGCCAACGATCAGGGGTTCCGAAAAAGGAAGCAAGAAACGGTATGCGGGTATGGTGAGGGACAGCATCGGAAAATCAGAGCTTATCTTTAAGGGACTGGAAAGTGTTCGAAGTGATTGGTCGCCGCTGGCGCGGGAGTTTCAAATAGAGTTATATCGTCGAGTATTTACGGACGAACCCCATTTGACTTACATCAGGGAGACCGCTGAACGACTCTTGGAAGGTGAGTTGGACGAGAAACTCTCACTTCGAAGGAGGCTTCGGCGAAAGCTCAACGATTACACAAAGAACGTTCCGCCGCATGTCAGGGCCGCGAGGCTTGCAGATACCGAGCGGCTCAAGCGGGGTTTAAAGCCGACCTATGAACATGGCGGGTGGATTGAATACCAGATGACTCTGAATGGTCCTGAACCTTTGCCTTATGTTAATTCAGCGATCGACTATCATTTCTATATGGACCGACAACTAGCCCCTATCGCCGATGCGATTCTTAGTCTTGAGGGAAGCTCTTTGGCCCTGCTTATGGATAAGCAGATAGGCTTATTTTAGTAGGGCCTCGACCTCTTCCTGCGTAAGTCGTGCACCGAAGCGTGTAACCAGTTTAGAGGCAAATTTGTTCGCCATCTGGTTAGCTTCACTGAACCCAAGCCCTTGACACAGACAATGCAGAAAGGCGCCGGCGAAAATATCACCCGCTCCGGTTGTATCAACAGCCTTGGCCGGGACACCTGTTCCTGTCGCCAGATCCTGGCCATCAAACGCCACCGAGCCATCCTTCCCGCAGGTGATGATAAAGGTCTTGCAGATTTCTTTTAGCGCTGTAACGCAGTCTTCGACGGAATCTGCTCCGGTTAATAATCGGGCTTCGTCATGATTGCAAAAAAGGAGGTCAACGCCCTTGTTTAACAGTTGGTCGTAGTTAGATTTGAAGTTTTCAACCATCGCAGGGTCCGAAAGGGTTAGGGAAACTGGGACGCCTGAGGTGAGCGCTATCTCCTGGGCTTCAAGGGCCGCCTGAAATCCTGTTGAGGAACTGACCAGGTAACCTTCGATATACAGGTAAGAGGAGTTTTTGAGAGCCTGCGGGTTCAACTCCCTGGGGGAAAGGAAGTTTGTAATGCCAAGGCAGGTGGTCATTGTTCGTTCTGCGTCGGGGGTGACCATCGCGATGCACTGACCAGTGGCGCCCTGTTCACGGTCATCGCTCAGGTTGGTATCAACCCCAGCATCGCTGAGATCTTTGACAAAAAAATCCCCAGTGGAATCGGCAGCGACTTTGCAGCTGTAGAATGCCTGGCTGCCAAGCTGGGAAACGATGACCATGGTGTTTGCAGCTGATCCGCCGCCGGACTGTTTGACGGCGCCCTGCGTATACTTCTGTTCGAGCAGTCGAGTTATTCTTTTCCGGTCTTCTTCTTCTATTAGGGTCATGATGCCTTTAGGCAGTTTCGCATGATCTAGAAAGGTGTCATCCACCGCATACTCTGTGTCAACGAGAGCGTTTCCGATTCCATAGACGTCGTACTGATTCATATATTTAGATCCTTAAAAGCACTTTGTGCGGCGTCTAGCGTGTCTTTGACTTCCTTGTCGCCGTGGGCTGCTGAAACAAACCCGGATTCAAAGGGAGAAGGCGCAAGATTCACACCCTGGCGCAACATCGCGTGGAAAAAGTCATTAAACATTTTGCTGTTAGCGTTCATGACCTGGGAAAAACTTGTCACAGGCGTTGCGTTAGTGAAGAAGAAACCAAACATGCTGCCGACCCGATTGGTCGTAAAAGGGATTCCAGCTGCATCGGCGAGCAACTGAAGACCGTCGATGAGTTTGCCGGATTGTTGCTCCAGGCTCTCATAGAATCCAGGTTCGTCAATGAGTTCCAGAGTTGTTAAACCTGCTTGCATCGCGATCGGATTGCCGGACAGGGTTCCCGCCTGGTAAACGCCGCCAAGAGGCGCGACGACTTCCATTACTTCACGCTTGCCGCCGAATGCCCCTACGGGCATACCCCCGCCGATGATCTTTCCGAGCGTAGTGAGATCTGGCTCGATGTTGTAAACAGATTGCGCGCCGCCCTTTGCAACCCGGAAGCCCGTCATGACTTCATCAAAAATAAGTAGCGAGCCGTGACTGTCGCATGCGTCTCGAAGACCCTG
>Ga0302135_10000452_pt1 | contig 25078 bp, 33 predicted proteins | sample CBN3_surface_MG_FD_203119 | JGI IMG/M metagenome (GOLD analysis project Ga0302135, IMG submission 203119) | Marine microbial communities from Western Arctic Ocean, Canada - CBN3_32.1 | ecosystem: Environmental > Aquatic > Marine > Oceanic | place: Canada: Western Arctic Ocean | collected...
TTGAAATGCTCCAGAACAAGCGCGATACGCTGCCACCGAAAAAACATGGAAACATCCCCCTATGAGCCTTGAACTGCTCCGAAAATTCGGCTTTCGTGGAAGAACCAAATGACGACTGAAAATCGAAATGGGTCAGAATCGGCGGGGAGCCGGACGTTCAATGTTGTGGTGGACGGTAGTTCCCTAACGGTTACGGTAACCCCTGCGGGAGATGCTGCTGAGGTTCAGTCCTCATCGGCTGGAGACAAGAGTTTTCAGATTGCTGTGGACGGTCGCGCGTTCCATGTGCAGGTAGCATCGGGAACGCTATCCTCTGCCGCAGAAGCAACGCTGAACGTGCCGCCTGCCGTGAGTGCGCCTCCGCAACGGTCAGCCCCTGTGCCCAAGGCACCGGCTCCTCAGCCTTCGGCGGCGACAACCGTGCCTGCAACAGCGACTGGCGATAGGGCTTTGGCTGCTCCCATTCCGGGAACGATAGTGCGCTATACTGTCTCCGAAGCGCAGCACGTTAAGGCTGGTGAGACGGTTGTTGTGCTTGAAGCTATGAAGATGGAAAATACTTTGCCTGCGCCTGTGGATGGTGTGATTAAGCACATACCATTGCAAGCTGGGGCAAAGGTAGCGCGCGAGGATGTTCTCCTGGTTATTACTCCTGAATGAAGAGCATCGCGCGGTGGTCAATAGGCTGAGCAAGGCTGAGCAGAGATATTTGAAAATAACGTGAGATTATCCTGACGTGTTGGGATGTCCACGAGGAAGAAAAGGCTAAGTTATGCGAAAAAAGGTGACAGTTGTTGGCGCAGGAAACGTGGGAGCCACCACGGCACAACGGATTTATGACGGCGGATATGCCGATGTTGTTCTGATAGACATTGTAGAGGGACTGCCTCAGGGCAAGGCGTTGGACATGTTGGAGTCAGGCCCTGTTACTGGCACTGATTCATCCGTAGTTGGTACAAACGATTACAATGACACTGCGGGGTCAGACGTCATTGTGATTACCTCTGGGATAGCAAGGAAGCCCGGTATGAGCCGGGATGACCTTCTCTATACCAACATGGACATTGTTGGCAGCGTTATCAGCCAAGTAGTGAGCAACTCGCCGGACGGAATTGTGATTACCGTGACCAACCCGTTGGACGCAATGACTCAGCATGCCCTTGAGGTATCAGGCAAGTCTAGGAATCAAGTGTTCGGCATGGCTGGCATCCTAGACACCGCTCGGTTCCGCTCATTCCTTGCAGCAGAACTGAAGGTTTCAGTCAGTGATGTGCATGCGTACGTCTTAGGCGGGCATGGAGACACCATGGTGCCTTTGGTTGGCCCAACTAACGTCGGCGGTATCCCCATTGCCGACTTGATTCCGAAAGAGCGACTGGACTCCATTGTTCAGCGGACCCGCGATGGCGGCGGTGAAATTGTTGCACTGTTGAAGACTGGTAGCGCTTTTTACGCTCCATCGGCAGCGGTGACCCAGATGGTGGAAGCCATTCTCTTTGATAAAAAGCAAATTCTTCCTTGCTGCGTCCGTTTGGAGGGCGAGTACGGTGTGGACGGTTTGTGTGTAGGCGTTCCCGTTAAGCTGGGTGCGGCCGGAGTGGAAGAGGTTATCAACCTCAAACTTACCAGCGATGAGCAAGCCGCGTTAATGAGATCTGCCGATGCTGTCAAAGAGTTGGTAGAAGTCATGCACAACCGGAAGAGCTAGTTCAAGATACACAAGGGCACGCCCTTGACCCATAAATTCTGATGAATTTTGTGTCAAACCAGCTTGGTTTTAAATGCATGGGCTTGATTGAGGTCAATTGAGTCACTTAAAATTCCGGTTCTCAGGGACTTAAAGACACGATAGGAAATAACTTGCTTTACTAGGAGATAGGACAATGACAACAAAGAACCCCGAGGAAATGGAAGTACAACTGCAGACTGCCGCTGACGAGTTGAATGACTTGGAGAGCGCCAATGATGTCAAAAAGTGGTGGAGCAAGCACTACTACGGCCTAGGCCACAAGCGCCTTGGTCGGTTGCTGCTGGGCCAGTCCGTTGAGCGGCTATTGGAGCGTGCCAGTGGAAACAAAGGCGACGACTAGGCGTTGGTCAGGTAGTCTGGCTGACATAGCTGATATTACGGGGAGCCACGTGCTGTGAGTATTAATGCTAACACCAACGTTGGGAATGGCTCTGACGATGCCGTCATTCGTCTTTCCGACGTAGATTTAGTTATGGGCAGCGCAGGGTTCTCAACGGGATATCCCTCTTCATAGAAAAAAGGGCTATCTTTGGATTTTTGGGTGCTAACGGGGCGGGTAAGACAACGCTTATCCGCCTCTTGGCAGGCCTTGGTAAACCTCAATCTGGGACTATCAGGGTATTGGGCCAATCTCCGTCCCCCCGCCTTTCTCAGCAAATAGGCTATATGCCCCAGTTGAACGCCCTCTACACAGAGCTTTCTGTCCAGGAGAACCTTGATTTCTTTGCGCGCATGTATGGGCTGACAGATAAAGCCCAGAGGCGAGAGGCCGAGGAATCGACCCTAGGGATTGCTGGAGCGGCGGAAGGATCCGGTTCTTCGCCTCAGTGGGGGGATGCGGCAGCGGCTTAGTCTGGCATGTGCGCTGGTACATGACCCCAAACTCCTCCTCCTTGATGAGCTGACTGTGGGTCTGGATCCAGAGCTTCGTGCATCCTTCTGGGAGCATTTCCAGTCTCTATCGGATAGTGGAACAACGGTTATCATCTCCAGTCATACCATGGACGATGCTGCGCACTGTCATCAACTGACGTTTCTGTATGAGGGTCGGATTATTGCCAAGGATTCGCCTGGTGGCCTCCGGGCTGCCACCGCGTTACCCAATGCTACTTTAGAGGATGCGTTCCTCTTTTTTGTGCGGGGTGGTCCTGCCCGTGGATCAGCTGCCAGGGTATTTCCAAGCAGCATCTAAGGTGCTGCCTTTGACGTATGCTGTGGGTGCCCTTAGAGATATGATGTTGCATGGGCAGGCATTCAGTGAAGTCCTTGGCGATGTGGGGATATTGGCCGCTTTTGCCGTCGTGTTCCTGGTACTGGCAGCAGTCACCGTACGTCGCACGTGACCCTGAAGCTCAGCTATGATGCCATCGCGCGCAACATCTTCATCCATGTTCCATAATGGTGGGGAAATGTCTTACCGAACCTCGTCATCCGGCTCAACTCTCATAGGTGGACGTGATTTCCAGTGGGGACCACGTACTTACGTCATGGGCATCGTCAACGTCACTACTGACTCCTTTTCCGGTGATGGCCTCAACGACAACGTGGATGCTGCGGTTGCTCAGGCTCTGGCGTTCCAGGAACAAGGTGCCGACGTTATAGACGTTGGTGGTGAATCTACAAGGCCGGCCGGTGCCGTCTACGGGCAGGGCGCTGAGCCGGTATCCTCAGCGGAGGAGTTGGGCCGTGTGCTCCCGGTCATTGTGCGGTTGCGCGAGGCCTTGCACATCCCCATTAGCATTGATACCTACAAGGCAGAGGTAGCGCGTCAGGCCATTGCTGCCGGAGCCTCTCTCATCAACGATGTCTGGGGGCTTCAGCGCGACCCTGAGTTGGCAGCTGTAGCCGCGGAGACGGGAACACCGCTGGTGCTCATGCACAACCAGGTGGGGACTGAGTACCGTGAGCTACTGACCGATGTCTTAACCAGCCTGCGGGAAAGCATAGGCGTGGCGATGACCGCTGGAGTGAAGCGATCAAACATCATCGTGGATCCGGGTATCGGGTTTGGGAAGACCGTACAACACAACCTTGAGCTGTTGCGCCGACTTGATGAGTTCAAGGCTAGCCTGGGCTTCCCGGTGATGGTGGGGGTCTCAAGGAAATCAACCATTGGCACGGTGCTAGGCGGACTGCCGCCAGACGATAGGTTGGAGGGCACCGCTGCGGCTATCGCGCTTTCCATTGCCACCGGAGCTGATATTGTGCGCGTCCACGATGTGCAGGCAATGGTGCGGGTCTCCCGTATGTCAGACGCGATAGTGCACCGTTGGGAACAGCCGTCATGACCATCGTTTATCTGGGTTTGGGCAGTAATGTGGATGTTCGTGAGGGCAACCTGAGACAGGCGTTAAAATTCCTAACGGGACACGGGTCTTACGTTCACCAGCATTCCCCGGTTTATGAGACTGACCCTGTAGGGTATGCTGACCAACCATCTTTTCTGAACTGTGTGTGTTGCCTTGAAACAACTATGAAACCGAATGAGTTGTTGGCAACATTGAAGGGCATTGAAGGGCTGGTTGGACGGACGCCTACGTTCCGGAACGGCCCTCGGGAGATAGACATAGATATCCTGCTCTATGGTGACCTGGTGTTGGAGTCAGAGGAGCTTACGATTCCCCACCCTCACATTGCGGAACGGGCTTTTGTGCTGGTGCCGCTGGCCGACATCGCGCCGGACGTTGTGCATCCTGTTACAGGTCAGACCGTAGCGGCGTTGCTTGCTTCAGTAGAGGGAAAAGAGGGCGTTCGGATTTGGGATCAGCTTCGGTAGTGAATAGGCCGAGTCCCGACCCGTTGGGATTGCCCGCATAATCGAACCGTGCTCAGCCGGATGGGTACCACACTACTACGCTTCGCGATTTTCAATCGATTTGCTGCTTCAGAATGACGCGATGATAAGAGCTCGCATGGTGGCTTAAAAGGGGCTTCGCTGAAGTCCAGAGGTAGCCTGGGTGCAGGGATTACCCTATTTGTCTCAAGGATGGGGGCAGTAGGTTTGGGATTGCATCTTCTATTGGATAGTCCTCTTTGCACTTTGCGCAGTTAAGGCTTCCCGTGATTACCTCATCGTCATCTTCTTTTGTCACGGTCAGTGTCAGTTCGCTCTTGCATATAGGGCAGGCCAAGATGTCCATTAGGTCGTGCCGCATGGGTTGTTCTCCTTTAGTGTCTGTTGAGCAGGTGTCTAGCTTACACCGCTTTCAGGGCATCCTCAAACAGCGCCTGAAGCAAGTCCGAGAGCAGGAATACGATGATGCCTATGATTGCGATGAGATTGGCAGATGAGAAGACGCGTTGCGCCCGGCCCGTTAGGGGCAGCGATGACCGTTCTTCCTCAGTGAGAGATGCGTTAGCCCGGGAACGCCTTCTCTTCTGCAACACGCCAGCCAGCCAGAACATCCACAAGGATAGACCGACTTTTATGCCGAGGACGGAGACGTAGGAAACATCGGTGTACTTGGACGTGAGCCTGTCAAAAGCTAACACCACGCCGGTGATGATAAGAACCATGACCGCAGTGCCCACCAAGGCTCGAAACTCGTTGGCTATAGCACTGCTGCTGCTAGCATCGCTGCCCTTCCGTGACGCCGGCCTGAGGACGAAGAGGTAGAACAGGCTTCCGCCCACCCATGCCACCGCGGCTATGGTATGGATCCACCCTACTGCCAGGATGAAGATATCCCCAGGGCTCACGGCGAACTACTCCCTTGCAATCTCTTCTGTGACCAAATCGGTTCCCCAGGCCAACGCCTGTTGCTTTGCGTCATCACCAAGGTCACTACGGCTGTCCAGGTACCACTGTAACGCTTGTTGCGGAGACATGCTCTGGGCTGCTGAGCCAAGTCTAGGCATCTTATCGTGGATGACCTCTCGACTGATGGCGGCGATGGAGTGGGCACCTGCCAAGGCTTCGCGGATGACCTTTTCGTTGATGCGGCTGGCCAGGGTTGAAGAGATGGTGATATGCACACGGACCACAGCGTCCGTAACGTTTTTGCGATTGACCTCATGAACCACCAGAGCGGTTGGGTCTTCCTCATCGTCCGGCACCTTCACATCAATGGTGAGGAACGTTCGAGCCTTGATGTGGATGTGTTCCCACCGTACGCGCTCCCCCACAGGGGCCGTTGGGTCTATCTCTACAAGGCAGAAGCCCTTGTCATCGCCCTCTTCGCTGAAATCCACACGCTGGAGGCTGCCGGGGTAGACCACGGGTGGATGGTCGCCTAGCTGCTGGTGTTTGTGGATGTGCCCCAACGCCACGTAATCGAAGACGGGGAGCCCAACGCTGCTGCGCTGAAGGGAGTAGTCCCTACCCAACATCATGGAGCGTTCTGAGCTGGTGACTGCGCCAGCCACTGTTACGTGGGCTGCTAGGATGGCTGGTATAGCTGGGTCAAGGGCTTTTGCCTCAGCGAGCAGGCGCTCTGTCAGGTCTGTCTCTACATAACGAGCGAGTTCCTCAATGGTTGCTCCTTGATGCTCGATCCGTTGCAACAACGCTCCACGCCGAATCCACGGAAGGGCAACAATCTGCAGCGGCCCTGAGCGGGTTTCTATCCGGAACGTCTCCATGCGCTCTGCAACGTGGACTTGCGGCACCCCAAGCGTAGGGAATATCTCCAAGGCTGTTGCTCTACCCAGGGAGTGGGATATGTCATGGTTTCCCGTGAGAAGGAACACCGGGATACCCCGGTTCACCAGGGTCGCTATGCGCCGGGCGAACTCCCGCTGGTGGGTCTGGGAGGGGTCTCGGCTTTTGTAGGCATCGCCGGCGAAGAGGACAAGGTCTACATTCTGCTGGATGGCGAACTCCACCACCTCGTCCAGGGCAACCAGGAAGTCTAGGAGTCGGGTTGAGAGGCCGAGGTAGGTGCGCTTTCGATCCACGCCGGGAGCAAAGTAGGAGGGCATCACCTCAAGGTCGGCCTCCGTAGTGGGCCGCCCGTAGTTCTCTACACCAATGTGGATGTCTGCCAGGTGGAGGATGCGCATATGCTACGCCTCTGTCATGGGAATAATCTGCTCTTAAATGAAACTACTGCTGTATACGTGGGGTGGACAGCTTGGGGAAGGATACCAAACACGCGGCGTTGGGGCTAGGGAAATATGACGTAAACGGGAGCGAATTCTTCGTCGGTGCGCTCCTCAGTACGACAAGATATTAGGGATGATGATGAGTTAGGAGAGGTCAGCATGGGTAGAGGGTATCACTCTGATTAGAGTTCCATGACGCGACGGAGCCACTGGGAAAGGCCTTCCATGTCACGCCGGGAGATGCCGCCAATGCGTCGGAGTATGTGGGAGGCTCTCATGGTAGCCAATCGAGCCCGGACGGTGCTGGGCCCCAGGAGTCCAGCGTCTTGCCAGTCCATGAGGGCGTAATCGCCAATACGTGGTGCGGCACGTCCGTGGCCGGTGATGGGAGCTATAACAACTTCTCCGGTGCCAGTGTTGTAGTAATCACCGCTCACGACGACTGCAGGGCGACGCTGGTTCGCCGATGGTGAGTTGAGGGGAAAGGGTACCAGGACAATATCCCCGTGGTGGACATTAGAGACGGTCATATGCGGTGTCCTCTGGGCTGTCCCAGTCCGTGGTGAAAGTCTCGTCGGACGCGGAGACCAGGGCAGAAGCCTCTTCTTGGAGGTTCAAATCCTCAACGGCCTTATGGGTGGCAACGTAGAGGTCTTTGCCGCTGGGGCGTGGAAATTTCTCTATGAATCCAGATTTGACCTGCTGGCCAATCCATTGGTGGGGGGTATCGTGCTCATCAAGGAGAGCAAAGAGGCCCTTTTGATCCAGTCCTCCAGTGGCGTAGAGCCTGGTGAGGAGGTCTCGACGACGTCGATAGAAGCGCTGCATGGTGTCCTCAAGGGGTGCGCCAAGGAGCTCCTGAAGCTTGTCTACAGTCTCCCGTAGTGCCCGGAGGCAAGCGACAATCTGGTCGTTTTGGTAGGCAGAATTGTCATTCATATGCTTTCCTCCTGGAATCCGATTCAAGTTGCGACAAAGGGCATTGTATCAGGAGAAAAGGAAAGGGCAAGGGGTTTTAACGAGGTATTTATTAGATTCAAAATATTGGTGGAAAAGAGAAGGCCAGAGACGTCACCCGCAATGAGTTGACTACCCCAATCTCTCTCCCAATACTCTTGCCAAATCTGCAATGGCCACGCGTTCCTGGAGGAGGGTGTCACGATCACGGATAGTGACCTGATTGTCCTCTAGGGAATCAAAGTCTACGGTGACGCAGAAGGGCGTGCCTACCTCGTCAAAGCGGCGGTAACGACGTCCAATGCTCTGTGCATCGTCGTACTCCACGTTCCAGCGGCCTGAAGCTATCAGGTTGGCGTAGACCTCACGGGCCAGGGGTGTCAGCTTCTCGTTGCGACTCAGAGGGAGAAGTGCTACCTGTACCGGGGCTATGGAGGGGTGGAACTTCAGCACTACGCGGGTTTCACCCTTGCCAGCTCCCGCAGAATCTCCGCCGACTTCTTCTTCATGATAGGCGTCCACCAAGAAAGCCAGGGCGGCGCGGTCTACTCCCGCCGCAGGTTCTATGACATAAGGGGTGATGTGTTCGCCACTGGGTTCATCGAAGTAGGTCAGCCGTGTGCCGCTACTCTCCGAGTGCTTCTTGAGGTCGAAGTCACCGCGGTTGGCTATGCCTTCCAACTCTGCCCATCCCCAGGGGAAAAGGTACTCAATGTCGGTGGTGGCTTTGGCGTAGTGGGCGAGTTCAGATGCCTCGTGTGGGCGTAGGCGCAGGTTCTCCCTCCGGATGCCATGGCTTATGTACCACTCAAACCGCGAGTTAACCCAATACTCGTGCCATTCATCGTCGTCACCAGGCTTCATAAAGAACTCCATCTCCATCTGCTCAAACTCTCGAGTGCGGAAGATGAAGTTGCCAGGGGTAATCTCGTTACGGAAGGATTTACCTATCTGGGCGATACCAAAGGGCAGCTTCTTGCGCGTGGAGGTCTGGATGTTGAGGAAGTTGACGAACATGCCTTGGGCGGTCTCCGGGCGCATGAATACTGTGCTGGCAGTGTCCTCCACCGCGCCAAGAAACGTCTTGAGCATCAGGTTGAACTGGCGGGACTCGCCGAGTGCTCCCCCGCAGTCTGGGCATTTGTCTGACTCAATGTGATCAGACCGGAACCGGTGCTGGCACTCCTTGCACTCCACCATAGGGTCTGTGAACCCCGCAAGGTGGCCGCTGGCCTCCCACACGCTTGGGTTCATCATGATGGCAGCATCCAAGCCCACCACATCGTCGCGGGTACGTACAACCTCTCGCCACCAGGCTTCTTTTACGTTGCGTTTGAGCTCCACGCCCATTGGGCCGTAATCCCAGGCGTTGGCTAGGCCGCCGTAAATCTCGCTTCCGGGGAAGACGAAACCTCGCCTTTTACATAACGAAACGATTTTATCCATGGTGACAGCTGTGGACGCTTCGGTCACGGGTTCCTCCGAGGTATTTGATGGGATATGGGGCTCACGCCTGTATGCGATGCACGGCTCTCGCCATGACGCGCACTCAGAAGCGTAGCAACGGGAAGACCCGATGTAAAGTGACGCTGTAGTGCCAGAAACGATTTACCTACCCGTGGACTACTCCTAGGGGTGAGGCGAATAGTCGTGCTGGTGGGTACAATGTGATTGAGGAAACGGCCACACAAAGGCCAGTCAGAGCGAGGAGGTTTACCATGGGAATCCACTATACAGGCGTGTTTGAGATGCTAGGGAACGGACTCGGATTTGGTATCCTCTTCGGGCTGGAAATCCTGGCGGTGGCGGTGTTGCTATTGGCTCGGTGGTTGCTGTAGCGGCTTAGTCCGTAAACCCATCTTCTTCAACGATGTTCTCAAGTTGTTCAATGCGCTCAACGATGCCCTTTGCATCCACGTCTATGGCTATGAGGTCTATCCGCCACGGCAACGTTAGGTCGTGAGCCTCTATGTAGTGGTAGGCAGTGGATACCAGGTGCTTGCGCTTCAGCGCTGTCACCGACTCCTCTGGGGTACCGAACCGCTTGCTACGACGGGCTCGTACCTCCACAAAGACAACCTCGCCGTCTTTTTCCACCACGATGTCCACCTCGCCCCAGGGGCAGCGGTAGTTTTTTGCCCTGACGATATAGCCATCCTTTTCAAGATGGGCACGGGCCAGTGCCTCGCCCTGCTGTCCGAGGAGTGCTCGATTGTTAGGCATGGCTACCCTCGATGACACGGCGTACTGGGGCGAAGCTGCGGCGGTGGATTGGTGTGGGGCCAAGTTGTTCTAAGGCCGCTATGTGGGCCTCCGTTGGATACCCTTTGTGCTGCGCGAATCCGTACCCAGGGTAGATGATGTCCATCTCCTGCATGAGGTGGTCTCTAGCGACCTTTGCCACGATGGAGGCCGCAGCAATGGAGGAACACAACGCATCGCCGTGGATGATTGCGCGGCAGGGAAGGCCATCGCAGGAGAGGGTTAGGGCGTCAACAAGGATGTGATCCACCTGATTCTCTAGCTGGCGGATTGCCCTGGTCATTGCGGTCTTGGTGGCTTCAACGATGCCGAGGGCGTCTATCTCATAGTGTTCTGCTCTGCCTATGCCCACGCCCTGCGCAAAACGGTGAATGCGTGGAGACAGGCGTTCACGGGCTAATGGGCTGAGCTTCTTGGAATCGTTGAGATCGGGGAGGTTTTGCACTCTGAATGTGGGAGCAAAGACCACTGCTGCGGCCATGACCGGGCCTGCTAACGGGCCTCGGCCAACCTCGTCAATGCCGGCGACCTGGACATAACCCTGCTTCCAGAGTTGGCGTTCTGCTGACCAATCGGGTTTGGTTGGCACGGCTTACCCTGCGGACGCGACGCGGCACAGGCCCAGGATGTAGTCAATCTGCTGCTGGTGCCCAAACTCGTGGGTAATCATTGACCGCAGATAGCTGGCCGTCACCCAGTCTGGGCGTTCAGGGTTGGGCACTTCTTCAAGTTTGGCTGAATCCAAGCCCTTCACCGTTGCCAGGGCGCGCTTGCGAACGGATGCACCGTAGGTCAATAGGTCGGCTAACGGTGGCACCGAAAAGACACCGACTTCCTCTATCGTCCAACTGTTGCCGGTGGTCATTGTTGTTCGGTCTCCGGTGAGAGTTGAGGGCAGCGTCCACTTATCGCTCCAGCCATCGGCCTGGTAGCTTTCCGGCTGGCCTGTGAGCAATCGAACGTACCGGTCTTCCGTACGGAACACGTGCCACAGGAGGAACCCAGCGGGGTTGGCTTCAGGCCCAGCTCGCCAGGACAGTTGTTCCGGGGTCAGATCTTTCACCGTGTCCAGGGTGGCGGTGCGGGTCTGGTTGATGATCATCTCAACGAATTCTAGCGTGTTCATGAGGCTCCTTACGTAGTCAGTTAGGACGGAACGGAGACAGGTGGTGTCTGAGTAGGCGCGTCGTTGCTGGTCAGTGGCCCAGAAATGTAGCCGCCGCCCAGAAGCTCTTCTCCACGATAGAAGACTGCTGCCTGCCCGGGGGTGATGGCACGCTGGGGCTCTGCAAACCAGACCTGAGTTTTATCCCCTTGCGGTATGAGCGTGGCGGGCATTTCCGTGGCCTTATAGCGAATCTTAACGTTGGCTTCTATCGGTTCTGTTGGAGCTGAGCCAGATACCCAGTTGAGGCCATCTGCTATCAGCCCCGGCGAAAAGAGCGCGGCCTCTGGCCCGATTACAACGCGGCGAGTGTCAGGTTCCAAGCGAACCACGTAAAGAGGCTTTGTGTCTGTGATGCCAAGCCCCTTGCGCTGACCGACGGTATACCGATCCACGCCCTGATGCTGCGCCAGCACATTGCCATCCATGTCCACCACATCGCCGGGAGCGGCCTCATGATGGAGTTGCAGGAACTGGCGATAATCACCGTCAGGGATGAAGCAGATGTCCTGGCTATCTGGTTTGTCAGCAATGCCCAGGCCTGCGTCTCGTGCTAACTTCCGTAGGTCTGCCTTGGTGTACCAGCCCACGGGCAGCAGCAGACGGCGTAGCTGTTCCTGCCCTAGGCCAAAGAGGACGTAGGACTGGTCTTTGGACGGGTCTACGGCCTTCATGAGAGTGGGGTTGCCGTCCCTGTCAAAGACAGAACGTGCGTAGTGGCCTGTGGCGATGAAATCTGCGTCCATGGCCATAGCTCTTTTGAGCAAAAAATCGAACTTGATGAGGTCGTTGCAAGCGATGCAGGGGTGGGGTGTTCGGCCACGCTCGTACTCGGCCAGGAAGTAATCGACAACGCTGGTGCGGAACTCTCGCTCGGCGTTGACCACATAGTGCCGTGCGCCGATGACCTCGCACACACGACGTGCATCGTTGATGTCCTCAAGGGTGCAGCAGCCACGACTCAGTGGGGCAGCGTCTGGGCGGTCTTCTGTCCAGAGGCGCAAGGTGACTCCAATGACTTCGTAGCCCTCTCTTGCTAGCAATAGTGCAGCTACGGAGGAGTCAACACCCCCGCTCATGGCAACAACAACTCTGCCCAGACTCATTTGTTTCATACCCCCCTGAGATTAACTATCTACATAAGAGAATATCATAGGCAGGGCAAGCCCTGCACCTACCTGACCTGGCGGTTACCCAAGTAGTTGCTAAGCCTATCCATCTTTCGAGTGTCTACCCCTAAACACTGGGTGAACCATACTAGTTAGTACAGCAGGGTGGCTTCCGTCTTGTTCGAGGCTCTAGCTACTGCTATAGTTAATTGCTGGCCCCCGTAGCTCAGCGGATAGAGCACCGGCCTCCGAAGCCGGTGGCGGGCGTTCGAGTCGCCCCGGGGGCACTCCATATCGAATTTCTTGGTTATATTGACGGGGAGTAGCGCAGCCTGGTAGCGCGCTACGTTTGGGACGTAGAGGTCCCGGGTTCGAATCCCGGCTCCCCGACCAGAGATAAATAAGAAGGCCAGCATTTTTAAGATGCTGGCCTTCTTTTATAATCCGGAATGCTGGAAGTTACTTGCCCCAGAGCGCCTTCGATGCTATCTGTGCGCCTTCTACCATAGAGCGGAACTTACCCCAGGCCACATCGGCGTGGACGCGACCGCCAAGGCCGCAGTCTGTGCCAGCCACCACGTTCTCGCGACCCACCAGGTTGGCAAGCCGCTCCAGGCGGTCTGCAATCAACTCCGGGTGTTCAATCACGTCGTTCGTGTGGGATACCACTCCCGGTATCAATACCTTGCCATCGGGAAGCTTCACATCCCGCCATAGTTTCCACTCGTGCTCATGGCGGGGGTTCTGGTCATAGGAAATCCCGGAAGACCGTATATTCATCACCAGATCGACGAAATCGTTGAGGTTGATGTCCTCCGAGTGTGGCCCACGCATACCGCCGTAGCAGATGTGCAAGCGGATCTGCTCTTCCGGCACGTCCTGCAGCGTGTGGTTCATGATCTCAATGAGCTCCCCGAAGCGACGTCGGAACTCTGTCAGTTCCAGGTCAAGGGCATTGAACTTCATTACTGGCGTGTCCACCTGAACCACAAAGCCAGCGTCCGCAATGGCCTTGTACTCAGCACGCATGGCCTCTGCACAGGCCTGGGTGTATTCGGCCTCAGATCTGTAGTACTCGTTCTGTTCTGGCTGGTACCCGACGTTGTCCGGGCCGACGGAGGCCATGAAAGATTCTGCAACGTTCACTCCTTTGAGCGCGGCGGTGAAGTTGTCCACGTCTGCCTGGATGTCAGCCCCGCCAATATAGGTGATAGGGCCGGTGCAGACCATCTGCTTTGCCCCGCCTGCGCGGCGATTCCTTGCCTGGTCAGCGAAGTAGCCCTCGTAGTCGCCCTTGCTGCGCTCTGTACCCCGTTCCAGGTTGCCGCCGCCGGCTGCCACGTCTCTGAACTCAAAGCCGCCGAGGCGATCCCGGATGTATCCTGACCATCCGGTCTTGGCCTGCTCACCATCGTTGATGATGTCCAGCCCCACGTCTGCTTGTTGCTTGACGATGTCCATGACGGAGGACTTCACCCGCGCTGTGAGGGCAGCAGGGTCATACTCCTGCTCTGCCTGTCTTGCGTCGAGCATTGCCCTGAGGTCGGTAGGCCGGGGCATGCTGCCCACGTGGGTGGTTAGGATTCGGTCTGTGCTATGTTTCATTGGTCTCTCCTATTGTTGATTGGCTTCAGGTTTATGTATCTAAGCTGCTTTCTGCAAGCCAGTCGCCTATGGATAGTTGCTTGCTCGTGAAACCTTGTTCGGCGTTGTAGGCCAGGAAAGCGTCTATAGTCCCTCGGTCATTCTTAACACCGTACGTCCAAGGGTCTCCCCAGGCCTTCTCCTGCTCAACGAACCGCTCCCGTTGGTACATGACGGAAAACCCAGCACGGTCGTTCAGCGTGTCCATGTAGGAGACCTGCTTCGCCTCCTCAAAGGCATCGACAACCTGCCTGGCGAGGTCAGGATGCTCCTTGTCCAGCTTGGTGCTCATCACCATCTGATGCATGGGGGCGTGGAGGCCGGTCTCTTGGTAGACCTTCAGGTCTTCTTCCATGTAGTTGGGGAAGAGTCGTTTTACGTCCGGGCTCTTCTCCAGCATGTCATAAATCTTGCCGTCTGAGATGTCTGTGATGATGGCATCTACTTCCCCTGCCATAAGACGGTCTATGGGGCTTTTCGCTTCACCTGCGGCGGCTTCCACCGTGGGGGTGCTGGTATGGAGAGGGAAGGCCCGCTTGTCGTTGGTCACGCTCCATACCAGCTTGGAGATGTCCACACCGTGACGGTACTGCAGCAACCCCTGGGCCCATATGGTGATGGAGGTTGGGTATGATGCTGCGCCGATGCGTTTGCCTTCCAAGTCTTTGGGGCTGTTGATGCCTGCGTCCACGCGACAGAAGAGAAAGGTATAGATGGGCTTGCGCTTGATGAACAGCGGTAGCCCTATCAGATCCCAACCAGCCTCGATGGCGGGCAGGACGTAGCCCATGTTCAAGTCCCAGAGGCCAAAGTCGCCGGATTGCAGCGCGGGCACATTAGCAAACACCATCGCACCGGTGCGGGTTGGGACAAGCTCAACGTCCGGTATCTGCACCCTTCCGTCCAGCAGGGGAACAGTGATGTCGTACCGCATGGTGGAAATAGGCAGTTGCATGGTGTGCTCCTTCTTGGTGTTTAGGATGCTCGTTTGCTAACATTTCCATCCCACTCGCTGAGTGGCGCGCAGTGCCACTGCCAGCTACTCTCTTGAAGACCCAACGCAGGTAACCACGTGCGCCCGTTTGCCCACAAGAGTGTCTGCCACTGGTCAATATCGGTGGGCGCCCACGGGAAGAGTCGGGCGACAATTCGAGCGGACAGGTCTGCTGTTGGCTGGAAAACAACACCCAGTCCGGCAGTGATGTCAGCGGTGTGGATCAGGATCTCGTCGCACCCCATTGCTGCGAACCCGCTGGGGTCTGCCATTCCTGCGGGATGGAACGCCCGAACGGATGAGGGTTGCGCCTCGATGACTCGCGCAAGGACTGCAGCGTTTACCTTCATCAAAGACAGGAGTTGGGCAATTGTGAGTTGATCGTTTGCGGTTTGCGGCCTCACAGCTCTCTCCGTAGCGGATATCGCGAGGCTTGAGGCGTAAAACCCAAGGGCGCTTGAAATATGGTCGAGGGTCTGACGACAAGGCCAGTCCAACAAACCCGCTTTTACCGACCAATCTTGGTCAACGGCAGGAGACAAAGCGTTGTAGGCCGCCTCTGCTGCTGCTAGTACGTCTTTAGCCCCGGGTTCACCCATAGGACAACACCTTTCCCCTTGTGGTTTGGGGGCTATAGTATCACGCAAGCTTGAGACAGCTAGGGACGCAGACCACTTCGTTGACGTACCGTTGCCGCGCTTGTACGCTAGGCCGGTTCATTACAACCTTGAAACTGGAGAAAACACATGACACGAGCAGTTTACCAAGTACGACTTGTTGTGAAACCAGAGTACGAAGAAGAGTTCAATGAGTGGTACGAGGGCTGGTACATTCCCAAGTTGATGAATGCCGTTCCTCATTTCTACTCATGCCACCGCTATGTAGGAGACCTCAATGGCGAGAATATTTACATAACTGACTATGTAACCACAACCGAAGACATGGACACGGCAATTGCTGAGATGCGTACGCCTGAGCGCGCGCCGGTGAACGCCCTGTTCTACGAGTGGAAAGACAAAGCGATAACCCTCCACGAATCCATCAGGTTCACGGAACGCGTGTCGGTGGATCAGTAACATGGCATCAATTGAAGCTCGACTCCAGCAGCTTGAAGACCGCGTGGCTATCCAGGACCTAGCAGCGGAGTATTGCCGTGCCATTGACGATAGAGACCTTGAGGCGTTCTTGGAAACGTATACCGAGGACTGCGTGCTGCGGTACAAAGACGGTGCAATGCGGATAGACGGTAAACCGGCGCTGCGGGAGTACTACGCCAATCGGTTCAAGCAGTACGGATTGACCTTCCACTACCCTCACGCGCACGTCATCACCTTTGATGGACCAGACCAGGCCCACGGTTGGTTGAGCGGCCACGCGGAGATGGGTCTTAGCGGCGAGGGTTGGCTGGCAGCCTTCCGGTACACGGATGTGTATCGACGTGAGACTGCTAAGGAAGGGATGAAGTGGCGGTTCACTGAGCGTGAATTGGCGGCGTGGTACTACATGAAGATAGCCGACCTGCCTCTGGGGATGGGGCAGACGCTGCGGAAGCATTATCATGGGGAACTGATGGCCGCTGAGTTGCCAGAGAGCATGGGCACTTATAAAGCGATGCACAACCTATAGGCTCCGGGCACCGCGCACCGCGCTACCATGAAGAGGATTGAAAAGCGAGAAAGATATGACAAAAGAGAACGCAAAGCACTATCACTGTGAGATTGTAGGGAGCTTTCTTCGACCGGATTACCTGAAGGAGTCCACCCTGAAGTTCCGCGATGGTGCTATAACAGAGGCTGAGCAACTGGCAACCCAGGAGCGGGCTTCCATAGAGGCTATTGCGCTCCAAGAAGAATGCGGCGTGGATGTGCTCACTGACGGCGAGATGCGACGTAGGGGTTGGACAGACCCTCTGACCCGTTGCCTGACAGGCTTCGGCCCCGCGCCAATGCCGGAGGGGTACAAGGTCAACTGGAACCGCTCCAGCCCGTCTGACCTGCCTCCTCTTCCTGAGACGCCGAACACCGGCACTCGAGCGGCTGTGGTGGGCAAGGTAGGGCGCAGCAACGAGAACCTAATCCTCGCAGAGATGAATTTTGTGAAGGAGCACAGTAACAAGCCCTTCAAAGTCACCCTCCCCAGCCTGGCTCACGCCAGCGTTTTCTGGGCTCCCGGCACCTCTGACAAGGCTTACGCCGACAAAGAACAGTACATGCACGATGTGCTGGAAGGGATGTCCGCTGCGGTGGCTGAGTGTATTGCTCAGGGTGTGGAGTACGTCCAACTGGACTCCCCACGGTACACGCATCTGGTGAGCGAAGAAGGCCAGGAGAACTTCCGACAGCTTGGCATCGATCCATCCACATGGCTTGGTGAAGTCATTGACCTTGAGAATGAGCTGGTAGACCGCTTTCCTCAGGTGACATGGGGACTTCACCTCTGCCGCGGGAACGGGGCACGGGGTGCGTGGTCGGTTGCCGGTGGGTATGACCCCATAGCGGAGCAGTTGTTTAGCACCATCCACGTTGACCGTCTCCTGCTGGAGTACGATACGGCGCGGGCAGGAACTTTTGACCCGCTGCGTTTCATGCCAAAGGACAAGGTTGCGGTGCTGGGGCTTATCAGCACCAAGGAGCAAGAGATTGAGACTGTTGACCTGTTGAAGGGTCGCTTGGACGAGGCGTCTAAGTTCATTTCTCTTGACCAAGTGGCGTTAAGCCCCCAGTGCGGGTTTGCGTCTGCCTTTGAGGGTAACCTGGATGAGGGCCAGCAACGAGCCAAGATGGAAGCGCTACGGGATACCGTGAAGGCTGTGTGGCACTAGGGCTGACCAATACCAAGAAAAAGCGAAGGAATAATGGCAACGAAGTATCGAGCAGACCAGGTAGGAAGTTTCTTGCGACCGCCGGAGCTGCTGGCGGCACGGCAATCATTCATTGATGGCAAGTTGTCTGAAGACGACCTTAAAAAGGTTCAGGACGAGGCCATCTTGAAGGTCATCGAGTTGCAGCGACAATCAGGCATCGACGTGTACAGCGACGGCGAGTATCGCCGTGGCGGTTGGGCAAGCGATTTTGGCGAAGCGGTTGAGGGCTACGTTGTAGGAGCCCCCGCTGTGACTATGCCGTTTCAGGGCGGAGTTGAGCCAACGTCCGGTGGAGGAGCGAACTCCACCAACCCCACTGGTGTTCCTGGTGGTGGCGGTGGCAGGGTCATTGGAGAGAAGCTGCGGCAGACTCGGCGTTTGACTGGTGGTGAGTCACCCTTCATCAAGCAGCACGCGCCGGGTGCCTTCAAGGTGACGATGCCCGCGGCAACCTACGTTGTGACCAGAGGCTACAAGCCGGACGTGACGGACAAGGTTTACGACTCTCGTGCAGCCGTCCTCCATGATGCGGCAATGATTATCAAGGACGAAGTGATTGCCCTTATTGGTGAAGGAGTGCCCTACATCCAATTGGATAATCCCCATTACCCGGACTATGTTCCCGACGAGCGTCGAGAGCAGTGGCGTGCGCTGGGCGTAGACCCTGACCAGGCGTTGCTGGATGACATTGAGGCGGACAACAAGAGCCTGCGCGGGTACGACCGAAGCAACGTGACGTTGGCCATGCACCTCTGCCGTGGTAACGGCGCAGGCGGCGGCTGGCACACTTCTGGTGGTTATGACCGCATTGCTGAGCCGTTGTTCAGTCAGCTAGAGGTTGACGCCTTCCTGCTGGAGTACGACAGCGACAGAGCAGGGACGTTTGAACCCCTGCGTTTCATGCCCAAGGGCAAAACGGTGGTGCTGGGTCTGGTCACGACCAAGGCAGGCCAGTTGGAGTCGCAAGACTTGCTGCTTCGTAGGATTGAAGAGGCGGCGAAGTACATGGAAATGGACGACCTGACCCTGAGCCCGCAATGTGGATTCGCGTCTACCATCCAAGGAAACCCGCTGACCTGGGACGACCAGCTTCGGAAGCTGGAATTGGTGGTAGAGACGGCCCGCAAAGCCTGGGGATAACACCCGTCGGGTGATTTGCTGACCTAGTACATACGTAGCGTAAGAGGAGTGGCTTTCATAGTAAGGTCACTCCCCTTATCTAAGCAGAGGCAAGTTTTTTATAGGAGTCGGCATGGCAACGTGGTTTGTTTTGACGCTAGGAGCGCTGGGCCTTTGGGGCATCTGGGGTTTCCTAGCGAAACTTGGCAGCGACAACCTCACGGCAAAGAGTGCCGCCACTATGCAGGGCATGGGCGTGGCGGCGGTTGCCTTTGCCGTCCTGGGATTCATGCGGTTCAAGCCGGACTGGGACACAGGCGGAACACCCGCGGCGTTCTTGGCGGGTGTAGCGCTTATGGCAGGGGTTATTGCGTTTGTGTTTGCCTTAAGTCACGGAGGCAAAGCATCAATCGTGGTGCCGATGACGGCCATGTACCCGGTGGTCACCATTGGGTTGAGCGTGGGCATCCTGAAAGAACAGATAACGCCCACCACCGGGTTGGGCATCGTCTTTGCGCTGATTGCCGTCTTTTTGCTATCGCGCTAGCTATGCCCCTACTTTACCCCGAACCCCACTCCTGATCCCGATGTACGCGAATCCCATCGCCCTGCCTCTACGGCTGTCAGGAAATCGGATACGCTGCGGTTGAACACCTCAGGCTCCTCCAGGTTAACTGCATGGCCGGTCTGGGGCACCATCACAAGACCTGAACGAGGGATATTCCGCTTCATGAACAGCGCCGGCTCCAGACAGGGGTCGTCCTCGTCGCCAAGGATGATGAGGGTAGGCACTTGAAGGGCTTTCAGCTCTGCCTCTAGGGTGAGTACCGATGGTCGACGGGCCTGGTAGCCCCTGAGCGTCAGAGCTTTCCCCTGCGCGGAGTGATGCGAGAACAGCTCAGCGAACTGCGCCCAGCCTGAAGGGTCTTTTTGCTTGAACCGGATTCGGGTGGGGCCTTGGAGATAGTCGCCGAGACCTGCCATCCCACCAGCTTCCAGTTGTGCTGCGTACCCCTCTGACTGCTGCTTGAACTGGTTGGAGTCTGTGCTGCCTGTGCCAGCGCCTGCCAGGATGAGCGATTTTGCCATCTCAGGATGCCGCAGGCCGAAGAAGAGGGACATGTTGCCGCCCATGGACAGGCCTCCGATGTGCGCCTGCTTGATGCCCAGGTGCTGCAGGAGCAAGTAAAGGTCTTCCACAACCTGCTCTTGAGAGTAATCGTCTAGCTTCTCCGGCACGTCTGAGGGGGGATAGCCCCTGGCGTTGTAGGTGATGACGCGGTAACGCCGAGAGAAGTAACTTACCTGCGCCTTCCAACTCTCTGAATTCCCTGCGAGTTCATGGGCGAAGACCAAAGGGAATCCCTCACCGGTCTCTTCGTAGTGGATACCTACACCGTTCAAGTCTACCTTTGGCATAACTCAGCCTCCGATTTGTGTTGGGGTACGCGTTATCGCAGGGTCTCTCCTGGAAGATCCAAGACCTCTTCCGCAAGGGTTGAGAGGATGCGCAGACCAGACTCATGGTCTTTTGTGGCTTCCAAGTCGCCGGAATACCAGTCAAGCAGAACGTGTTCCGCGCCCATCGCTTCCAGCTCTGCAAGGTCATTCCGCATCTGCTTTATCGTACCCTGGCCGGGCAGTCGGTCATCGCCTGTAAAGGGTGTGTCCTGGATGTTCACGCGAATGCGAGGGCACAGTGCCGGGACGGGTAGGCCTTCCGCTTTTGCTAGCTCCCGTACCTTGGGTATCCCCTCTGATTCCATCCACTCTAGCGTGAAGCGGTTGGGATGCCAGGCGTCGCCGAGTCTGATGGCTCGTTTGATAGCTGCATCGCTTCTGCCGCCAATCCAAATGGGAGGGTGAGGCGATTGGGCGGGTTTCATCCCTGCAACATCGGCAAAGGATGTGTAAGGGCCTTCATAAGCGGCCATTTCACTCGTCCAGAGGGTCTTGATGGCTGCTAGGTAGTCGTTGGTTATGGCTCCGCGCTTGTGGAATGGGACGCCAAGGGCATCGAACTCAGTCTCTGAACCGCCAACGCCCACGCCGAAGATGAACCGCCCACCGCTGAGCTGGTCAAGGTTCGCTCCGAGTCGTGCGACTTCCAGGGGGCTTCTGTACGGCAGCACGATGACCGTGGTGCCGAGCTTGATGTGCGTTGTCTGTCCTGCCAACCATGACAGGGTAGCGAAGGGGTCGTAGAAGGGTTCCGGGTAGCTTTGTGCCACGGAGGGGGTGAGCGCTATGTGGTCACAGAGCATTATCGAATGGTAGCCCAACTCCTCAGATGTCGTGGCCCATCGCAACAGCGATGCTGGTGTGACTCCGGGGCCAAAGTTCAGGATGTTTACGCCGACCTGCATAGTGTTGTCCTTACGTAGTGCTCTTGGGGGAAACGTAGACTTGCGCGGATAGGTTGTCAAGGTATAGGGGTAAGGCATAATGCCAAAGCTCTAGACAAGGGTACACCGCCTCTGTAGAGTGCCCTCAGAATATAAGGGGAGGGATTCATGGCCTTCTACTCCAACCCACCCTGCGATGTGGGGGTACTTGAATCAGGGGAATTTGCCAAGGCGTGCACTCCCGCTACCGGCAAGTGGGTGCTTGCGGCAACCATCCTGGGCTCCAGTCTGGCGTTCATAGACGGGACAGCCGTGTCTGTTGCGCTGCCGGTGATGCAAAAGGACCTGGGTGCCAGTGTTACTCAGATGCCGTGGGTAGTGGAGGCGTATGCACTCTTGCTGGCGGCGTTGCTTCTTGTGGGAGGCGCCATGGGAGACAAGATTGGCCGTAAACGTGTGTTTGGCTTTGGCATTGCGCTGTTTGCGTTGGCGTCAGTCTGGGGCGGGTTAGCTCCCAGCGCAGGTCAGTTGATTATCGCAAGGGCATTGCAGGGCGTTGGCGGAGCTATGATGGTTCCAGTAAGTCTGGCAATCATTAGCGCATCCTTCTCTGACGATGACCGTGGTAGGGCGATTGGCACATGGTCGGGGTTCACGGCCATCACCCTGGTGATGGGTACTTGGCTCCTGGCTGGCTTGACCGTTTACATGGTCAAGGCCCCAAATGTGAAACGTACGGAGTCGACGACATGAACCAGCCTGAATCAGCTTCATACATCTTGGTGACTGACACCCGACACCTTGTGGAAGTGTGCCACACGCTGGCACAGGCAACCCGAGTAGCGTTGGATACAGAGGCCGACAGCATGCACCATTACCCTGAGAAGGTGTGCTTGGTACAGGTGGCGACTCCAGAGCAGGCCTACCTCATTGACCCGTTGGCTATCCGTGACCTTTCACCCCTGACTCCAATACTGGCTGACCAAGGTATCCAGAAGATACTGCACGGGGCGGACTATGACGTCAGGGGTATGAACCGAGACTGGGGTATGGTGTTCAATAACCTCTTTGACACTCATCTTGCAGCTCGCGTCTTGGGGCTGGAGCGCGTTGGCCTGGCAGGATTGCTCCTAGACGTCCTGGAGATTGATATACCAAAGGATAAACGTATCCAACGAGCGGACTGGTCTTTGCGACCCCTGAACGAGGAAGCATTGAGTTACGCCGTGGGAGATGTTATTCATCTTTTTGCGCTTCAGGCTGCCCTGGAGGAGAGGCTTCAGGCGTTAGGGCGGTCTACCTGGTCGGCTGAGGAGTGTGTGCGGCAGACAGAGGTGCGTTACACGCCGCCAGACCCCGTTGCTGTGGTGTTTGCCATGAAGGAGAGTCATGGGATGAACGGCAGGGCTCTGGCGGTGCTGAGTGCATTGCAGGAATTCAGAGAGGGGCAGGCAAGGCGATTGGACCGGCCTCCAGCCTATATCCTCTCAGCAGCGGTGATGGGCGCAATTGCCCTTGCCCCGGGGTTGCCGTTAGAGAAACAGCCTGAGCTTAGCCAGGGAACCCTGCGTCGCTTTGAACACGGTATTCTTGCGGCAGTGCGTAAGGGCATTGATGGGCCGCCATTGGAGATACCGGCACCACAGTTCCCGGCACGGGCAAGGCCGTCTACATCCCAAGTGAAACGACTGGCGAACTTGAAGCTGTGGCGTACGGCTGAGGCCAAGACTCTGGAGGTAGACGCTTCAATGGTCTGGCCTATGCGGAGCTTGGAGCGCCTCGCCAGGGAGCCAGGAACCCTGACAGACGAACAGTATTCATCAGAGGTCCGTGCTTGGCAGCGTGAGCAGTTCAGCGAATCGCTTCGTGAAGCGTTGGTGACCAACAAGCCCTCAGCTTAGAGTGCTGCTGCCCTAGGAATGAGTTCAGTACCCAGGTACTCGATGAAATCATCGTCGTCAAAGTCCAGGTGCTGGAACATAACCTCTTGCAGTCCCAACTCCGCTAGCGCACCAAGCCGGTCAATCACTTCGTCAGTGCTACCTACAATCATGCCCCGCTCCCGTGCCGCAGATATCAACTCCTTGGGGGTTACCGTAGGTTCCTTCCGTAAGAACCACCGGAGATGGTCTGCTGAATTTTCTTGATGTGGCCCCAGAATGCCGAAGGTCATCATGGATCGTTTGATGGTGGTCGGGTCTCTGCCGACCGCCTCGCAGTGCTCAGCAAGAATTTCTATCTTGTGGGCATACGGTTCCGGCAACATGCTGATGGCGTTCCACTCGTGAGCGTGCTGGGCTACCAACCGTAGCGTCTTTTTTTCGCCGCTGCCGCCAATGAGCAGGGTAGGCCGACCTTTAGGTGGCTTGGGAAGGCAGAGCGCCTCATCAAGGGAGTAGTAGCGACCATTGTATGTAGCGGGGCCAGGGCTCCATAGGCCTTGCATTACGTTGATGGCTTCTTCAAGTCGGTTCAGCCGCTCCCCTACCGGGGGGAAGTGGACACCATAGGCCTTGTGCTCAGCCTCGTTCCATCCCCCACCAAGTCCAAGCACGAACCGGCCATTGCTGAGTTGATCAATCTGCGCTGCCATGCGTCCGACGTTTACAGGTGGACGGAAGGTGACCGGGGTAACCAGGGGGCCGAATCTGATGCGGCTGGTCTGAAGCGATGCCATCACAAAGGAGAGGTAGGGTTCCAGGGACTCCTGCTGTTCTCCGATGAAGAAGTGGTCTGAACGGAATACCCCAGCCAGGCCTGCCGCCTCTGCCTTGCCTAGGATGTGGCTCCACTTATTCCACGTCAGTCCGTTTTGGCCTTCTACCATCAAGCTGATTTCCATGGTGCTCCTTGTCAGATTTTGTTGTAGCAGTGGTTATTTGAATCCACGTATCAGTGTCACCCCGCCTAGGAGCATGATGACGCCAACCCCTCTGAGGGCATCTACCCTGCGCACCTGTCCGGCAAAGGCACCGAAGTGGTCAAGGGCGATGCCCCCGGTCAACTGGCCGGTAATGATTGCACTGAGGAAGAGGCCCACACCGATGCGGGGCCCAAGAAACCCGGCGCCTACGAGAATGGGGATGGCCAGGAGCCCAGTCAGGGCGAAGTAGATGTCCAATCCTCGGATGACAAAGACTAAGCTCAGCGTTGCGAGGATGAGGGTAAGAATCAACGCCGGAGCCTTATCGAAGGGTGATGGCAGGGCAAGGTCGTTGTTGTTGAGTGTGCGGATGAGCATGATGGCTGCAACGCCCGCAACTGTGGCCAGTAGCGACGCCCATGTGGCCTCAACAGGCCCGCGAAGGCGCCCCATAGACGCCACCATAGATACTTGGACGGCGAATCCCATGCCAATGACGATAGATAGGATGAGGTAGAGCGATTGTCTCAATTCGGGCTTCCTTAGTTAATAATATTGTGGATATTGACATAACGATCATCTTTGAGCGTGTTGACCTCATGTCACGTGTCTATTGTGGACACGCTTAGTGTAGGTGTGGAGTAGCCCAATGTCACGGTTGGGAACCGATGTTGTGATACTGGCGTCAATTCAGCAGAGAACAAACGCAACGGAGGGGAATCATGTTGGCAAGACTACTAACGGCAGCGCTACCACAATCCAAGAGAACTGGAGAGACCAGAGCTGCATCTACTGACCCTCTGATTGAGGTTCTTGTCCGTGTTTCAGCGCGGCGGCTGGTTTGAACACAGGTGGCCGCGCTACCAAGATTAAGATGCTGGCCAAGAAAGCGGCAACGCCTACTATGGTGAACGCTTTATCGTAGCTTCCCGTAGTGTCGTACATCCATCCAGCGAATAGCGGG
>Ga0302135_10000453_pt1 | contig 25075 bp, 25 predicted proteins | sample CBN3_surface_MG_FD_203119 | JGI IMG/M metagenome (GOLD analysis project Ga0302135, IMG submission 203119) | Marine microbial communities from Western Arctic Ocean, Canada - CBN3_32.1 | ecosystem: Environmental > Aquatic > Marine > Oceanic | place: Canada: Western Arctic Ocean | collected...
CGAAGGGTATTTAGCAGAAACTCGAGTTTGAGTTCATTGGAAGCCACGATTTTTGATTTACCTTCCGGATGTTGAAGATACTCTGACGGCATCCTGTTCTTGGTCGTACGAATTACCTGGTTAGCCCTGCTGATTTTTCCGTGGGCACCTGCGCCGATCCCCAGGTAATCCCCAAACTGCCAATAGTTCAGATTGTGCCGAGATTCCTCCGAGGGTAAAGAATATGCAGAGACTTCGTATTGTACGAAGCCAGCAGATTTGAGCAGATCGTTACCGGCGATAAATATATCTTCCAGTACAGGGTCCTTTGGTAACACGGGAGGGTACTTGTAGAACCGGGTGTTCGGTTCGATCGTTAGTTGATACCAGGAGATGTGTTCAGGCTCCAGTTCGATAGCCCGCTTCAGATCGTTCAGTGCATTCTCCAGGGTTTGACCGGGCAGACCGTGCATCAGGTCTATATTGATCCGGTTAAACCCAGCTTGCCTTGCACCATCGTACGCCAGTTCGATATCACCTGGGCCGTGAATCCTGCCCAGCCGGGCGAGCGCGTCAGCGGAAAAGGACTGCGCTCCGATGCTCAGCCGATTAACGCCTGCTTCGTGATAGCCATCAAAGTGCTCCTGGTCAAAAGTTCCCGGATTAGCTTCTAGGGTGATCTCAGATTTGCTGATATCAAAACGGTCTTTAATACCGACGAATAGATTGCTAATGGCTTCGGGTGAAAAAAGGCTTGGTGTTCCCCCCCCCATAAAGATTGACCGAAGGGTTGTGCGCGACTCTGACTCAACCTCAAACCCCAGATCGCGAAGTAATGTTTCAACATACCGGGTTTCGGGAATCTCGCCTTTTACCTCGTGTGAATTGAAATCACAGTATGGGCACTTTCGGGCGCACCATGGGAAATGGATGTACAGGCTAAGTGGCGTATCGATCACTGAGTAGTCCAGATAACGCTGCGAGCGCCTGTCCGCGATGGCTAATCGAATTCTTCTGCTCACTGCTCAGTTCAGCTGCCGTTTTACCAAGAGATGGTATCCGGAAGATTGGGTCGTAGCCGAAACCGTGGTCGCCCGAGGGTTCATGTGCGATCTCTCCTTCCCACCTGGCCTCAGTAATGATCGGGGTCGGGTCCTTGGCCGTCTCCATATGAACCAGCACGCAATAAAAAAAAGCGCGTCGATCAGACGCCCCTTCAAGCGCTGAGCGGAGCTTCAAAAGGTTATCGATATCAGTTGCTTCCGGTCCTGCGTATCGAGCTGAATAAATTCCCGGGTCACCCGACAGAAACGGAACGCAAAGACCTGAGTCGTCGGCAATGGCGGGAAGACCGGTAGCAAGGCTGGCATGTTTGGCCTTGATAATCGCGTTCTCTATGAAAGTCGTGCCCGTTTCAATCGGTGATTCCACGCCAAGATCTTTCTGCAGGACGAGTTCAAAGTGCGCCGGTAGAAGTACTCCGATTTCTTCAGCCTTGTGCTGGTTGCCACTCGCAAGGACGAATTTCATTAATCGTATCGCCTGACAAAGTTAATAGGTACCGACTCGATCGCATTCAATTGAACGTCAAGATTGAATCTCAGGATGTCGTGTTCGAGAGCAAGATAACTTGCCAGGTAGTAGATTGCGTCGGCCTCATTGACCTCATCGAATACCAGTTCAAATCGCTGGTTCAACAAGTTGATGACATGGCCGGATATGGAGGCCGTAGCGGGTATACCTTGCTTTAACACTGAAAGGTTCAGAACGATTCTTTTCTCTGAGCGGATGATGTCATGCGCGCTTGCGACATCCGGCGGGATGATCAGGCTTGAGAAAGTCGTAAAGTGAATTCTGTGTTCACCGTGATCGAGGTATCTCGCCGCCAAGGCAGGTGTCGAGCCAAGGCAGCAGAACAATAACAGTAGAAGTTTGAGGTGCATTAAAGCCCCAGTATCAGGCCCTGGGGTATACCAAGCATAGACGCGAGGGGACGAATAACCAGATAGGAATCGATCAGGCTTATCGCGACGAATACGAGAATAATTGAGAAATCCATGCCGCCCATCGGGGGCAGTAGTTTTCTTGCGGGTGCGCATACTGGTTCGGTCAGCTGGTTAACCAGAGCCATCGCCGGGTGGTTTGAGTAAGGTGCAACCCAGCTAGCGATCACCATAATGATAAGTGAGAAGTAATAAATTTTGAAAATTGTTGAAAGCAGTCCGACCAGTGACCAGGCGATATAGACTGGATGGAAGGCATATCCACCGCTGAGGAACATGACAAGTGATATCGCCAACAGCTGCACAACCAGCGTGATAAACAATGTTGAAACGTCTACTCCACGGATGGTTGGGAGCATTTTCTTTAAGGGCTTTATCGGGGGATCGGTGACCTTGACTATGGCCTGGCAGATAGGATTGTAATAATCCACACGTGAAAGCTGCATAAGAAATCGTAATAGGAGCAGAATCAGATATAGCCCTGCAAAGGTCTGTATCAGAAATACTCCGGCGCCTAATAAATTCTGTGTCATTCAATTAATCCTGGATGCTGTATATAGATTATAGGCTATTTTTTCTCAGTTCTTTGATAGCTCAACGGATCGGGTTCTGGCCGCGTTCACCGCGCCTCTCACTGCTTCTTCAAACTTAACGGACTGGAAGTGCTCTATCGCCGCCTGGGTGGTGCCACCAGGCGAAGTTACCTGTTTTCTTAAGGTTCCAGCATCGGATTCACTTTGCTTTGCCATCACAGCTGCGCCAAGTGCGGTCTGGAGGACCAGTTGTGTCGAGACTTCCGTACTTAGCCCTTCCGCGACACCAGCATTAATCATTGACTCCATCATCAGGAAGAAATAGGCGGGACCACTGCCAGATACTGCCGTGACGATATCTAGTTCAGCCTCAGTATCCACCCAGAGTGACTCGCCCACCGATGTCAGAACTGAGGTGGCTGATGCTCTTTGCTCTGCGGTAACCGCTGGGGAGGCGAATAATGCGGTCATACCTGTTTTGACGAGGGCGGGCGTATTGGGCATGCACCTGACCAGCGCCGTGGCCTCAGGCAATCGGCTCAGCATGTTATCGGTAGTGATACCGGCAGCGACACTGATAAACAGTTTCCCCTGGCTTGAGGTTGAAATTTCATCGAGCAGATCAAGAACGACATCAGGTTTAACACACAACATGACGATGTCTGCTTTGGAGATAGCGTCGGCGTTACTGGATGCGATTGCAACGCCCTGGCCGCGAGCTCTCTCACGACAATGCTCGATGGGATCGAAGGCGAATAGCGAGTGACCATCAGAAATCAGGCCGCCCATGATAGCGTTTGCAATGTTGCCTGCCCCCAGGAATGCAATTGTCGACATGTTGGTAATTATCCTTTTATTGTGTAAGTAGAAGGTGTTGCCGGTTTGTTTCTGGGACCAAAGATAGCAGTGCCGATTCTAATCCATGTTGCGCCTTCTTTGATGGCTTCAACATAGTCATTGGTCATCCCCATTGACAGCTGGTTGAATTCCGGCAACCCGTATCGTGATTCTATTTCATCTTTCAGCTCGCGTAGCTCACGGAACGTGGCAGCCTGCGCTGAGTGGTCGTTGGTGGGCGCGGGTAGTGTCATTAGCCCCCGCACTGAAATTTGGTCAAAAGCCGCGATCTTTCCAGCCAGTCTTATTGCTTCATCGGGATTGACACCCAGTTTCTGGTCTTCGTTGGAAAGATTAACCTGGATCAGGCAATTCAGACGGCCGAGCGTCGGTTCCCGCTGCTCGGATAGGCGCTTCGCAACCTTTTCTGTGGCAATGCCATGCACCCAGCCGAATGTGTTAGCGATGTCGCGGGTTTTATTACTTTGGATTCCGCCGACAAAATGCCAGATAGCCTCAGGGAATGCTGAAACCTTTGGTCGTGCGTCCTGCAGGTAGTTTTCGCCAAAGTGCTCTTGACCAGCATGGATGGCACTCGCGACTGCATCGACACCCATGGTTTTGCTTACGGCGAGCAGGTTCACACTCACCGGATTCCGGTTCGCGATCTGACAGGTTTTGACTATATCTTCCCTGATGGCCGCGATTCGTGATTGGATATCTGTCATAAAAAGGAGATGTATTGGGTGAGTTGCCAGTATTGGTTACTTTGAAGGTGACATAAAGCCCTGACTTGAGTTGATTGTCATTCGGTCCGGGCTTTTATCCACGGCTGCAGCTTGTAGATTGCAGAGGTATACTGCCTTTTAATTGCCGCGCTGCGGCTTTAACGCGATAGGAAGATGCGATGGACATAACTGAGTTACTGGCATTTAGCGAGAAGCAGGGAGCATCTGATTTACACTTGTCGGCGGGATTGCCCCCCATGATTCGCGTCGACGGTGATATCCGTCGAATCAACTTGCCCGCACTGGATCATAAGGAAGTTCATGGGTTGATTTATGAAATCATGAATGACAAGCAGCGCAAGGATTATGAAGAGTTTTTTGAGTGCGACTTTTCTTTTGAGGTTCCGGGCGTCGCACGATTCAGGGTAAACGCATTCAATCAGAATCGGGGCGCTGGTGGTGTCTTTAGGACCATTCCATCGAAGGTTCTCACCATGGAAGATCTGGGTATGGGGGAAATCTTTCGTGATATCTCCGAGACTCCACGAGGCATGGTGACTGTTACTGGCCCAACGGGTTCCGGTAAAAGTACATCGCTGGCGGCGATGCTGGACTATATTAACAACTCCCGCTACCAGCATATCCTTACCGTCGAAGATCCGATCGAGTTTGTACATGAAAGCAAAAAGTGCCTGATAAACCAGCGTGAGGTTCACAGGGATACCCTGGGGTTTAACGAGGCGCTTCGCAGTGCGTTGCGTGAGGACCCGGATATTATTCTGGTCGGTGAGATGAGAGATCTGGAAACAATTCGACTTGCTCTTGAAGCCGCAGAAACGGGCCACATGGTGTTCGGTACTTTGCACACATCTTCTGCTGCAAAGACCATTGACCGTGTCATTGACGTGTTTCCAGCGGCTGAAAAATCCATGGTGAGGTCGATGCTTTCAGAGTCTCTTGCGGCTGTAATTTCACAGACACTGCTGAAAAGGATTGGCGGTGGTCGAGTAGCCGCGCACGAAATCATGATATGTACACCGGCGATTCGCAACCTGATTCGAGAGGACAAGGTTGCCCAGATGTACTCAGCTATTCAGACAGGTGCGCAACTGGGGATGAAAACTCTGGATCAGGCCTTAAAGGAGTTGCTTGAAAAAAATATCATCACCAGGGAAGCGGCGCAGGAAAAAGCCAAGATGCCAGCCGACTTCCAGTAAGTGCCAACCAGTCATAACAGGTGCGTCGCTATTCCAGGTTTAAAGGTATTCTTCCTCAATTGGGAGAAGCAGCGAAGATGATGGGTTGTAAGATAGTCTTACTTGGTTCCGGGCGGACGATGCAAGGTGCAGGAACATGATTGATTTTGATAAGTTGTTAAAAGTCGTAGTAGAGCAAGGTGCTTCTGACCTGTTTATTACTGCGGGACTACCGCCGTCAATAAAAGTTAGTGGCAAAATGATGCCGATGTCCAAGACGGCACTGACACCTGAGCAGGCAAAGGAAATGGTTCACGCGACCATGACCGAGGCTCAGATCCAGGAGTTTGAGGCAGAGCGCGAATGCAACTTCGCCATACATTCACCGATAGCTGGCCGATTCAGGATAAGTGCTTTTTACCAGAGAAATTTTGCCGGTATGGTGTTGCGCCGAATCGAGACCGAGATTCCATCGGTAGAGGACCTGATGCTCCCCGACGCGATTAAAAAGCTCGCCATGGCTAAGCGTGGACTGATTATTTTCGTTGGTGCAACAGGTACTGGTAAATCCACGTCGCTTGCTTCGATGATTGGGTATCGAAACCAGAATTCGAAAGGCCACATCATCACGATTGAGGACCCGATCGAATTTGTACACGAACACAGAGGCTGCATGGTGACGCAGCGTGAAGTCGGGGTGGATACGCCCAGCTTCGAAATAGCGCTCAAAAACACGCTTAGACAAGCACCTGATGTCATCATGATCGGAGAAATAAGAACCTTGCAAACCATGGACTACGCGGTGGCCTTTGCAGAGACCGGCCACCTGTGTCTTGCGACGCTTCACGCAAATAATGCGAACCAGGCGCTGGATCGCATTATTAACTTCTTCCCGGTGGACAGGCATAAACAGGTGTGGATGGATTTGTCACTGAACCTGCGTGGCATGGTTGCTCAGCAGCTTGTACCGACAATTGATGGCAAGAGTAGGCGTGCGGCTATTGAGATCATGATCAATTCACCTCTCGTGTCGGACCTTATCCGGAAGGGTGACGTACATGCACTTAAAGCGGTCATGGCGAAGTCGACAGAGCAAGGCATGCAGACTTTCGACCAGGCATTGTTCAATCTGTACCAGGAAGGTCAGATAACACACGAGGCTGCGCTTGCATCGGCAGATTCTGCCAACGATCTCCGGTTGCTTATCAAGCTCTCGGGTGGTGTTGAGCCAGAGAGCTTCAATCCTAGCCAGAGACTTTCACTGGAGAGCTCAGAGACAGACTAGGGTTTGTCTGGGCCGCCTTAGGTGGAATCTGCAAGCCAGGTTTCAAGAATCAATTTGGCCGCTATTGCATCGAGCTGGTCGGGGGCCTCGAACTCTCTTGCTTCGAAGGTTGAAAGTCTTTCATCCATCAATTCGATGCTGATGCCATATCGCCCATGTAGGCGCCTTGAGAACCGAGTAGCGGCTTTTGACATGTCGCTCTCGGTACCATCCATGTTGATGGGTAAGCCGACGACCAGGACGGTTGGCTGCCACTCTTCCACGAGTCGGTCTATCACTAGCCACTGTGGAATGCCGTCTCTAGCCTTCACTACGGCCACAGGCGTTGCGGTACCGGTAATTTTCTGTCCGACGGCAACTCCGATTTTTGTGGTGCCAAAGTCGAATGCCATCGCCAGCCCAGTCATCCAGACACCTCCTTAATCATCTTGTTACCCGTGTCCCGGCGTGGGAGATATCAGATTTAGGTCGACTCCGATTGACTTAGCGGCAGCCTCAGGTCGTTCGTCAAAGGGTACATTGAAGACGATGTCCCACATGTAAGGTATTACCAGCCATACGTCGGCTTGAATTTCGTTTTCAAGTTGGCCTCCGGACCAGCCAGCGTAACCGAGCCCTGCGAGGATGTTGTCTGGCCCTCTTTGTTCGGAGATAGCGTCCAGAATACCTAACGATGTCGTCAGGGCAAACTTGTCAGCAATGGCGATAGAGCCCTCGAACATGGCTTCTGTTGTATGCAGGAAGAACAATCTGTTCTGTTCAACAGGGCCACTCTCAAGCACCGTGATGTTTGGTGGGCACCGCGCAATTTGATTGCCTAGCAGCGCTGCCAGGTCTGCATCCAGGGTTTTGTTTATCACGAGCCCAAAGGCGCCATTCCTGTTGTGCTCAATCAACAGCGTGACGGAGTGAGAAAAATAGTCACCCTGCATTGTCGGTAGAGAAACCAGTAACTGTCCTGACAATGAAGTGAATTCTGACAATCTAGTAGCTCCGCAGGGAAGAGTTCTTCCTAAACTGCCAGGTTCGAATGATTTCAAGCACATCGGTTGACTGTCGTAGTTCATCTGGGAATGGGGCGTAAGGTGCTGATAGCCGAACTATCCTGACCGCTGCGTCGTCCAGAACCTGGTGCCCGGATGATTCAAGGAGCGCTACCTCTTTCAAAGAACCGTCCGGCAGGATAGCTACCATTAGGCGCAGTGACCCATATAGTTTGTTCTTTCTCGCTTTCTGCGGGTAGTTAAGGTTACCGACACTTTCGATCTTGCGGCGCCAGGAGTTCAGGTAGAACGCATCTGCACTGGATACAGTCGATAGGCTGGTCAGCCTTTTTATTCTGGGTCTTTTTGCGTAAATCTGACGCTGACGGTCGATGCGGGCTTCGAGACTCGCAATTTCAAGCGCTCGTGCCTGGAGCGACTTCTTGTTTTCGAATTCGGCTTTTTGCGGAGCCGTTTCGGTCGCCTCACTATCCACGGTGACATTGTGATCGGTCTTGGCAGTAGTCGTGATAGCTGTTTGCTTTTGCTCAACCGCCTTGTAGGAGGCACTTTGCGGGACGTTCTGACTGGTTTCGCGGATTTCAGTATCCTGAAACTGAGCCTCTATTGGCGCGGTCATGATTGCCTTCTCCTCCAGCGCACCGCTGCCAACCTGGTTAAACTGGGCCAGGAAGTCGGCGTTTTCGGGCCTGCGCTTGGCGCGTTGCTGGGCAAGAGTGACTTCCATTGTGTGAGTTGATGGCTTGCTAGTGACGTAGGTGAAAGTGACGCCGAGTATCAGGGCGGCATGTAGGGCAACCGCCAGAAAGACTGTAAAACTGAGTCGATCACCCGGGCTGACGGTAGCTTCGAGCCGGCTTGGAATGACTGCAGCCATTATCTGGGGAATATCGTCTTAATCAGATTTTCCTAATATCTCACTTTCGATGAACCGCATGTAGTCGCCTGCAATGTCCAGGTCGAAGGCAGCGTCTAGTTCCCTGATACAGGTTGGGCAGGTGACGTTGATCTCGGTGAGATAGTCCCCGATGACGTCGATGCCCACAAAGTATAGCCCTTTTCCCTTCAGGACCGGCCCAACCTGTTCGCAGATATAGCGGTCTCGGTCGGTCAGTTCTCGTCCGACTGCTTTGCCGCCAGCGGCGAGATTGCCTCTGGTTTCTCCCTTGGCGGGTACCCGCGCTAACCCAAAGGGTACAGGCTCGCCATTTATCAGCAAAATTCTCGTATCCCCTTCTTTGATCTCTGGAATATAGCGCTGAACCATGGTTTGTACCTCGCCATGCCGGGTCAGCGTTTCGATGATGACAGACAGGTTATGTTCATCTGCTACGGCCCGGAAAATCGATGCGCCTCCCATCCCGTCCAGAGGCTTGTAGATAACATCTCCATGCTTCTGGTGGAATGACTTAAGCTTTTCCTGATTCCGACTGACCAGGTGAGAAGGGGTGCATTGCGGGAACTGCAATGCAAACAATTTTTCGTTACAGTCTCTAATACTAGCGGGACGATTGAGTACAGGAACCCCAGTATTCTCAATTAATTCAAGAAGGTAGGTTGCGTAGATGTACTCCATGTCGAATGGAGGATCCTTTCGCATTAGAAAGCAGTCGAATTCGGTTGCCTTTGCCGTCCTGCGATCTAGCACATCGAACCATTTGTCCGAATCGTCAAAGAGGGTCACGTCGGACACGAAAACAGAGACCTCCCCGTCTTCGATATAGAGGTCAGCCTGGGTAAAGACGCTGACATGCCAGCCACGAGCTTGTGCGGCGAGCATCATGGCCAGAGTACTGTCCTTTTTGGGTTTTATAGAGTCGATGGGGTCCATTAGGACACCGATACGATAGGTCAAGTTGTCTCCCCTATTGGTTCAGCTCGACATTTTTGTGAGTATCAGGACCCACTGTCAAGACTCGGTGTTATTGCGTTTGGTACCGTCTCCTGAAACGGCCAACATTGTAAACTAACTCACCTCGATTTGTGAGAAAATTCCCTTATGTCTCGGGCACTTATGGATTGAGTTTAACAACTGTGTTACAAAATGTGATGCACCTCACGGGAAGCAATGCACTTTTCACATGTTCAGCTATTGGCGGATTCCACGAAGCTGCTTATGACACAGTACTAAGGTAGGCACTATGGACGACAATTTTAAAGACGTGAAAGTGATGGTCATTGATGATTCAAAGACCATCCGCAGAACCGCCGAGGCCCTACTGTCCAAAGAAGGATGTGAAGTGATTACAGCGACTGATGGTTTTGACGCGTTAGCCAAGATCGCAGACTCTCAACCTGCCATCATTTTTGTCGACATAATGATGCCTCGCCTCGATGGTTATCAAACCTGCGCACTGATTAAAAACAACGTTGATTTCCAAAGTACGCCGGTCATCATGTTGTCGAGTAAGGATGGTTTATTCGATCGTGCCAAAGGACGGATTGTGGGAGCCGACCAATATCTCACAAAACCGTTCAGCAAGGATGAGTTACTAAGCGCAATTCGTGATCACGTTAAAACGGATTGAAGACATAGGGCAGGGAGCTTGGTAGAGATGTCGAAGATATTGTTAGTTGATGATTCTCCAACCGGAACCCATCAGTTTAAAGCGATGCTTGAATTGATGGGTCACGAGATCATTACTGCAGAAAACGGACGAGACGGCGTGACTATGGCCATTGCAGAGCAGCCGGATGATATTCTGATGGATATAGTCATGCCTGACATGAACGGGTTCCAGGCAACAAGGCAGATCGCCGTCGGCCGGGAAAATATCGAACACCATGAACAGTATTCAGGAAACTACCACTGCAACGACGGATGATACAAAGGAAACAGCCACTGCAGTAGGTAATCTTGCTGAAATGGCGAACGAGTTAAGGTCTTCGGTAACTTTCAAGTTACCTGAATAGATAGGTTGTTGGGATGAGCGGAACACAGGGTTATGTAGCGCTGGAGTGGATTCGGGGTGAGCTGGGGAATACGCTTCACAATGCACAAGTAGGTTTGGAGGCCGTGTCTGAGTCGGCCGATGCCGCGACCAGCATGCGCACCTGCCTGACTGCCATCCACCAGGTTCATGGGACCCTAAAGATGGTCCAGTTAGAAGGACCGACGCAGATGACGGCAGAGATGGAACAGGTCGCCCAGTCGCTTATGAACAACAGTATTACCGAGGTTCGGTTGGCTCAGGAAACCCTGATGCAGGCAATTATACAGTTACCCGCCTATCTGGACCGGTTACATAGAGAGCAAGAAGATTCCGAGAAAAACTATTTGCCAATGGTGAATAACCTTCGGGCTGTGCGTGGCGAAGAAAGAATCCAGAGTTCAGGTGCAGAACTGGAAGAAGGCGATGGTCCTGATCTTGGTCCCCTAACACAGGCGGCTTCGGGCGAAGTAGTTAACGCGTACTTCCAGGGAGGCGGCGAAGGTAACCTGCCCAAAATCAGGACGCGTTACCAGCAGAGTCTGGGGGAAATTTTCAGGAAAACCCAAGCTCGTAAAAACCTGACGATGATTGGCAAGCTCTTTACGATGCTGGTCCGGTTGTGTGGTGATTCCCCGACCGGGAATCTGGCTGAACTTGGATTGGGGGTAGTGGAGGGTGTACTGAAGGGCGGGATCAAACTCGATAACCAGACAGCGACCCGACTGAAACAAATTGATGATCACCTGAAGCTTCTCGCGCAGGCAGGAGAGCATGGTTTGTCGATGCCGGTAGACGAAGAACTGGCTATCGGTTTGATTAAGTTAATTAATGGAAGTAAGAAAGAAACAAAAAGAATATCAGCGTTACGGCAGCGATATGCGAGTCAGGCACCGGAATCGGAAGAATTCGCCATTGGTCCGGACGATGAAACCATGTCCACCGTTGCTTCAATTCTGATTGAAGAGCTTAACTCGGTCACGGACAAACTTGATCTTTTTGTTCGCGCGAAGAATCGAAATACAGATGATCTGGCTGCCCTGCTGCCAACCCTTGGGCAGATTTCCAGCACAATGATCATATTGGACAATGCTGAACAACAGGCCGCTGTTGCGAGCCAGATCTCTATCATTAAGGAACTGGAGACAAGCGGTGAGCCGTCCGAAGATGTCTTGCTCAACATGGCGCAAGCTCTAATCGAAATAGGTGTGGAGCTGGGTCAGCGGGTCGTGGGCTCAGAAAAAGGACGCGAAGGAGATTCCTTTGCTAATCTGGATGAAGCTCAGGCGGCCGTGATCAGGGAAACTAGAACTGGCCTCGCGGCTGGAAAAGACAGCGTTATGGATTTCATCGCATCAGAGTTTGATCTCGCCAAAATCGAAGCGCTCCCGCAATCTTTGAATGCGCTTCGCGGTGGCTTGATGATCGTGAATCAGCTTCAAGCGGGCGATGTTCTTAAAGCGGCGGCTAACTATGTTGCTAACGATCTGCTAAGTGGCAGCCAGACGCCCGAACTAGGACAGATGGACGATCTGGCGGATGCGATTACGTCGGTTGATTACTATCTTGAAAGGCTCTTGGATAACCCGAATGATCCTTATTTGCAGATGCTTGAGGTCGCAGAAACAGCGGTCAAAAAGCTCGGCTACGCGGTTGGGACGGAAGCGCCTGCGGCAGAGGTTGTAGAAGGCGCGGCAGAGGTTGTAGAAGGCGCGGCAGAGGTTGTAGAAGGCGCGGCAGAGGTTGCTCATCCAGTGATGCCGAAACTGCCCCAGACCTGATGAGAAACCGATAGTGCAACTATCGGGGCGGTCTCGGCCCGAAGAACACGTTCGCCAAATGTCACAGTATTGAATCCCACATTTATAGCCTCTTTTTCTTCAGCTTCACTAAATCCACCTTCCGGGCCGGTTAACAGGCTTACTGAATTGACGACAGATTTCGTGCGCGGGATTGGGGAACTTCCAGGAACTGCGAGTAGCCTAATGTCTGCGCTGCTGGTAGCAAGCCAGTCTGATAGGTTTGTGGCCGGGTCCAGCACGGGTAAAAGATTAAGACCGCATTGCTCGCAGGCTGCGATCATCACCTGCCGCCAGTGGGTTTCTCGATGATGAATCACTTTGTGCGCTACAGCGCAGTGATCGCTGATAATTGGGGTAATCCGGGTTACGCCAAGTTCGGTGACCTTCGTTAACACGCTATTCATCGAATCTTTTTTCAGGATGCAAAGCCCAAGCGTGGTCCTGAGTTGGGGCGCCCGGTCGTTTTCATCGTACTTGACCGGTCTAACCTCAACATGATTTTTCCTGATTGATTCGATAGAACAGCTGAACTCACCGCCCTTGCCATTGAACACAACGATGCTCTCGGCGGTGGATTTACGAAGCACTCGAGCCAAGTGGTGCCCGGATGCTTCAGGCAATGCAAAAGTTTTCCCTATTTTGATGCTACCTTCGACAAAGAATCTGGGTAGCGTCATGACTAAAGACCTAGGTTTTTCCAGACTTTCATGGTCGGCAGGGATTGGTTCATGGTGTAAAAATGTAGCCCCGGGGCGCCGCCTTGTAGCAGGCGCTGGCAGAGGTCGGTCACGACCTCTTCACCAAATGCTTTTAGGGTAGTAGGCTCGGTTTCATAGGCTTGCAGTTGTTTTTCTATCCAACGGGGAATCTCGGCACCACACAGGTCTGAAAACCGTTTGATGCCTTTATAGTTGGTGATCGGCATGATCCCGGGAACGATGGGTATCCTGATGCCCGCTTTGTCACACAAATCCCTGAACCGGAAGTAAGCGTCTGCGTTGTAAAAATACTGCGTGATTGCGCTGTTTGCCCCGGCATCGACTTTTTGTTTGAAGAATTTAATTTCTGTGTCGACAGTAGCTGATTCCGGGTGAATTTCAGGGTAGGCGGCAATGTCTATGTGAAAATGTTCACCCGTCAATTGACGAATGAACTCGACCAGTTCATTTGCGTGGAACATCTTCATGGAACTGCCAACACCTGAGGGGCGATCGCCACGAAGTGCAACAAGGCGCGTAATTCCTGCGGCCTGGTATTCTAGAAGTAGCGCCTCGATAATTTCGGGCTTGTCGCCACCAAAGGAAAGGTGAGGTGCGACAACGCTGCCGGTGCCGGCCAGTTCAAGCACCGTCTGCTTTGTCCCATCTTTGGTTGAACCACCGGCGCCATAGGTAACGGAAAAAAAGTGCGGCGCAAGCTCAGCAAGTCTGGCATGGACCTGTTTTACCTTGGTAACGGCCTCTTCGGTTTTAGGTGCGGAAAACTCAAAGCTGAACAGTCGGGTATCGGTCATGTTTACTTGGCTGCTGCCAGCAGGTCCTTCTTATCCGTCGCTTCCCAGGTAAAGTCTTTATCTTCCCTGCCGAAGTGTCCATACGCCGCTGTTTTTAGGTAAATGGGGCGTTTTAGATCGAGCATCTCGACAAGGCCTCTGGGCCGGAGTTCAAAATGTTCCCTGACCAGCGCTTCGATTGCAGTTTCATCGATCACGCCAGTGCCAAATGTGTTGACGCTGATGGAAGTTGGCTCGGCAACGCCGATTGCGTAGGACAGTTGAATTTCGCAGCGCTTTGCGAGTCCGGCGGCAACAATATTTTTCGCCACATAGCGACCGGCATAAGCTGCGCTCCTATCGACCTTGGATGGGTCCTTGCCGGAGAAAGCACCACCGCCGTGACGCGCCATACCACCGTAGGTATCAACAATGATCTTTCGGCCCGTCAGGCCGCAATCGCCGACGGGACCGCCAATAACGAAGTTGCCGGTTGGATTGATAAAGTACTTGGTATCGCTGTGAAGCCAGTTTTCTGGCAGCACGGGCTTGATGATTTCTTCCATGACCGCTTCCTGAAGGTCCTTGAGAGAAACATCGGGAGAATGTTGTGTAGATAATACGACGGCATCAATGGCGACGGGATTGCCATCCGTATCGTATCGGAACGAGATTTGGCTTTTTGCATCAGGGCGTAGGAAAGATAGTTTTCCTGACTTGCGGACTTCCGCCTGTTTTGCAACCAGTCGGTGCGAGTACGTGATGGGTGCTGGCATCAGCACATCGGTTTCGTCGGAGGCATAGCCAAACATAAGTCCCTGGTCACCGGCCCCCTGCTCCTTGTTTTCGCCTTCATCGACGCCCATTGCAATATCGGGGGACTGTTTGCCAATGGCGTTGATTATCGCGCAGGAGGCGCCATCGAAACCAACCTCAGAACTGTTGTAGCCAATATCAAGTACTACGGTTCGACAAATGTCTTCAAGGTCTACCAAGGCTTCGGTGGTGATTTCACCAGCGAGTATAACCATACCGGTCTTCACCATGGTTTCGCAGGCAACGCGAGCGTCTTTGTCTTCACTGATGATGGCGTCAAGAATAGCATCGGAAATCTGGTCGGCCATTTTATCCGGGTGGCCCTCTGAAACGGATTCTGAAGTAAAAGTGCTGTTAACTGTCATGGTCTGACCCTGTGTGTTTGCTTGAAAAGTCCGCCATTCTACTTGCCCCGGTAATGGTTTCCCAGCAAGCTCAGGTGATAATCCTTCATCCTGATGATAAATATCACTCAATGCGAGAGTCCTGCCATTGATGATTAGGTAAGCGTAAGAGAGAATACTCGCGAATTTTTATCACCGGTTTTTCTATGAACGGAACCAAGATTGCCAATGCAGTGCGTGCGCTGTCCATGGATGCTGTCCAAAAAGCAGGGAGTGGGCATCCAGGCGCCCCCATGGGAATGGCCGATATTGCCGAAGTCCTGTGGACCGATATTTTGCGCCACAACCCCGCAAACCCAGGTTGGCTGAATCGAGACCGTTTCGTGCTGTCCAATGGCCATGGTTCCATGCTGCTTTATTCCCTGCTTCACCTGACAGGTTATGACCTGTCGATGAATGATCTTCGGAATTTCAGGCAGTTGGGTTCGATAACCGCCGGTCATCCTGAATATGGTGAGACCCCTGGTGTTGAGACAACGACCGGCCCGCTGGGTCAGGGCTTTGCCAATGCGGTGGGAATGGCTATTGCGGAACAGGTACTGTCCGCTCGTTTTAACCGCGACGATTTCAATATTATTGATCACTTTACTTACGTCTTCGTCGGTGATGGTTGCCTGATGGAAGGTGTTTCTCATGAAACAGCCTCTCTTGCGGGTACGCTTGGGCTCTCCAAGCTCATCTGTATCTATGATGACAACGGAATATCGATCGACGGCAAGACAGACGGATGGTTTACAGATAACACCCCGGGACGTTTTGAAGCATATGGCTGGCACGTTATTCCTGACGTAGACGGGCATGATCGGGATCTGGTCCAGGCGGCGATTCTAGCGGCACAAAAAGACCAGCGCCCGAGCATCATTTGTTGTAAGACCCAGATTGGGTTTGGCTCTCCGAACAAGCAGGGAACCGCCGCAAGTCACGGTTCACCGCTTGGGCTGGATGAGATTGAGCTGACCCGTGAATCTCTTGGCTGGACAGATGCACCATTTGAAATACCGGAGGATGTCTATGCCGCCTGGGATTGTCGGCAAAAAGGAGCTGATACTGAAAGTGGCTGGCGACAGCGTTTTGCGGAATACAAAGACTCGCATCCTGATCTTGCGTTTGAACTTGAACGCACGATGTCTAGAGCACTGCCTAACAATTGGCATCAGACTATGGAAGCCATAGCGAAAGACATGCAGGGGGATGACCGCACCGTAGCGTCACGTAATGCCTCCGGTGAAGTGATTGCTAAAATTGCCGCCATCCTGCCTGAACTAGTGGGGGGCTCGGCCGATTTATCAGGTTCAAACTGCACTAACTGGCCGGACGTCCGCCCGATGGCGAAGGACAATCCGGATGCTAACTATGTTTATTACGGTGTTCGTGAATTTGGGATGACGGCGATCGGAAACGGCATCGTCTTGCATGGTGGTCTTCGGCCATTTTCTGGGACTTTCCTCATCTTCATGGAATATGCCCGTAACGCGGTGCGCATGTCAGCCTTGATGGGGATACCCAATATCCTTGTCTACACCCATGATTCTATCGGACAGGGCGAGGATGGCCCTACCCATCAGCCCGTCGAACAGCTGGCGAATCTTCGGGGAACCCCGAATATGACAGTGTGGAGGCCCTGCGATACCGTTGAAACAGTTTATGCCTGGAAGCATGCCATCGAAAATAATGATGGGCCTACCTCGCTGGTATTTAGTCGTCAGGGATTACCGACGCAGGACAGGACTGAAGAACAATTCGATAATGTAAGCCGGGGCGCATATGTGTTGTTCGAAACCGATGAAAATCCCGAAAACATCCTGATAGCGACCGGTTCCGAGGTCAGCCTTGCGGTAGAGAGCGCTAAGGTGCTTGGCGCCCAGGGCGTGTCAGTCAGGGTAGTTTCCATGCCCTGTGTCGAGGTGTTTGAACAGCAGGATGCAAGCTACCAGGAACAGGTGTTGCCAAACGCGATCCGAAAACGAGTGGCCCTTGAAGCAGCGCACGTTGACTACTGGAGGAAGTGGGTCGGGCTTGATGGAGCGGTTGTTGGAATGGAAAGTTTTGGCGCGAGCGCACCCGGTGGTGACCTTTACAGGCATTTTGGATTCACGGTGGAAAATGTTGTCGACAAGGTCAAGGGGCTGGCCTAAGCGATGACCATACTGCGCTTTGGGAACCTGGATATTCGTGGCAAGCGTGTTCTGATTCGTGAGGACCTGAACGTACCGGTCGATAATGGCAAGGTAACCAGTGACGCAAGGATTCGGGCAGCCCTGCCGACACTGGAATATGCGGTTAAACAAGGTGCGAAGGTGATGGTTATGTCGCACCTGGGCAGGCCCCAGGAAGGTTTGTCGATCGACCAGCAGCCGGAATTGAGTCTGGAACCCGTTGCTTCAAGGATTTCTGAATTATCAGGTCTGACGGTTCGGCTTGAAACCAGTTACCTGGAGGGGGTTTCTTTCGGTGATGAAGACATCCTCCTGTTTGAAAATATTCGCATCAATGTCGGTGAAAAAAGTAACGATGAAAGCCTCTCCAAAAAACTGGCGTTGTTAGCAGATATCTTTGTGATGGATGCTTTCGGCACAGCGCACAGGGCGCAGGCCAGTACTGAGGGCGTAGCTCGTTTTGCGCCAGTTGCCTGCGCCGGACCGCTGCTATCCGCAGAATTGTCGGCGCTCGGGAAAGCGCTGGCAGACCCCGTAAGGCCCATGACAGCCATCGTTGGTGGCAGTAAGGTGTCTACAAAACTGGAGGTTCTTAACTCACTGGTCGAAAAAGTGGATTCACTGGTGGTGGGTGGCGGCATAGCCAATACTTTCCTGGCCGCAACCGGGATCGAAGTTGGTAAATCTCTCTGTGAAGTTGGCCTCTCGGGTACGGCGAAACAGCTGCTGGACAGGGTTCATATTCCCTTGCCAACAGATGTGGTCGTTGCGAAGGCGCTGTCAGCGGATGCAACGGCTGTGATCAAGTCGGTGCACGAAGTCAAAGCTGATGAGATGATATTGGACATAGGTCCGGATAGTACGGCGGCAATCTGTGAGATGATGGGCCAGGCTGGGACTATCCTGTGGAACGGCCCTGTGGGAGTATTCGAAATATCGCAGTTCGCTGAAGGTACGAAAGCGTTAGCCCTTAGTGTCGCTGAGAGTCAGGCATTTTCATTAGCGGGCGGCGGCGATACCCTCGCAGCAATCGAACAGTTTGGACTCAGCGACAAGATTTCCTATATATCTACCGGTGGTGGTGCATTCCTTGAGTTTGTTGAAGGTAAAACCCTACCGGCAGTAGCCGCCCTTGAGGCAAGGGGCGAGTAACACAATTAACTTGGAGAACAGATCATGGCATTAGTAAGCATGCGTCAACTTTTAGATCATGCAGCAGAGCACGATTATGGGGTTCCGGCGTTTAACGTGAATAATCTGGAGCAGATACGCGCCATTATGGAAGGCGCGGCGCAGACAGATAGCCCTGTCATTGTCCAGGCATCGGCTGGTGCACGTAAATATGCTGGCCCAAATTTTCTCAGACATCTGATACTCGCAGCGGTAGAGGAGTTCCCTGACATTCCAGTTGTTATGCACCAGGATCATGGTGCTTCACCTGCTGACTGCCAGAAAAGTATCCAGCTTGGATTCTCGTCGGTGATGATGGATGGCTCGCTACTCGAAGATCAAAAGACACCCGCCAGTTACGAGTACAACCTTGAGGTCACCCGGCGAACAGTTGAGATGGCTCATGCCTGTGGCGTGACTGTGGAAGGTGAACTGGGTTGCTTGGGGTCATTGGAAACCGGTGAAGCAGGAGAAGAAGACGGCGTTGGTGCAGCCGGTGTCCTGACCATGGACCAGATGCTCACTGACCCGGAGCAGGCGATTGATTTCATCGCACAGACAAATTGCGATGCGCTGGCCATTGCCATTGGTACAAGCCATGGTGCCTACAAATTCTCCAGGCCACCGACGGGCGATATTCTGTCAATAGATCTCATCAAGAAGATTCATCAGGCGCTGCCTAATACTCATCTTGTGATGCATGGGTCGAGCAGTGTTCCTCAGGATTGGCTAAAGGTCATTAATGAGAACGGTGGTGAAATACCCGAAACATACGGCGTTCCTGTTGAAGAGATTCAGCAGGGTATTAAGCATGGCGTACGAAAAGTAAACATCGACACTGATCTCCGGCTGGCGTCTACAGGCGCCACCAGACGTTTTCTCAGTGAGAACAAGTCTGAATTCGACCCGAGAAAATATCTGGCGGCTTCTCAGGATGCGATGCGAGATATCGTGATTGCTCGATATGAAGCTTTTGGTACTGCAGGTAACGCTTCAAAAATAAAGCCAATCACTCTGGATGAAATGTCAGATAGGTATCTCTCTGGTGAGCTAAACCAGAAAGCTATTTGAACGCGTAATGGATATTCTTCCGCGACTGAAAGAGATTGTTGGGGAAGAAAATGTCTCGGATGAAAAAAGCAACCTGGTTGCGTACGGCTTGGATTGGACACGTTTTTTTGAGCCTGACCCAATCGCCATCGTGTTCGTACGAACAACAAAGCAGGTTATCCAGCTTGTTCAATTTGCGAGAACGGCAGGCATTGGGCTTGTCCCGTCTGGCGGACGAACCGGTTTGTCGGGTGGAGCCTGTGCGATCAACAGGGAGGTTGTTGTTTCCTTCGAGAAGATGAACCAGGTCCTCGACTTCAGTTCGGCAGATGCTTCAGTCACCGTCCAGCCAGGTGTTATCACGGCAAACCTGCAGACCTTTGCAAAAGAGAAAGGTCTATTCTACCCCGTTGATTTTGCGTCCAGTGGTTCCAGCCAGATAGGTGGCAATATTGCGACGAACGCCGGCGGCATTCGCGTTCTGCGGTACGGGATGACCAGGCAGCAGGTTTCTGGCTTGAAGGTGGTAACTGGAGCCGGAGAGTTCCTCGAACTCAACAAGGGGCTGACAAAAAACAATACGGGCTACGATCTGCGACACCTCTTTATTGGGAGTGAGGGTACGCTGGGGTTTGTGGTGGAGGCCACTGTCCAGTTGGCCGCAATGCCAGAGAAAGCTACCGTGATGTTGCTAGCCACGCCCAGGATGGAAGATTGCCTTGAAATTCTGACCGCGTTTCGTGAACACATAACCCTCAATGCATTTGAGTTTTTTTCCCACAACGCACTGGAATCTGTAGTCTCGCAAAGTGATCTTGAGTCGCCGTTCGCGACACCGTCTACTTTCTACGTGTTGCTCGAATTTGAGAACCCGGGCGAGCAGGCGTTGGCCGATGCGCTGACGGCATTTGAGCGATGTACCAGTCAGGGATGGGTGACGGACGGGATAGTGGCATCAAGTGAGAGCCAGAATCGGTCCCTCTGGCAGTACCGGGAAAGAATTTCAGAATCCATTACGTCTCGAACACCCTACAAGAATGATATCGCGGTCAGGGTAAGCCAGGTTCCTGAATTCTTGCATGAGGTTGAGCAACTGGTAGGCATATCGTACCCAGACTTTGAGATTGTATGGTTCGGACACATTGGTGACGGCAATCTACATCTTAATATCCTCAAGCCAGCAGAAATGTTGGCCGACCAGTTCAAGAAACAATGCGAGCAGGTCAGCGAAAGTGTTCTTGCGGTCGTCCAGGAGTTTGGGGGCAGTGTATCTGCTGAGCACGGAATTGGTTTGATGAAGAAGGGACAGCTTCACTTCAGTCGGAGTGAACAAGAGATAGCGTCACTGAGGTCGATCAAGACTATATTTGATCCTGACGGAATTATGAATCCGGGGAAATTGCTCTAGGCTTACCGATCACAGTGTTATGACCCTGCAGGGCGAAGCTCCTCGACACCGGATTCCCGACCAACCAGCAATACATCTGCGGGTCTTTTGGCAAACAGCCCCTGGGTCACTACACCGGTAAGACCGTTAATGGTGTCTTCCATAGCACAGGGGTCGGTGATCGAGAGGCTATGAACATCAATGATCATATTGCCATTATCTGTGACGAATCCCTGGCGGTAGACGGGTTGGCCACCCAGACCGACAAGCTTCCTGGCGACTGCCGATCGGGCCATAGGAATGACTTCAACGGGCAGCGGAAATTTGCCAAGAATGTCTACAAGCTTGGTGTCATCAACGATACAGACAAACTGCCTGGCGACGGATGCAACAATCTTTTCCCTTGTCAGTGCGCCGCCGCCGCCTTTGATCAGCTCCAGATTTGGGTTGGTCTCGTCGGCACCATCGACATACACAAGTAGTTCGTTGACGTCGTTCAGGTCATAGACCGGAATCCCGTGCTTTTTGAGTCGATCGGCTGTTGCTTGCGAACTGGCCACGGCACCATCGAATCGGTGACGGGACTTCGCAAGCGCGTCAATGAAAAAGTTTGCAGTTGAGCCAGTGCCTACCCCGATGACTGCTTCTTTGGTGAGCAGCGGCTCAATGTAGTCAGCTGCACTTTGTCCAACGGCGGCTTTGAGTTCGTTCTGGTTCATCAAAATTGGCACCAATGTGAAGAATCGGGGAATCGAGTAGTTCAGCTTAATGATCGTGCGCTGTAATGGTAGTGATCTGCAATGGTAGTGAGCTTTATCGATAGTGATCTGGCCCGGCTTACACAAACTGCATCCAGTTGGCTAAGATGAGGCTACCTTCAAGAAGGATCCTGCGCGTGGAAAAGTATGTAAAGAAAATCCTCGAGGCGAATGTTTATGACGTTGCAATACAGACGCCTTTGGAAATGGCTCCTTTGTTGTCATCTCGAACGGGAAGCGAGGTGTTGCTAAAGCGTGAAGATATGCAGCCGGTTTTCAGTTTCAAGATTCGCGGAGCGTACAACAAGATAAGTCGCCTGACACCCAAGGCAAGGAAAAAAGGGGTCATTACGGCATCTGCGGGGAATCACGCACAGGGTGTGGCGATGGCTGCTACCAGGCTTGGGATCAGATCCAGAATCGTGATGGGCGAAAATACGCCTTCAATCAAGATCGATGCGGTAAAGGCCTTTGGCGGAGAAGTCATTCTGCACGGAGATACCTATGACGAGGCCGCCGGGTTCGCTCGTAAGGAAGCGACTCGCACAGGCGCCACCTACATACACCCCTTTGATGATGCTGATGTAATCGCAGGGCAGGGAACGATCGGGATGGAGATAATGAGGCAATATACGGGCTCGCTTGATGCCGTCTATGTGCCTGTAGGCGGAGGTGGGTTGATTGGCGGCATTGGTGCGTTCGTTAAGTACCTCCAGCCTGAATGTAAAATCATTGGCGTGGAATGTGAAGGGTCAGCTGGGATGTCAGCTGCACTGAAAGCCGGGAGGAGAGTCTCTCTTCGGGCGGAAGATCTTGACCAGTTTGCGGATGGTACCTCTGTTAGGCAGGTTGGTAAGGAAACGTTCGCGCTGGCGAAGCAGGTAGTTGATGAGGTAATTACCGTGACGGTCGATGAGATCTGTGCCGCGATTAAGGATCTCTTCGAGGATACTCGTACCATTGCCGAACCATCAGGGGCCCTCGCGGTAGCGGGATTAAAGAAGCATGGACTAAAAGGGAAAACCGTCGTGGCCGTCGTCAGCGGGGCTAATGTTAACTTCGATCGACTTCGTCATATCTCGGAGAGAACAGAAGTCGGTGAGCGACGGGAACTGTTGCTGGGTGTGAGTATTCCCGAGAAGGCCGGTAGTTTTCGTAAATTCTGCTCAGCCATTGGCAAACGCAGCATCACGGAATTTAACTATCGTTATGCTCACGGAGGGCCAGCACATGTCCTGGTCGGTGTTCAGACATCAGCCGCTGAAGACAAGTCAAAGCTCATCATGAAGCTTTCCGAGCGATACGAGGTTCAGGATTTATCGGATAACGAGGTCGCTGTTGTCCATGTTCGACACATGGTCGGTGGGGTCGCAAAAATCGAAGATGAAAAGCTGTTTAGGTTTGAATTTCCTGAGAAACCGGGTGCTCTACTGAAGTTTCTGGATTTGCTTGGCAATGAGTTCAACATCTGTATGTTTCATTATAGAAATCATGGCTCAGCTTTTGGCAGGGTCCTGGTCGGAATTCAGATTCCTGCAGGCCGGATGAAATATTTTCTGGGGCAGCTGGATAAGATTAATTACCGGTACTGGAATGAATCCGGTAATCCCGCGTACCGCCAGTTCCTTACTGCAAGCTAGTCAGTTTTATCCACGCTGTTTTCGTCTTCTGCATTGATATCGGCGTGGAACTGCACGAATTCCTCTTCAAAAGAGAATAAGGACAGGTCCTTGATTCGATCGACGTACAGCGTCCCGTCGAGGTGATCGAATTCGTGCTGGAATACGGTGGCCAGAAAACCGTGTGCCTCGATGCTTTTATCGACTCCCCCCGGGGTCAGGTAATCAACCCGGATATGCTGGGGGCGTTCGACGTATCCCATCATACCTGGTACGGAGAGACATCCTTCCCAGTAACCGGCTGTTTCATCAGCAATGGAAGTGATCGTCGGGTTGATGTAGACCTCGAAAGGAGTGTGCTCAATTTCGCCATAGCGAGTGCTGGTGTTCTCGATCTCGATGACGACGATTCGGAGGCCCACATCAATCTGGGGCGCGGCCAGACCAATACCACCATAGGCGTTAAGGGTTTCCCGCATGTCGGAGACCAGTTCGTTGAATTCTGCAGAGCCAAGCTGTTCCGTGGGATAGGGCGCTGCCGGGACTCTCAGGCGTGGATGACCCATGCGAATTACTTCTCTTACTGCCATTGGTAGCCTCCCTGGGATATTAGTAAATGCTTCCTCGTGGGCAAATAGCCGGCGGTCATGATATCAGGTGCCACGGGGTGGTGGCCAAAGGCTGGCTTATTCTGGATAACCGCTATATGTTGCTCGGCCATTAGTATCTATGCTGAGAGCATTCATTGGAGTCTGTGAAACTCGTGAAGAAAAAGCCCGATCTAATGTTCCTCCTGTTTTTACTGTTCGGGCTGGGTGTCGTGTTGAGCGCGGGTGCGTCCTTGATTTAATTGGTACCTGATCCTCTGGGCACTCTCTCAATGACGCGGTCTTCCGTTATCACTGCCTGCATCGGCACGTCATGCGTGGCTGGTTCAAAATCAGCCTGTTGACCTTCAAAAGCCAGGCCAACCAGTTTGCTTTGCTGGAAGCGTCGACTATCAAACGCTTTGTCGTAGTAGCCACCGCCCATGCCAATTCGATCGCAACGATCATTGAATCCGACGACCGGTACGCACACGAATTCTATGTCAATTCCCCGAATGCAGTTCCCTGGCTTAACCGCCGGTTCCCTGATGCCAAAACGGTTCTCTCGAAGCGGGGTTTCCCCTGGTAAATATAGCGCGAACATCATGGATTGTTTTTGCCACACCCTGGTATCAATGACGGGAAGATAAATTGCCTTGCGAAGCAGTTGCGCAAGCTCTATGACAGGCGATGTGTCAACTTCTTCCGGGAGTGACAGGTAGACAGCGAGTTTTTTACAGCGTCGAAATGGCAAGTATCGGGCAAGATTTCGTGCGAGCAGTCGCGATTTTTCTTCGCGTTCCACTGGAGTGATCGAACGGCGTGCGGATCTAAGGGATTTTCTCAATTGGCTTAAGGACATGCCGGCCTCGATGATTAGTTCCCCAAATTGCCGCTGTACTAATAGGTCCTTGAACCCTGCGGTTCAAGGCGGTGGTCTCCTTATGACCTCAGGCTTTCCGCTGAACGGACATGCACATGGTCGATGAAAAAAGACCTCCTGGTTATCGCGTAAAGGGTCGAGGACATATCGACTGGCGAACAACCCAGGGAACTAGAACGCGAGTATAGCCGTTTGGAGGGCTGACCAGAACAGCGGTTTAGGTTTTTGCTTTCAGTCGGGTTAGGGCGGTATCGATCTTGTTGTGCAAATTCTGGATTTCGGTCTGCTGATCGGCGAGTCTGGAAGAAATCTCGGTTTGTTTGGAATCCAGTTGGGTGGCCTTTTCAGACTGCGCTAACAGATCATTGGTTAGGTTCAGCGCCGCCATCACGGCCAGGCGGTCCAGGCCAAAAACATTTGAATTCTCTTTCATTTCTCGCATTTTCTGGTCTAGGA
>Ga0302135_10000454_pt1 | contig 24943 bp, 24 predicted proteins | sample CBN3_surface_MG_FD_203119 | JGI IMG/M metagenome (GOLD analysis project Ga0302135, IMG submission 203119) | Marine microbial communities from Western Arctic Ocean, Canada - CBN3_32.1 | ecosystem: Environmental > Aquatic > Marine > Oceanic | place: Canada: Western Arctic Ocean | collected...
TAATAATGGCTGAGATCACGGCTGGTCTCGTGAAGCAGCTCCGGGACAAGACCGGAGCGGGAATGATGGATTGCAAGAAGGCCCTCACCGAGACCGAGGGCGCGATGGAAGATGCCGTCATCTGGCTGCGCAAGAAGGGTCTTGCGGCGGCGGCCAAGAAGGTCGGGCGCGTGGCGGCCGAGGGCCTCGTCGCGATGCATGTCGATGGCACGACGGGCGCCTTGGTCGAGGTCAATGCCGAGACCGATTTCGTGGCGCGCAACGAGTCCTTCCAGGGTTTCGCGGCCGAAGCGGCGAGCATTGCGTTGAAGACGGGCGGCGATGTCGAGACGCTGAAAGCGGCCGAATATCCCGGCAAGGGCCATAGCGTCGAGGATGAGCTGACCGCGATGGTCGCTCGGATCGGCGAGAACATGGTGCTGCGCCGCTCGGCGACCTTGTCCGTCGGATCGGGCCTGGTCTGCGGCTATATGCACAATCAGGCCGCGCCGGATCTGGGCAAGATCGGCGTTCTCGTCGGGCTCGAATCCAGCCTTCCGGCGGAGTCGCTGGCCGAGATCGGCAAGCAGCTCGCCATGCATGTCGCGGCCGCGGCGCCGCAGGCGCTGCGGGTCGAGGATGTCGATGCGACGGTGCTCGACAACGAACGGGCGATCCTGGCCGATCAGGCGCGCGCGTCGGGCAAGCCCGAGGAGATCATCGACAAGATGGTCGAGGGCCGTTTGCGCAAATACTACGAAGAAATCGTTCTGCTCGAGCAGCTCTGGGTGCTCGACGGCAAGACCAAGGTGTCGAAGGCGGTCGAGGACGCGGCCACGGCGGCGGGCGGCACGGCGATCGTGACCGGCTATTCCCGCTTCGCCCTGGGCGAAGGCATCGAACGCGAGGAAAGGGATTTCGCGACCGAGGTCGCTGCCCAGCTCGGCAACTAGGCGGATCGAAAGTCAAGGCGCGACCGGCAAGGAGCCGAGACCGATGGACCCAGCCCCGCATTATCGCCGTGTGTTGCTGAAACTATCGGGCGAAGCCCTCATGGGTGGGCAGTCCTATGGGATCGAGCCCGACACGATCGGCCGGATCGCGCAGGAGATCGCTGGCGTCCGGGCTTCAGGCATCGATGTCTGCCTCGTCGTCGGCGGCGGCAATATCTTCCGCGGAGTCGCCGGCGCGGCGGCCGGAATCGAACGAGCGAGCGCCGATTACATGGGCATGCTCGCCACGGTCATCAATGCCCTGGCTTTGCAGAGCGCCCTGGAAGAGCAGGGCATGCAGACCCGAGTTCTTTCTGCGATTCCCATGTCGACGGTCTGCGAACCCTATATCCGGCGGCGGGCGATTCGCCATCTGGAGCGTGGCAGGGTGGTGATCTTCGCGGCGGGAACCGGCAATCCGTTCTTCACGACCGACACGGCGGCGGCCCTGCGCGCCTCGGAAATGCATTGCGACCTGCTTCTCAAAGGCACCAAGGTCGACGGGGTCTACGATTCCGATCCCAAGACCAATCCCGATGCCAAGCGTTTCGAATCCTTGAGTTATCTTGAGGTCCTGTCGAAAGACCTGAAGGTTATGGACGCGCCCGCCATCTCGCTCGCCAGGGAGAACGACATTCCGATTCTGGTCTTTTCGATACAGAATGCCGGGGCCTTCGGCGAGGCGATCACCGGCAATGGCAGATTTACACTGATCGAGGAAAAGCGCGCCGGCTGAACGGCTAGGGCGCGCGGGGAGACGCGAAATGAGCGAAGCCGATAAACAGGATTTGACGCGTCGCATGGCGGGCGCGGTAGAGGTTTTGAAGCATGAATTCGGCGGGTTGCGCACCGGCCGCGCCTCGGCCAGCCTGCTTGAGCCGATTTCCGCCGAGGCCTATGGCTCCGAGATGCCGCTCGCCCAGGTCGCCACGATCAACGTGCCCGAACCCCGCATGCTTACGGTGCAGGTTTGGGACAAGGCGAACGTCAAGGCGGTCGAAAAGGCCATTCGGGAATCGGAACTGGGCCTCAACCCCCAGGTCGATGGCCAGCTTATTCGGGTGCCGATCCCCGAACTCAATGAGGAACGCCGGATCGAGTTGACCAAGATCGCCCATAAATACGCCGAACAGGCGCGCATCGCCGTGCGCAATGTGCGCCGCGACGGCATGGACAAGCTCAAGCGGATGGAGAAGGACGGCGATCTGTCCCAGGATGAGCAGCGCGACCAGGGCGAGGAAATTCAAAAGCTGACCGACGCTCATATCAAGCAGATCGACGAGGCCCTGGCCTCCAAGGAAGAAGAGATCTTGCAGGTCTGATTGGAATGGATGTCGCTCACGCCCAGCCGGCCAGAGGTGCATCGGCCCCGGCCCACGTTGCCATCATCATGGATGGCAACGGTCGCTGGGCGAAGGCGCGTGGCCTGCCACGCACCGAGGGCCATCGGCGCGGCGCCGAATCGGTGCGCGTGGCGATCGAAAGTGCCATGCGTCACGGCGTGCGCTATCTGACCCTGTTCGGGTTTTCGTCTGAGAATTGGAAGCGGCCGAAAGCCGAAATCACCGATCTTATGGGCCTGTTGCGGATCTATCTGCGCCGCGAAATCGACCAGCTCGACCGCAATGGCGTGCGGGTGCGTTTTATCGGCGACCGGACCAAACTCGACGGCGACATCGTGGCTACCATCGTCCGGGCCGAGGCCCGAACCCAGGGCAATGTCCGGCTCGACCTCGTCATCGCCCTCAGCTATGGCGGGCGCGATGAGATTGTGGAGGCCGCGCGCCGCCTGGCGGCCGATGTGGCGGAAGGGCGCATGAAAGCGGAGGAGATCGACGAAGCCGTCGTCGAGTCCGCGCTCTATACCTCGGGCATTCCTGACCCGGATGTCATCGTTCGAACCAGCGGCGAGAAGCGCATCAGCAATTTCCTGCTCTGGCAGTCGGCCTATGCTGAGTTCTTGTTCGTCGACACCCTCTGGCCGGATTTCCGGGACGCGGATTTCGACGCGGTTGTGAGCGAGTTCCGAACCCGGGAAAGGCGCTATGGCGCAACCCGCTGACCCTAAGACCTCGATCTTGCGAATTCGAAGCCTTTCCGCCCTCGTACTGATCGCGCTGATCGGCGCATTGGTGATCGCGGGGCCGCCGCTTTTCACCTTGGCGGTGGCCGCCATGGCCGCCTTGGCGGCTTGGGAATGGGAACGCCTAGCCGCAACGGGTTTCGGTCCGGTAGGCGGGCTCGTCGGGGCTGTCGCTGTGGCCGCCGCCGTGCTGGCCGGGCAGGACATGATCGCCGGCGCCGGCGCCGCGCTCGTCGGCGGCGCGCTCGTCACATTCCTGCTGGCCCGTCTGTTGGGCCATGGCAGGCCGTCGACGATGGCCGCCGGGGCGCTGTATATCGGCCTGGCCGCCGGCGCCATCGTCTGGTTGCGCGCCGTGCCGGTGGATGGCCTCTACCTGGTCGCCTGGCTGGTCGCGGTGGTCGTTGCCTGCGATGTCTTTGCCTTTTTCGTCGGACGCGCGATCGGCGGACCGCGCCTCGCGCCGCGCGTCAGCCCGGGCAAGACCTGGGTCGGGCTCGGCGGCGGGGTCGCCGGCGCCGCCCTGGCCGGTGCGATTCTGACCACAGTCTTCGGCCTGAGCGGCGCGCTCCTAGGCGGATTGGCGGGGGCGCTTCTGGCCCTGGCGGCCCAGGGCGGAGATCTCATCGAATCGGCCATCAAGCGGCGCGCGGGCGTGAAGGATTCGGGGCAATTGATACCGGGCCATGGCGGGTTTCTCGACCGGATCGACGGATATCTGACGGCCGGCCCAGTGCTGGCGATCGCAATAGGAATCTGGGCAGGGAGAGCGACGGGATGAACGGCACCAAATCCGCCGAAGCCGGCATGGGCGGCGGTGCGGACTTGCCGCGCTCTGTCACCATTCTCGGCTCGACCGGTTCGGTCGGCGCCAATACGGTGGACCTGATCCGGCGGGACCCGGGGCGCTACCGGGTCGAGGCGCTGACCGCCAACCGTAATGTCGAATCGTTGGCCGCGCAGGCCCGGGAACTTGGCGCTTCCTTCGCGGTGGTTGCCGATCCCGATTGCTACGGCGCGCTTAAGGAAGCGCTCGCGGGCAGCGGGATCGAGGCGGGCGCGGGTGCCGATGCCGTGCGCGAAGCGGCGGAACGGCCGGCGGAATTCGTCATGGCCGCCATCGTGGGGGCGGCCGGTCTCGCATCGACCCTGGCGGCGGTGCGCCGCGGTGCACAGATCGGCCTGGCCAACAAGGAGACCTTGGTCTGTGCTGGCGATATCGTCACGGCCGAGGTGGCGCGCTGCGGCGCGACCCTGCTGCCGGTCGATTCCGAGCATAGCGCGATCTTTCAGGTCTTCGATTTCGATCAGGCGGACCGGATCTCGCGGATCATCCTGACGGCATCCGGCGGCCCGTTCCGGACCCGGTCCCTGGCGGAAATGGAATCGGTGACGCCGGCCCAGGCGGTGGCGCATCCGAACTGGGATATGGGCGCCAAAATTTCCGTCGATTCGGCGACCATGATGAACAAGGGGCTCGAGATCATCGAGGCCCATCATCTCTTCCCGGTCGACGAGGCGCGGATCGAGGTCATCGTCCATCCGCAATCCGTCATCCACAGCATGGTCGAATATATCGACGGCTCGGTGCTGGCCCAGCTCGGCTCGCCCGATATGCGCACGCCGATCGCCTATGCTCTCGGCTGGCCCGCGCGGATCGAAGCGCCCTCGGCGCGTCTGGACTTTGCCGCGATCAACCAGTTGACCTTCGAGCCGCCGGACGAAGTTCGCTTTCCCGCCCTGCGTCTGGCGCGCGCCGCCTTGCGCGCCGGCGGTTCGGCGCCCACGGTCCTGAACGCCGCGAACGAAGTGGTGGTCGCGGGTTTTCTGGCCGGCGCGGTGCCCTTCCTGGCCATCGGACATATCGTCGAGGAAGCCCTGACCGCGCTGGGCGGCGAACCCCTGGAAAGCCTGGAAGACGTGGTCGAAATCGATCGCCGCACTAGAGCCTTCGCGGACGAACACACCCGGCGCAATACATGAGGGCGAAACGCATGACGGCGAAAGGATATCGATGACGGACCTACTCGACGGGATTGGGGGCTATGTCCTGCCGTTCCTGATCATTCTCACGGTTCTCGTCTTCGTGCACGAGTTCGGCCACTACGCCGTGGCGCGGTGGAACAAGGTCCGGGTCGAAGTTTTCTCGATCGGCTTCGGGCCGGAGCTGTTCGGCTTTACCGATCGCGCGGGAACGCGCTGGAAATTCAGCGCGATTCCCCTCGGCGGCTATGTCCGCATGTTCGGCGACCGTAACGTCGCCAGCATGCCGGACGGGACCGAGCGCGAATACACGGAAGCCGAGCGAGCCGTCGCCTTCACCCATAAGCGCCTAGGTCAGCGCGCGGCGATCGTAGCCGCCGGGCCGATCGCGAATTTCGTCTTCGGTGCGATGCTGTTCGCGGCCCTGTTCGTCTTCGTCGGCCAGCCCTTCACATCGCCCGAGGTCGGCGATGTCCAGCCGAACAGCGCGGCCGCGGCCGCGGGGCTTCGCGCGGGCGACTTGATCGCCGAGATCAACGGCAGCCGTATCGACCGCTTCGAGGATATCCGCCAAGTCGTCCAACTTGGCCTGGGCGAGCCGCTCTCGATTGTCGTCCTGCGGGGCGGGGAGCAGTTGACCCTGTCCGCCGTGCCCGAGGTAGTCGAACAGAAGGACAGTCTGGGCAATACTTACAAGATCGGCCGGTTGGGGGTGCAAAGCATCGGCCTGGGTTACGAAAAACGCGATCCGGCCAGCGCTCTCTGGTATGGTACGGAGGCGGTCTGGACCCAGGTGAACGTGGCCTTCAAGGCGATCGGCCAGATGATCGGCGGCGCACGGGACACGAGCGAGATCGGCGGTCCGCTTCGGATCGCTTGGCTGTCGGGAGAAATGGCCCAAGGCGGAATTATCGTCGCACTCAATTTTATGGCGATACTTTCGGTTCATCTTGGGCTGATCAATCTATTTCCAGTACCTTTACTTGATGGCGGACATCTGTTGTTCTATACGGCCGAAGCGCTGCGGGGGAAACCGCTGGGCGAACGGGCACAGGAATACGGTTTTCGGATCGGTTTGGCTTTGGTATTGCTCTTGTTCGTGTTTGCCACTTGGAACGACTTAGTCCAGCTCCGCGTCGTCCAATTCGTTCAGGAACTCGTGACATGATGCTGGCCAGTATGCGAGGTAATCGTTGATGAGGGTCTTTGTCACCCTGCTGATTTCGACTTGGTTGGTGCTGTCCGGGGCAGCATTTGCCCAAACGGCTTTGGCTCAGACTGGGCCGATCGTCACCGAGGTTCGCATTGACGGGAATCAACGCATCGAATCCGAGACGATTTTTTCCTATCTGGAGGTCAAGCCCGGGGACCGGTTCGACCGCGCCTTGATGGACAAGTCGCTCAAGGACCTCTTCGATACCGGACTCTTCGCCGATGTGACCCTGGTGCAGGAAGGCAGCACTTTCATCGTTCGCGTGGTCGAGAACCCGATCATCAACCGCATCGCCTTCGAGGGGAACGACAAGCTCTCCGACGACAATTTGAACGGGGAAATCCAGCTTCGGCCGCGCGTGGTCTATACGCGCACCAAGGTCCAGACCGATGTGAAGCGGATTCTCGAAATCTACCGGGCCGGTGGCCGATTCGCCGCGGCGGTCGAGCCGAAAGTGATCGCCCTGCCGGAGAACCGCGTCGATCTGGTCTTCGAGATCGACGAGGGTGAGGTCACGGCGGTCGATCGGATCAATTTCGTCGGCAACAAGGTGTTCGACGACTCGGATCTGCGCGGCGTGGTCGAAACCGAAGAGACGGCCTGGTGGAAATTCCTGACCTCCTCGGACACCTACGATCCGGATCGCCTCAATTACGATAAGGAATTGCTGCGCCGCTACTATCTGGCCAGCGGTTATGCGGATTTCCGCGTTGTCTCGGCCGTCGCCGAACTCGTGCCCAATCGCGAGGGTTTCTTCATCACCTATATGGTAGAGGAGGGAGAGCGCTACAAGTTCGGTGTCGTCGATATCGTTTCGGAACTGCGCGACCTCGACCCGGAGGCCGTGCGCGAGGCCGTACAGATGGAACCCGACGATTGGTACAACGCCGATCTCGTCGAAGCGACCGTCGATAACTTGACGGACGAGGTTGGCAATCTCGGCTATGCCTTCGTCGACGTCCGGCCCCAGGTTCGGCGCGAACGCGACGAGCGGAAAATCGCCATCACCTTCGAAATCTCTGAGGGCCCTCGGGTCTTCGTCGAGCGCATCAATATCAGCGGCAACACGCGCACCCTGGGCAAGGTGATCCGGCGCGAGATCCAGTTGATCGAAGGCGATGCCTTCAACACAGCTCGGCTGCGCCGGTCGCAGCAGAGGTTGCAAAATCTTGGCTTCTTCGAGACTGTCGAGGTCAACAACGTTCCGGGCAACGCGCCGGACAAGACCGTGGTCGAAGTTGAGGTCGAGGAGAAATCGACTGGCGAACTGTCGCTCGGCGCCGGTTTCTCCAGTACCGAAGGCCCGATCGGCGATTTCGGCATTCACGAGAAGAATTTGTTGGGCAAGGGCCAGGATCTGGGCCTGACCTTCACGATTTCCAGGAAGACCCAGGAACTCGACCTGAGTTTCACCGAGCCCTATTTCCTCGACCGCAACATGAGTGCGGGCGTCGACCTGTTCCGCGTCAGCCGCGACTTCGAGGACGAAGCGGGATTCGACCAACGGTCGACGGGTTTCAACCTGCGAACCGGTTACACGATCGCCTATCCTTTGACCCAGCAGCTGAAATACGGGTTCAGCCGCGACGAAGTGCGCAATGTGGACTCGACGGCCTCGAGCTTCGTCCGCGAGCAGGAAGGCATCAGCCACTCCTCCGCCGTTTCCCAGGACATGCTCTACGATCGACGGAACAGCCGATTCGATCCCACTGAAGGGTATTTCCTCAAGATGGGGCATGATTTCGCGGGCCTGGGCGGCGATGTGCACTATCTGCGCAACCGCTTTGAGGCCGGTAAGTATTTCACCCTGGACGAGGATCTGACTCTGACCCTGAGCGGCGAGGCCGGTTACATCTACGGCCTCGACGATACCATCAGGATCAACGATCTTTTCTTCCTGGGTGGCGACGATCTGCGCGGCTTCGCGATCGCGGGTGTCGGTCCTCGGGATATCAACACGGGCGACGCCTTGGGCGGTGACTGGTTCTATGCCGGCACGACCGAACTCAGTTTCCCGGTCGGCCTGCCGAGCGAATTGGGCATTTTTGGCAAGACATTCACCGATTTCGGCAGTGTCGGCGGGTCGGAGGAGACCGGCCCGGGGATCGATACCTCGGCCGGCCTCCGTGCCTCAGTCGGCATCGGGCTGGGCTGGTCATCGCCCTTCGGCCCGGTGCGAGTCGATTACGGATTTCCAATCTTGAAAGAAGAGTTCGACAAGACCGAAGCGCTGCGGATCAGCTTCGGAACATCTTTCTGACAGTTCAGCAGGTTGCCATGCGCCTAGGACAGGCTGCCTCGATCATCGCGGCGACAGCTTTTTTATGTGCGGCGTTTCTACCTTCGGCCGTTCCGGTCTTGGCGCAGGACACCTCCGGGATCGCGGTGATCGACATTCAGGTCGTGATGCGCGATTCGACCGCGGCGGTCGGCCTGCGGCAGTCAATCGAGGACTGGCGGATGGTCTATCAGAAGGAAATCGGCGATCTGGAAGAGGCTCTGCGGGAACGCGAAAAAAGTCTGACCCAGCAACGCAACGTCCTTTCGCCGGAGCTGTTCGGCGAACGCGAACGTCAATTCCAGAAAGAGGTGGCGAGTCTGGGCCGTCTGGTCGAAGCGCGCAAACGCCAGATAAACGAGGCCATGAGCGGCGCCATGCAGACAATTCAAGGCCAGCTCACCCAGGTGATCGAGGAAGTCGTGGCCGAGCGGAATCTGGCGCTGGTTTTGCCGCGCTCTCAGATCGTATTCTCTGCCGAGCCCTTGGAGATCACCGATATCGTGCTCGAACGCTTGAACCAACGCTTGCCTTCGGTCCCGATCGCCCTGCCGGAGGAATAGAGGACCCATGGTCGATTCCCGGTTTTTTGCCGTCGCCGCCCCAAAGCCCCTGTCCCGGCTTGCCGAGATCGCGGAGGCGGAACTGGTCGGCGGTGCGGATCCGAACCGCCTGTTCAGTGACGTCGCTCCCCTGGATCAGGCCGGGCCGGAGGATGTGTCGTTTCTCGACAACAAACTCTATGTCGAGTCTTTCGCGACCAGCGCCGCGGGTGTCTGCCTCGTTGCCGCAGAATATATCGACCAGGCGCCCGCGGGCATGGTTCTCCTGGTCAGCCGTTCGCCCTACCGGGCCTATGCCCGGATTGCCGCGGCCTTCTACCCCGAAGCGGCGATCGAAAGCGGAGTCCACGACTCCGCGGTCGTCGATTCATCGGCCACCGTTGGGGCAGGGACGCGGATCGAGGCTGGCGCGGTGGTTGGGGCGCGCGCGACCATCGGCAGGAATTGCCGTATCGGCGCGAATGCCGTGGTCGGAGATGCCGTCGAGATCGGCGACGAGGTGGAAATCGGCCCGAACGCGTCTTTGACCCATTGCCTTGTGGGCTCGCGGGTCCTGATTCATCCGGGCGTGCGCCTCGGCCAGCGTGGCTTCGGCTTCGCGATGAGCGAGGAAGGTCATTTCAAGGTGCCCCAACTCGGCCGGGTCATCGTCGAGGACGGCGTCGAGATCGGCGCTAATTCGACGGTCGATCGGGGAGCCAGCGGAGATACCGTGATCGGCCAGGGGTCGATGATTGATAATTTGGTTCAGATCGGGCACAACGTCCGCATGGGCAAGGGCTGCGTGGTCGTCGCGCAAGCGGGCGTCGCCGGCAGCACCAGGCTTGAGGATTACGTCGTGCTCGCCGCGCAGGCGGGCCTTGTCGGTCATCTTTCGATCGGCAAGGGCGCGAGAGTGGCCGCGCAAGCCGGCGTGATGCGGGACGTGCCGGTGGGAGAAACCGTTTGCGGCACGCCGGCCGTGCCGATCAGGCAGTTCTTCCGGCAGACCGCTGCCGTTGCGAGGCTCACCAAGCAAAAAGGTAAGTGAGGGATGGAAGCGAGCGCGGCGCGCCAGGAGCAGGTGGGAATCGATATCGATATCGAGCGGATTCTGGAAATGATCCCGCATCGCTATCCATTCCTGATGATCGATAGGCTTGTCGATGTCGTAGCCAATATCGGGGCAACCGGCATCAAGAACGTCTCGATCAACGAGCCCTATTTCCAAGGCCATTTCCCTGGGCGCCCCGTCATGCCGGGTGTGCTGATCATCGAGGCGATGGCCCAAACCGCCGCGGTGCTGGTGGTCCATACCTTGGGTCCGGATGCCGAGGGCAAGCTGGTCTATTTCATGACCATCGACGACGCGCGGTTCCGCAAGCCGGTCATGCCAGGCAACGCCTTGCACGTCCATGTGCGCAAGAAGCAGAGCCGCAACAACGTCTGGAAGTTCGAGGCCGAGGCGAAGGTCCATGGCGCGGTCGTCGCCCAGGCGACTTACGCGGCCATGATCCTGGATGAATAGCGCGATCCACCCAACTGCCATCGTCGAGAACGGTGCGGTTCTGGGGGCGGACGTATCCATCGGCCCCTTTTGCATCGTCGGGTCGGAAGTCGAACTCGGCGATCGTGTGCGTCTCGTGTCCCATGCCGTTATCGCCGGGCGGACCCGGATCGGCGCGGATTCCGCGATCTACCCTTTCGCGTCGATCGGCCATCCGCCTCAGGATCTGAAATACCGGGGCGAAGCATCGCGCCTCGAGATCGGCCGCAAGGCAATCATCCGCGAGCATGTGACGATGAATCCCGGCACCGAGGGCGGCGGCATGCTGACCAAGGTGGGCGACGAATGCCTGTTCATGGTCGGCGCTCATGTCGCCCATGACTGTCTGCTGGGCGATCACGTCATCATGGCCAACAACGCCACCCTGGCCGGCCATGTCGAGGTCGGCGATTTCGTCATTCTCGGCGGCCTCTCGGCGATCCATCAGTTCGTGCGGATCGGACCGCACGCCATGATCGGTGGCATGTCCGGGGTGGAACAGGACGTCATTCCCTATGGCATGGTGATGGGCGACCGGGCGAATCTCTCGGGCCTGAATATCGTCGGACTCAAGCGGCGCGGCTTCTCGCGCAACGGCATCCACACCCTGCGCACGGCCTACCGCCTGCTCTTCGCCCAGGAGGGCACGATGGGCGAGCGGCTGAACGACGCCGTCGATATCTACGGCACGAACGACGCGGTCATGGATATCGTCCGTTTCATGCGCCACGAATCCTCGCGCGCCCTGTGCCAGCCGCGAGTGGAGCATGCCGCCTAAGCTCGGAATCGTCGCGGGGGGCGGGGATCTTCCGGCCAAGCTCGTCGCCGTCTGCCGTGCGACAGGGCGCGAGGTTTTCGTTCTCGCCCTGGTGGATCAGGCCGATCCGTCGCTGACCGAGGGCGTCGACCATGCCTGGGTCCGTCTGGGCGCCGCCGGGACCGCGCTCAAAGCCCTTCACGGGGCCGGGGTCAAGGATTTGGTGATGGCCGGCCGGGTTCGGCGCCCGTCGCTCTCCGAACTGCGTCCGGATTGGCGCGCGGCCAAACTCTTCGCCAAGCTCGGCGCGTCTTCGCTCGGCGACGATGGCCTGCTCAGCGCCGTGGTGCGCGAGCTGGAGGAGGTCGAGGGATTTCGCGTGACGGCCCCGGATGAGCTGCTCGGCGAACTCGTGGCGCCCTCCGGCCCGCTGGGCCGCATCCTTCCCGACGAACAGGGGCGAAGCGATATTGCCCGGGGTTTCGAGGTCGCCCGCGCGCTCGGCGCCCTGGATGTCGGCCAGGCCGTCATCGTTCAGGCCGGCCTGGTCCTCGGGGTCGAGGCCATCGAGGGAACAGACAAGCTGATTGAGCGTTGCGGCGCCCTGCGCCGCGAGGGACTCGGCGGCGTTCTGGTCAAGGCCTGCAAGCCGAGTCAGGAACGGCGGGTCGATCTGCCGACCGTCGGGGTCGAGACCGTGCATGGCGCCGCGCGCGCCGGCTTGCGCGGGATCGCCTTCGAGGCGGGACGGAGCCTGGTCCTGGACCGTGACGCGATGGCGCGGGCCGCGGACGAGCTTGGCCTGTTCGTGGTCGGGGCGGACCCGAAGGCCAGCCAGGAATGACGGGCGAACGCACCCCGTCGATCTACCTCATCGCGGGAGAGCCTTCGGGGGATGCGATCGGCGGCCGGTTGATGGATGCCCTGATCAAACGGACAGGGAGGAAGCTTCGTTTCGCAGGAGTCGGGGGCTCGCGCATGACCGCGCGCGGCCTCGAAAGCCTGTTCCCGATGTCCGATCTGAGCCTCTTCGGTGCGACGGAGGTCTTGCCCAAGGTGCCCCTGATCCTGCGCCGCGTGCGCGAGACCGTGGCCGATATCCGGGCGGCGCAGCCCGATGCCGTGGTGTCGATCGACGTGCCCGGGTTTGCCTTCCGGGTCCAGCGCAAGATCAAGGATATGCCGGTCAAGCGCATCCATTATGTTGCGCCCACGGTCTGGGCCTATCGGCCCGGGCGGGCAAAGGATATCGCCGGTTTTCTCGATCACCTCCTAGTCCTCCTGCCGTTCGAACCGCCCTATTTCGAGCGCGAGGGCCTGGCCAGCACCTTTGTCGGGCATCCTGTGGTGGAGGAGGGTGCGGCTCTGGGCGATGGGCAGCGCTATAGGACAGCGTACGACATTGCGCCGCATCGCCCGATTCTTTGCGTTCTGGCCGGCAGTCGGCGTGGTGAGATCGATACCCTGCTGCCCGTTTTCGGCAAGGTGCTCGAACGGGTCGCGGCGCAAGTCCCCGACCTGCACCTCGCGGTTCCCACGGTGCCCCATGTCGAGGCGGCGGTTCGGGCGGCGGCGGCCGATTGGCCTTTGCCGGTCACGGTGACGACCGAGGCGCTCGAAAAATACGACGCCTTCGCCGCCAGTCGCGCGGCCCTCGCGGCATCGGGCACCGTGTCGCTCGAATTGACCTTGGCCCGGGTTCCCATGGTCGTGGCCTACCGTCTCAACCAGCTGACCCATTTGTGGCTGCGCCCGCAGATCCGCGTCAGCTATGCGTCGCTGGTGAATATCCTGCTCGACCGCCCGGTGGTGCCAGAATTCCTGCAGGCCGATTGCCGGCCCGAAAAGATCGCGCCGGCCTTGCTCAAATTGATCGAGGAGAGTACCGCGCGGGAAGCGCAGCTCGCGGGCTTGGCGGAAGGTGCGGCAGCCTTCGATCCCGTGGGGGAGGCGCCCAGTCTGCGCGCCGCCGATGCAATACTGAAGGTCGTCGGAAGCGGGCGCAGCCGCTAGGGCTGACCCAGAGGATCAGGCCAGAATCAGGATGGCCACGATCAGGGCGGCGAGGATGGCGAGGGTAACGACCGCCGCGCCCAGGCGTCGGACCAGGACGGCGCGCGGCATCGGGTTGTCATTGGCGGGGTGCGCCGGCGGACGGTTCATCCGGCCCGCGGCGGGCAGTTCCGCCCGCCGCAGAGCCGGTGTTTCGATGGTCCTGTTGCCGTGCGCCGTCAATGTCTCGTGTCCTAGCTGCGTTCCTCCAGCGGAACGAATTTGCGCTGGGTTTCGCCTGTATAGAGCTGACGTGGCCGGCCGATCTTCTGGCTCGGGTCCTCAATCATTTCCTTCCACTGGGCGACCCAGCCCACGGTCCGCGCCAAGGCGAAAAGGACTGTGAACATCGAGGTCGGGAAGCCCATGGCCTTCAGAATGATCCCGGAATAGAAGTCGACATTCGGGAACAGCTTCCGCTCCACGAAATACTCGTCCTCCAGCGCAATTTTCTCAAGCTCCATCGCGAGGTCGAGAAGCGGTTCTTCCCGGATGCCGAGTTCGTCCAGGACCTGGTGGCAACTGCCGCGCAGCACGGCGGCGCGGGGGTCATAGTTCTTGTAGACCCGGTGACCGAAGCCCATCAGGCGGAAGGGATCGTCCTTGTCCTTGGCGCGCTCGATGAATTCCGGAATGCGCGACTTGTCGCCGATCTCGCTCAGCATGTTGAGGACGGCTTCGTTGGCGCCGCCATGGGCCGGGCCCCAGAGCGAAGCGATGCCCGCGGCAACGCAGGCGAAAGGGTTGGCGCCGCTCGATCCAGCCAGACGCACGGTCGAGGTCGAGGCGTTCTGCTCGTGATCGGCATGGAGGATGAATATCTGATCCATAGCGCGGGCCAGGATCGGGTTCACCTTGTACTCCTCGCAGGGCACGCCGAAGGTCATGTACAGGAAGTTCTCGGCGTAGGTCAGGTCGTTGCGCGGATACATGAAGGGCTGACCGGTCGAATACTTGTAGGCCATCGCCGCGATCGTCGGCATCTTCGCGACCAGCCGGTAGGACGCCACCATGCGCTGGTAGGGATCGTCGATATCCGTCGAATCGTGATAGAAGGCGGACAGGGCGCCGACCACGCCGCACATGATGGCCATGGGATGGGCGTCGCGCCGGAAGCCGCGATAGAACCAGAGCAACTGCTCGTGCACCATCGTGTGCAGTGTGATGTCGCGCTCGAACTTCGTGCGCTCGGCCTGTGTCGGCAGTTCACCGTAGAGCAGCAGATAGCAGACCTCGGCGAAGGTCGAGTCCCCGGCCAGTTCCTCGATGCTGTAGCCACGATGAAGCAAAACACCCTTGTCGCCGTCGATATAGGTGATTTCCGATTCGCAGCTCCCGGTCGAAGTATAGCCCGGGTCATAGGTAAAGAAGCCGCTCTCGGCGTAGAGCTTGCGCACATCGATGACGTCCGGGCCGGTCGTGCCGGAGAGGACGGGCAATTCGTAGCGCGTCCCCGTCGCGTTATCGACGAGGGTCACGGTGCGTGAGCCGTCCTTGCCGGATTTCTTCGCAGCCGCGCTGGTCGTACCGTCGGTCATATATATTTACTCCGTTCGATTAGACCGGCGGTCGGGTCGATCATATGTCCTTCCCAGCCTGCCCCTTGGCCGTCGCGCCACATTACTACGACCCGGCGCCCTGAACATCGTTGATTCGCGCCAAACACTCTTCCTGCCCAAGCACGGCCATAACCTCGAAGATACCCGGCGATACCGTACGGCCGGTTAACGCGGCGCGCAGAGGCTGGGCGAGTTGCCCGAGCTTGATGTTTTCGAGCTCCGCTTGAGCGCGTGTGCAGGCTTCGATCATTTCTTCATTCCATGACATAAGCTTTTTCAACGCTAGGGCCAGTTCGGCCAGGTGTTTCCGGGCTGCTGGGTCGAGCAGATTGGCGGCCTTCTCGTCGAATTCGACAGGTCGTGCGCCGGTATAGAGCCGCCCGGCCTCCGCAAGACCCACAAGATTGATCGCGCGTTGCTTGAGGCCGGCCATACCGGCCTGCAGTCGTGCAAGCGCGGCGGCATCCGGCGCGGGGTCGCCCGCCTTGGTCTGGCGCTCGACAATCAGGCCCACCAGCCGCTTGTCCTCGGCCTGCTGGAGATAGTGCTTGTTGAGGCTATCCAGCTTGGCAAAGTCGAAACGCGCCGCCGATTTGCCGACCGCACCGAGTTCGAACCACTGGATTGCCTGATCCGTGTCGATGATTTCGTCGTCGCCATGGCCCCAACCCAGGCGCAGGAGATAGTTGCGCAACGCCTCGGGCAGGTAGCCCATCTCGCGGTAGGATTCGACGCCCAGCGCGCCATGGCGCTTCGACAGCTTGGCGCCGTCGGGGCCGTGAATCAACGGAATATGGGCGAATTCCGGGGTCGGCCAGCCCATGGCGGCGAAGACCTGAAGCTGGCGGAAGGCGTTGGTCAGGTGGTCGTCGCCCCGGATGACATGGGTGATGCCCATGTCGTGATCGTCCACCACGACGGACAGCATATAGGTCGGCGTGCCGTCCCCGCGGAGCAGGATCATGTCGTCGAGCTGGTCGTTGGGCACGCGCACCTCGCCCTGCACCAGATCCTGGATCGTGGTGTCGCCCTCCTGCGGCATCTTGATGCGGATGACGGGATCGACGCCGGTGGGCGCCTCGGAGGGGTCGCGGTCGCGCCAGCGCCTGTCATAGCCTACCGGCCGGCCCTCGGCCCGCGCCGCATCGCGCATGGCGGTCAGCTCATCGGGGGTGCAATAGCAGCGATAGGCCATACCCTCGGCCAGCAATTGGTGGGCGACCTCGGCATGGCGCCCGGCGCGCGAGAATTGATGGACAACCTCGCCGTCCCAGCCCAGGCCCAGCCATTGCAGCCCGTCCAGGATCGCGGCCGTCGCCTCGTCGGTCGAACGCGCGCGGTCGGTATCCTCGATGCGAAGGCTGAAGGTGCCGCCGTGATGGCGCGTGAACAGCCAGTTGAACAGGGCGGTGCGCGCGCCGCCGATATGCAGAAAGCCGGTGGGCGACGGGGCAAAGCGGGTGACGACGGGCATGGTCTCTCGGCATTGGGGCGGATGGCGCACCGGGCGGGTGCGCGGCGGGGGGGAGTGTTAGCATATCCTTCGGGCGGTGACAGCAGGGTAGGGCATGCGAGGTTGTCGAACGGCCGGATGAGCGGGGCAGTTCAGCCCGCAATGTATGTTTCGGCGCCCTCGCCCTCGCGTTTTTAGCGAAGGTTCCGACGCAGAGCCTGCTGGCCGAACGCGACCGCTGGCTGCTGTGGCTGCCCATGGCGCTCGGCGGGGGCGTGGCACTGTATTTCGTGCTGGCCGCCGAACCGGCCTTGTGGTTGGGGTCCGGCCGTCGGTGCGGGGCTGCCTGCTGAGCCTGGCGGTCCTGCCCCGCCATCCCGTCGCCGTGATCGTGCTGGTTCCGCTCATGGCCATGGCGCTCGGCTTCTCGGCCGCGCAGATACGGACCGCATCGGTCGCGGTGGCGCCCGATGGCCGAACTGACGCCGTCGCTGACGATCGAGGCGCGGATCGCGGCCGTCGAACCGGGGCCGACCCGGAGCCACCTGCTGCTGGAGGAGGTCCGGACTCCCGGGACCACGGACCGTCAAGTGCCGTCGAGGGTTCGCCTGCGGATATCGGGTCCGGCCGAAGGTCTCGCACCGGGTGCGGCTGTCCGCCTGCGGGCCGTGCTCATGCCGCCGCCCGAGCTGGTCGAGCCGGGCGCTTTCGACTTCCAGCGCGACAGCTATTTCAAGGAAATCGGCGCGGTTGGTTTCGGCATGGGTGAGGTCGAAACGCCGGGAGGCGCGCCCGGCGGCGCCTGGCGCGAAGCCCTGCGGCGCTTTCGCCACGGTGTCGTCCGGCGGGTGAACGGCGCCCTTGATCTGCCCATCGCCGGGATCGCCGCCGCGCTGCTGACGGGGCTGCGGCCGGGCATACCCGAAGAGACGATGGCGGCCATCCGCGATGCCGGCCTGGCCCATCTTCTGGCGATTTTGGGCCGCCATCTGGACCTGGTGGCGGGCTTCGTCTTCTTCGTCCTGCGCGCGCTCCTTGCCTTGCGCCGCCCGTGGCCTTGCGCTATCCGATCAAGAAATAGGCTGCCATGGCCGCGCTCCTGGCCGCCGGGGCCTATATGCTCCTCGCGGGCACCACGGTGCCGACCCAACGGGCCTTCGTGATGATCGGCTTGGTCCTGCTCGCCGTGCTGGTCGATCGCACGGCCATATCCATGTGCCCGGTCGCCTTCGCAGCCGTGCTGATCCTGCTGCTCGCCCCGGAGAGCGTGCTTGGGGCCAGCTTTCAAATGTCCTTCGCGGCTGTCGTGGTAATCGTCGCGGGCTACGAATTGCTGCGCGACTGTATCCGCCGGGATGGCGACCGATCCCAGGCCCACTGGTCGCGCGGCGCGGTCGTCTATATCGGCGGCGTGGCGCTGACTTCGGTGATCGCGATGGCCGCGACCGCGCCTTTCAACGCTTTTCACTTTAACCGGCTGGCGGGTTATGGGTTGATCGCCAATATATCCTCGCCGCGCCGATCGCCGCGTTCTGGATCATGCCCTGGGGCTTTCTGGCCGTGGCTTTGTTGCCCTTCGGGCTCGAAGGTTTCGCTCTGGCGCCCATGGGATGGGAAATCGAGGCGGTCGTGGCGATCGCCGGGACCGTGGCGGGCTGGTCGAGGGGCGTGCTTCTGGTGCCCGGCTTCTCACCCGTTGCTCTGTTCCTGATCGTTAGCGGCGGGCTCTGGCTGTGCCTCTGGCGCAGGCTGTGCCGGCTAGCCGGCCTGGCGCCCCTGGCTCTCGGTGTGGACCTCGCGGGACAGCCGGGCCGGCCGGATATCCTGGTCTCGGGCGATGCGCGCCTTGTCGGCATCGTGACGGATGGCGGCGGACGGTCGCTTTCGACCCTGCGCCGGGCTAAATTTGGGGGTGAGCAATGGCTGCACCACGATGGGGTCAGCGAAGCCGCGCTCTGGCCGGACCCGAGGGCGGGGCGCGAACACAGGCTCGCCTGCGACGCCCTGGGCTGTTTCCTGGTGGGAGAGAAGACCTGTCCGCCCTCGTCCTGGACGGCCGGACTCTGGCGGGAGACTGCGCCGCTGCGGATCTAATTCTGGCCCTGATGCCCGTGCCGCGCGAGGCTTGCCGCGATGTCGCGGTCGTCGACCGTTTCGACCTATGGCGCGAACGGGGCCATGCTATATGGCTGTCCGACGGCGCGGTCAGGATCGAAAGCGCCCGCGACCGGCAGGCCGACCGGCCGTGGGTGACGAAACGATGAGCAGGGTGGCGCTCAGTACTGGCGGAACAGGCCGATCAGCTTGCCCTGCACCTTGACCCGATCGGGGCCGAAGATGCGGGTTTCGTAGGACTTGTTCGCGGGCTCCAGAGCGATCGAGGCGCCCCTGCGGCGCAATCGCTTCAGGGTGACTTCGGCCTCGTCGACCAGGGCGACGACGATGGTGCCGCTATCGGCCGTCTCGCCGCGTTCGATCACCACGGTGTCGCCGTCGAAAATACCCGCCTCGATCATCGAATCGCCATCGACCTCGAGCGCGTAATACTCGCCCCGGCCGAGCATGGTGGCAGGCACGTCGATATGGTTGGAATGGTCGCGCAGGGCCTCGATCGGCGTGCCGGCCGCGATCCGGCCGTAGAGCGGCAGTTCGACCGCGTCCTTGGAGCCGACGCCGGGCGCGCGCGCGGCGCGGAAATCGCCTCTGATGATATTGGGGCCGATGCTGCCGGGGAAGCCTTTGACCTCGTTCGGCCCGATCGCCGCCGTCTCGGGCAGGCGCAGCACTTCGAGGGCGCGGGCCCGGTGCGGCAGCCGGTGGATGAAGCCCCGTTCCTCCAACCCCGTGATGAGGCGGTGGATGCCCGATTTGGACTTGAGGTTCAGGGCGTCCTTCATCTCGTCGAAGGAGGGCGAAACGCCGTCGTCCTGGATTCGCTCGTTGATGAAAAGCAGCAGCTCATGCTGTTTCTTGGTCAACATCCCAGAACTCCCTATACCCGTATCCGCTGCTTGCAATAGGCCCGTATATGTTTATGCATCCGTGAACCACTACATCTAGAACAAAACCGAAACCATGCCGCATGTTTTAGTTTCGTTCGCGGATTCGGTCAAGCCATATTGTCAGGCATTCCCGAAGAATTATCGCTATGCGCCAGGCGGGCAGGTCACAGGCCGCTGACGCGGGCCGAGAGATGGAGGATCGGAACCGCTTCGCCGGCCGCCGCGGCGGGAGCATGGGGCGGGCGCAGGATGAGGCATTCGGCGCGGGCCACGGTCGCCATCATGGAACTGTCCTGGCGCGGGAAAGGGGTGGCGATCAAGATGCCGTCTTCGGCCCGAACGAGCCCGGCGCGGAGATAGTCCTGGCGGCGGTCGTTTTCGCGCAGATCAGTGCCGAGTCTGGCGCGATCCGTAAGGTCCATCGGGGGCGTGCCCAGCATCCGATCGATGGCCGGGCCCAGGAAGATCAGGGCGCAGACCATCGAGGACACGGGATTGCCCGGAAAGCCCAACAGGGCGGTCGAGGCGAGGCGGCCGAACATCAGCGGTTTTCCCGGGCGCATGGCGATGCGCCAGAAATTGAGCTCCAGCCCGTCCTCGCCCAGGGCCTTCTGGATCAGGTCGTGCTCGCCGACCGAGGCCCCGCCTGTGGTCAGCAGCAGATCGGCGTCGCGCGCCGCGGCGGCGGTCTCGCGGATCGAGGGGATCGTGTCGCGGGCGATGCCCAGCATCATCGGATCGGCGCCGCGCGCGCGGACAAAGGCGTCGAGGGCATGGCTGTTCGAACTGACGATCTGGTTGGGGCCGATGGGATCGCCCGGCATGACGACCTCGTCGCCCGAGGCGAGGATGGCGATGCGCGGCTTCTGGCGCACGCGCAGCCAGGGCCGGTTCATGGCGGCGGCCAGGCCGATATCCCGCGCGGTCAGGCGTCGCCCCGCGGCGATGCCGGTCTCGCCCACCTTGAAGTCGAGGCCGGCCGGCCGGACATAGGTGCCGGCGGTCACCGCCTCGGCGATGCGGATCTTATCCCCCTCCTCCTCGACATCCTCCTGTATGACGATGGCATCCGCGCCCTGGGGCAGGGGGGCGCCGGTGAAGATGCGGACGCATTCCCTGGGGCCCAGCGTGCCGTCATGGGACGCGCCGGCCGGCACCGCGCCTACCTGGCGCAGGGTGACGGGGGCGGCGGCGATATCGGCAGCGCGCACGGCATAGCCGTCCATGGCCGAGACGGCGGTGGGCGGCTGGGTGCGCCGGGAAGTCAGGTCCTCGGCCAGAATCCGGCCGAGGGCGTCGGACAGGGCGATCTCTTCGGCCGGCAAGGTCGCGAAGGCGTCGAGGATGCGCGCCTGGGCCTCCTCGACGGAAATCACGCTTCGGCCTCGTAGAGGCCCGAGCGGCCGCCCTCCTTGCGGATCAGGCGGATATCGCCGATCCGTATGGCCTTATCGACCGCCTTGCACATGTCGTAGACGGTCAGCGCGGCGACCGAGACGGCGGTCAGCGCCTCCATCTCGACACCCGTGCGCGCCTGAACCTTGCAGCGCGCCTCGATCAGGATGGAAGAGGCGGCTTCGTCCAGGGTCAATTCGACTTCGGCCGAAGAGAGGGGCAGGGGATGGCATAGAGGAATCAGGTCGGCCGTGCGCTTGGCGCCCATGATCCCGGCGAGCCGCGCGACCGACAACACATCGCCTTTCTTCACCCCGCCCTCGGCGATCCGCCTGAGGGTCTCCGGCGCCATATGGACCGCGCCGCGCGCGATCGCCAAGCGGTCGGTGACCTCCTTGCCTGAAACATCGACCATGCGCGCTCGGCCCCTTTCGTCGAGATGGGAGAATTCAGCCATGTCAGGCGGCTCCGGTCCGGGGGATGGGGAGAGCGGGCAGGGGCCCGGCCAGGATGGCGCGGGTCGCGGCAGCGACGTCGGGCTGGGCCATCAGGGATTCGCCGATCAGGAAGCAGCGCATGCCCGCCTTCGCCATGCGGGCGAGGTCGGCGGGGGTCTTCAGGCCCGATTCGCAGACCAGGGTGCAATCGGCGGGGGCCAGGGCGGCGAGGCGCTCGGCCGTGGCCAGATCGACCGTCATGGTCTTGAGGTTGCGGTTGTTGATGCCGATCAGCACGGCATCGAGAGCGGCCGCCCGCGCCAGTTCCGCCTCGTCATGGACCTCGACCAGGACATCCATGCCCAGACCCTCGGCCTCGGCGGCGAGATCGCTCACCTGGCCATCCTCGAGGGCGGCCATGATGAGCAGGATGCAATCCGCGCCCAGGGCCCGGGATTCGGCGATCTGATAGGGATCGAGCATGAAATCCTTGCGCAGGGCGGGCAGATCGGCGGCCCCGCGCGCGGCGGCGAGATAGGCGTCGTTGCCCTGGAAATAGGGCTCATTGGTCAGCACCGAGAGGCAGGCCGCCCCGGCTTCGGCATAGGCGTGCGCCAGCTCGGCCGGATCGAAATTCGCGCGGATCAGGCCCCGGCTGGGCGAGGCGCGCTTGATCTCGGCGATCAGCCCGTAGCCGGTCATGGAGGCCGCGCGCAGCCGGTCCGCGAAACCGCGCGGCGGCGGCAATTGGGCCGCCTCGGCCAGCAGGTCGCCGAGCGGCCGGCGCGCCTTACAGGCAGCGATATGCTCGCGCTTGTCGGCGCAGATTTTCGCGAGGATGTCGGACATGGCTTGGGTCCTAAAGGTTCCGACCGGGCGCGATGGGGTGCCACGCCCTCACCTTACCCCCTCCCTCTCCTCCCCCAGGGGAGGAGAGGGAGGGGGCCGTCGCGCAGCGATGGGAGGGAGAGGTGGGGCAGCAGTGGTGGCGGCGTTCGGATGGCAAGGGCATCAACCAGTCCCTAGCGGCCGTTGGTGATCGCGATCAGGCGTTCGAGCGTGTCGGCGGCCTTGCCCGAATCGATTGCCTCGGCGGCGCGCACCACGCCCGTGTTCAGATCCTCGACCCGGCTCGCGACGATCAGGGCGGCCGCGCTGTTATAGAGCACGAAATCGCGGAGGGCGCCGGGCTGGCCGCGCAGGATGGCGCGCATGGTCGAGGCATTCTCCTCCGGCGTGCCGCCCTTCAGGTCGTCGGCCGTGGCAGGCGCGAGGCCGGCTTCCTCAGGGGAGACCTCGAAGGTGGTGACGGCGCCATCCTTCAGCGCGGCGACCTTGGTCCTGCCCGTCAGGGTCATCTCGTCCAGGCCGTCATGGCCATGGACAACCCAGGCGGCGACGGAGCCGAGGCTCTTAAGGACATGGGCCACCGGCTCGACCCAGCGTTCGTCATAGACGCCGACGAGCTGGCGCTTGACCAGGGCGGGGTTCGAAATGGGGCCGAGCAGGTTGAAGATCGTGCGCGTGGCCAGCTCGACCCGGGGGCCGGCGACGTTGCGCATGGCGCTGTGATGGCGCGGGGCGAGCATGAAACAGATGCCGGCCTCGTCCAGGGCGCGTTCGATCAGGTCGAATTCTGCGTCCAAGTTCACGCCCAGGGCGGTCAGCATATCGGCCGAGCCGGATTTCGAGGTGACCGCGCGGTTGCCGTGCTTGGCCACGGGCACGCCGCAGCCCGCCAGGACGATGGCGCTGGCGGTCGAGACATTGAAGGTGCCGGCCGCATCGCCGCCCGTGCCCACGGTGTCGATCGCGCCCTCGGGCGCTTTGATATGGCGGGCCTTTTCGCGCATGACCTTGGCCGCGCCGGCGATCTCGTCCACCGTTTCGCCGCGCACCCTCAGGGCCATCAGGAAGCCCCCGATCTGGGCCGGGGTGGCGTCGCCCGACATGATAATCTCGAAGGCCGTCTCGGACTGGGCGCGCGAGAGGGGCTTGCCGTCGGCGACCAGGCCGAGCAGCGGCTTGAGGTCCTTGGCTTCTTTGGTCATGCGGCCAGTTCCCGGCCTTCCGAGAGGCGCAGGAAGTTCTGCAGCAGGGCATGACCGTGATGGGTGGCAATGCTTTCCGGATGGAACTGCAGGCCGTGGATCGGTTTGGTCTTGTGGGCGAAGCCCATGATCGTGCCGTCCTCCGTCTCCGCCGTGATCTCCAGACAGTCGGGCAGGCTCTCGCGCTCGACGATCAGGGAGTGGTAGCGCGTGGCGCACATCGGGTTCTCGATGCCCGCGAAGACGCTGCGCCCAGTATGGCGGATATCGCTCATCTTACCATGCATGATGACCGGGGCGCGGACGACCCTGCCGCCGAAAGTCTGGCCGATGGCCTGATGGCCCAGGCAGACGCCGAGCAGGGGCAGGTTCACCTCGGCGGCGGCCGCGACGAGGTCCAGGCAGATGCCCGCCTGATCCGGATCGCAGGGCCCGGGCGAGAGGATCACCCCCTGGGGCCGCATGGCTAGGGCCTCGGCCGCGCTCAGAGCGTCGTTGCGCCGCACCTCGATCTCCGCCCCCAACTCTCCCAGAAAGTGGTAGAGGTTGTAGGTGAAGCTGTCGTAGTTATCGATAAGCAAATACATTTCAATTGCCTATCACAATTTCCTGAGGTGAAAAATAAAGTTATCTTGCTTTGTTATATCAGGTTGGCGGCGGGGGCGGAAGAAACCGCCGGACCGCGCGCGCCGCGCCATGGAAGCTCGCCGCTCGGCCGCCTGCCAGCATCGCCCCGAAAGGCGTCGAATCCGCTCACCGCCGCCGCGATATGACGTCGGATGGCACCGACTTGGCATCGCCAAAGGCTTGATCGCACGGGCGAATTCACCCCGATCAGGGGTTTGCGCGCGGAAAACCCGGCATTCTTGCCATTTCTTGTCATTAGATGAACATATGCGGTGAGGTTTTAATTAGGGTTCCGTTTTATGTTCTCTTTAGAACGGTTCCAGGTCCAGCCCACGTGGGCTAATATCATTAAATCTGCTGGCACATTCCTGATTAGGAAATAACCTCACCAATTAACATAACGGGTTTAGTGTTTGTAAAATTAGGTATGTCGTTCACCGCTGTGTCAATTTTAGACATCGCTGCATCCATTTTCGACTGGTTTTCAAACGTCATGGTTGCGATGGCATAATATGGAGGAGGAACACCTGGTCCTCCAGCGGCACCTTTTGTGACAAGAACATTCTCTATGTGGGCACCGATCGTTGCCCCCACCAGAGGTAAGTGCTTATCAACATAGTATTCAAAATCAAAATTTGTATCGTCGGATATTGGATATAAGACTTGGATAGAAAAAGACATTCCTGTGATCCTTTAATTCATAATTTCCCCGTACTTCCAAGAAGCACGGCAAACGTCAGGCAGATGGTGGCGGTCAGATTTTTCATATGGGTAGTATGACAGAGGATATTCGGAATAGGTAGAGAGAATGGGTGGTTGAACACACTCCAAGGTCTTTATAGCGGGTCACTCAGAGGGGGTCGGGTAAAGTTAATGACCACAGGTGACTCTATGAAAAACGCATGTTCAGAAGCGGGGATCACCACCCTGCCCTTACGAAAAATGCCTCATACTCTACCTTCCATATTTAGAGAAAATCGCTATGTTGTGTCGC
>Ga0302135_10000455_pt1 | contig 24885 bp, 22 predicted proteins | sample CBN3_surface_MG_FD_203119 | JGI IMG/M metagenome (GOLD analysis project Ga0302135, IMG submission 203119) | Marine microbial communities from Western Arctic Ocean, Canada - CBN3_32.1 | ecosystem: Environmental > Aquatic > Marine > Oceanic | place: Canada: Western Arctic Ocean | collected...
CCTGCATGATGGGGAGCGCTACAGTAACGACGGTCCCGTCCAGATAGGTCATCCCGGAGCCGATAACCGCAGCCGCAAGGAGCCAGCGCCCTTGTGTTGAGCCAACGGTTAGTGCCGGGGCTCCTTGGTCGGTTTTGATTTCTGACACGGTGTCCGGTTATCGAGGAATTGACAGCATCACTTAGACTGCCATACCACATCTTGACGAGGGCTCGGGCAAACACTCCGAAGGAGGGACATCAATCGCCAATAAGCGTGTATTGGTCATCAAGCATGGCGCGCTGGGCGATATCGTCCTGGCGACAGGTCCTTTCCTGGCGATTCGCCAGGCGCACAAAGCCGACCACCTCACTTTGCTCACAGCCTCCCTCTTTGCGCCATTTCTGAAGCCGTCGGGCATATTTGATTCGATCCTGATCGACGATCGGCCTCCCCCGTGGCATCTGACAGCTTGGGCCAGATTGCTACGACAATTGCGCGCGAGCCACTTTGATCGGGTCTACGATCTCCAACACTCAAACCGAACCGCTTTGATCTACCGCGTACTCGCAATGCGACGCCGGCTCGAGTGGTCAGGCATTACCGCCGGATGCTCGCATCCCCACAGCAATCCCAACCGCGATAGCATGCACACCATCGAACGTCAGGCAGAGCAGCTTGCTGCCGCGGGAATCCCGGAAACTCCAGCAACCGACCTCAGCTGGGTGGTTGCTGATGCCAGGCGATTCGAGCTTCCCGAACACTATGCACTTCTAGTCCCTGGCGGGGCAGCGCACCGTCCCGGTAAGCGTTGGCCGGTGCAGAACTTCGCCGAATTGGCGTCTTGGTTAAATACGTCAGGTTACACGCCGGTCTTACTTGGCGGTAAATCCGAAACCAGCACGCTTCAGACCATCGCAAAGGCCGTGCCGGCTGCGCTTAACTTGCGCGGCATGACGAGCCTGTCCGATATCGTGGCGCTAGCGCGCGGTGCTGCTATTGCTATCGGCAACGATACTGGCCCGATGCACGTGGCCGCGGCCAGCAACTGCCCTACGGTGGTACTTTTCTCAGATGATTCAGACCCGGTGTTGACGGCGCCGCGTGGCGGTAATGTCGAGATAATTCAAATGAACTCCCTTGCCGACCTCGGCGTTGATAAGGTAGTCGCCGCGGCAAGACGAACCCTCGAAACGAACCTAGGCCCCCACTTTCGCGAATAAGCCGACACGTAACATCGACATGAGATACACCGAAGAAGTGACGAATAAGTACGTTGCCTTGCTGGTTCTAGCGTTTTGTCTATCTATCCCATCGCCGGGCTGAAATAACGCTGGCCACGCACGCCAAGGGTTCTGCGTATCACAGGGTCGCAACATCGATTACCGAATTGCTAGCCGAATCCTACGATCGTGAAGGCGTTATAAAACCGTTCAAACGGTGACCGAATATCTCCCTCTCATCAATAATGGCGAGATCGATATCGGTTTCGTGACTGGGATTGACGCCGGCACATGATATCGCGCCGAGGCCGGACCTTCGCTTTCCGAACTACGCGTGGTCGCCCGTATCTGGGCGCTTCGATACACTTACATCGGCCGGGCGGCGTTTGGGATGAAGAATTTTGTCGGCTTCCGCGGCCGACGGATTGGACTCCTGGTACGCGGGAACCCGACCATAACGGAACTAAATCGCGTATTACTCAAAACCGTCGCGCTCAGCGATCGCGACGTAAAAGGGGTCGATCTGCGAAATTTCAGCGACGGCATCAATAAGTTGGCGCGCGGCGAGATCGATGCGGCACCAATCATCGTCGGGGTGCCGGTCATTCGAAAGGCCCGTGCCAAGGTGCCTTTAGGGCTCAATTACATCAGCCTGTTTGGTCCGCGTGCGACGACCAAGCTCCTCAGTGAACAAGTTCCCGGGCTTTATGTCGCCAACGTCAAGCCAAACAACCGCCTACCGATCGATAGTAGCGGACGCGATCGCGACTTTCGCTCCATTTATCCGGCTCTTTACCCGCCATTCCTAAGACTCTGCCTCGTAGACGACATCTTCCTCCTCGTCGATCGTCCGGCGTTCGACGCCCTCGACCTCATCCGCGCGGCGGCATCGATCTGGGCCGAAAAACTTAGCGGTCGAGACATACTGGCGCGGCCGTTCGACGACGGCGAGAACCCGATCGCACAGCGTTGCAATTTGTAGGGCTTGGCCATGAACTCGGTAACGCCGGCGTCACGTGCCTGCTTGAACCTGGAAAGATCAGCAAATGAGGTGACCAACACGAAGGGTATGAAGCGGTCGGGCGATTCTTTGTTTCGACGCACCCACCGCAACAATTCGAGCCCATCCATCGGCGCCATCTGCCAGTTCGAAACAATCATATCGAGCATTTGAATCCCCGCCCGCAAGGGATCGGTGGCGACAAGTTTGAGGAACTCGACTGCCTCGCCACCGTCCGAAGCTGCTTCAACTCGCCCGATTCCCAGGTCCTTGAGCACCGACGACAGAAGCATCTTCATATCGCCGTTGTCCTCAACGACTAGAATCGAGAACCGATCAAAGCTATAGGAAAACTCGTTCGCCATCCGAACCGCGCACTGTATCCCGCTCCCTAACTTTAAACCCCGCCAAACCCCGTCGCGTTGGCAGGGATTGTTCTCTTGTTACATCGAGTCATTTATACGGTCCAGGTATGACCCTTGCGGAGTCGATCGTTAAACGTCGCTTCCATGTCATCTACACGCGCGGCGCTAACGCGGGCATGGAGTTCGGTATCGTAAGTTGGCGCTGGATCACAATAAATAACGCCCATCGCCTTCGGGAAGTCCGGCGGTTCCATGCGGGACAATAATCCGGCCAGCGTACGATTTGTCTCGTTATGAATCAGAACATCGTTTTCGATTACGCCGTTCTCACCAACGACAATGACTTCAAGGTCCAACGTCGTCGGATCAACTCTCAGTCCCTTGTTGCCGTCGCTGCCAAAAAGCAGGGGGGCGCCATGTTCGACGTGAATCTGATTCTCAGCGGCCGCAGATTTGTCGGTGAAATAATCAAACACACCGTCATTGTAGACAATGCAGTTTTGTATGATTTCGACAAACGATGTGCCGGTATGATCGTGCGCGCGCATGAGCACGGGCGGCAAATGCTTTTGCATCGTGTCAACGGTGCGGGCAACGAAGCGAGCACCGGCACCAAGCGCGAAGACGCACGCAGAAACCGGACTTGCGAGTGAACCCATCGGGGTCGATGGGGTTCGCGTACCCTTACGCGACGTCGGAGAATTCTGCCCCTTCGTCAACCCATAAATCTCATTGTTGAACAGCAGAAATTGAACGTCGACATTGCGCCGTAGCAGGTGGAGTAGATGGTTGCCACCTATGCTGAGGCTATCGCCATCGCCAGCGACCACCCACACATCGAGTTCGGGATTAGCGAGCTTAATTCCGGTTGCAAACGCCGGCGCTCGACCGTGAATCGAATGAAAACCATATGTTTTGACGTAGTAGGGAAACCGCGCCGCGCAGCCAATTCCGGAGACGAAAACGATATTCTCGCGCGGTACATTGATCTCCGGAAGAACACCGAGAACGCTTTTGAGAATGGCATAGTCACCGCAACCCGGGCACCACCGCACCTCCTGATCGGTCGTAAAGTCTTTCGCTGTAAGTTTCTCGGGAACAACGTTCATTTTAGTTCTCCACTCGCTCGCGGATCGCTTGCTCGATTTCGCCAATCTTAAAGGGCTGACCGGATACCTTATTCAACCCTTCCGCGGGAACGAGATACTCGCTTCGCAGGACTGTGAGCAGTTGCCCATTATTCATCTCCGGCACCAAAACCTTGTCAAAGCGGCCCAGCAAATCACCGAGATTGGACGGCAATGGCCAAATATGCCGAATATGGATGTGACTGACGTTAATGCCTTCGTCGCGCAGATTGTTGACGGCGCGGCTAATCGGTCCGTAGGTCGAACCCCAGCCGACCACCGCAAGCGGCCCTTCGTCGGGACCGGCTTCGACGCTTTGTGCCGGAATATCATTGGCGATCCCGTTGATCTTGCCGGCGCGCGTGTCGGTCATGAGTTGGTGATTTTCGGGATCGTAAGAGATGTGGCCGGAATTGTAGTCCTTTTCGATTCCGCCAATCCGATGCTCCAAACCCGGCGTACCTGGGATCGCCCATGTGCGCGCCAGTGTCTCCGCGTCGCGCAGGGACGGATGGAATCCTTCAGGGTCAGTACGGAGTTCGACCGGCATCGGTGCGAGCGTATCGATATCCGGAATCTGCCAAGGCTCGGCGGCGTTGGCGATATATCCATCTGTCAAAAGAATGACTGGTGTCATGTATTTGAGCGCCAAGCGCACCGCTTCAATAGCGACCTCGAAACAATCCGACGGCGAGCGCGACGATAAAACGACAAGCGGCGCATCTGCATTGCGGCCGTAGACCGATTGATAGAGGTCAGATTGTTCCGTCTTCGTCGGCATGCCGGTCGACGGTCCGGCGCGCTGCGAATTAACAATTATCAACGGCAGCTCGGTCGTGATGGCGAGACCGATACCCTCTCCTTTCAGCGCGACCCCAGGGCCGGAGCTGGACGTAATACCAATCGATCCTGCGAATGACGCGCCAATTGCCGCGCAGACCGCCGCGATTTCGTCCTCGGCTTGAAATGTCGTAATCCCGAATTCTTTCATCGTCGCCAACACGTGCAGCAGCGTCGATGCCGGTGTTATCGGATAGGACGCAAACATCAGCGGGCGCTTTGACAGAATCGATCCTGCCGCTAAGCCCCACGCCATCGCCTCGAATCCGGTGATGTTGCGATAGTGGCCAGGAGCGATATCGGCCGGCGGGACGATGTAGGCAGTAATGCCATCCGGCATTTCCGCTGTCTCGCCGAACGCGTGCCCCGCGTTGAGGGCCGCAATATTCGCATCGGCGAGATCTTGGCGCTTGGCAAACTTTTCGTTAAGCCAATCGACCGTGGCTTGTCTATCGCGACCGAATAACCAGTAAACCAATCCCAGCGTCCACAGATTTTTGCAGCGCAGGGATTCTTTCTTGTTAAGACCGGATTCCTTGAGGGCCTGTAGCGTAAGCTTGGATATATCAATTTCGATTTTTCGAAATGGATCCAGCGAACTGTCCTCGAGAGGGTTTCCAGCGAAACCCGCCTTTATCAAGTTGCGCTCATTGAACGTGCCCGAATCGACGACGACCAATCCCCCCTCGCGGAGATCGCCGATATTCACTTTAAGTGCCGCCGGGTTCATCGCCACCAGAACGTCGGGCGCATCGCCTGCCGTTTTGATCGTGCGACCACCGAAGTTGATTTGAAACGCGGAAACGCCGTAAGTCGTGCCAATCGGCGCGCGAATCTCGGCCGGAAAATCCGGGAAAGTCGCTAGATCGTTTCCGGCAAGGGCGGTTGCCAAAGTGAACTGGCCACCCGTCAACTGCATGCCGTCGCCGGAGTCCCCGGCGAACCGAACAACGACCGACTCCCGTTCCTCGCGAGGCGTATCCACCCGCTCCAATTCGAGTGCGGTACTCACTGCTTCATCCCTTCAGAAAAGAATTATTCTGGGTATTCATAGCGCACCTTCCGACCGAAACCGATCACTTTAGCGAGATACCTCTTTTGGAACGTGCGAGCGACCGCACGATATCTCATCGTCTTAGCCATTGCTAACGACAGCACGTCTGCAACCGCATAAATGTTGATGGTTTCGCGTCGCCTTAGGCATCCAACACGGCGAGCATTTCCGTTATTTCGGAGAACTTCCTGCGCGGTGCTTTTCCCACGGCGTTGGCGATTTCCGCCGCTTCAATTTTCTTCCAATCGTCAAACGTGACGGCGCGGACACCGCGTTCCTCCAATAGGGTACCAAACGCCGACCGACCTGGTTTCGCTCCCTCGGGGAAATCCTCTTCAATTTGATGGAATGCGGCTTCGCCGTCAGGCTTGTTTGTACCGATTACGCCGGTCGGCCCGCGCCTAATCCAGCCCACCGCGTAAAACCCTTTTTCGATGCGGCCGTTGTCGCTTTTTGCTGTTCCGGCGCGCTCGTCGAACGGTATGCCGTTGATCGGATCAGCGCTGTAACCGATCGATGGCAACACAAGACCGCACTCGATCTCAAAAAACTCACCCGTCCCACGCGCGCGCCCGTCGACAACTTCGTTCTTCTCCAGGCGGAGTCCCTCCACCCTTTCACCGCCCAATACTTCGACCGGCGACGCGAGAAACTGGAAGTGAACGCGGATTGGTTTTTCATCCGCGTCGCGCTGCGAAAACTCACGAAAGGTGTCGAGGTTTTTCACGGTTAGCCGGCGATCACGATCGGACATCTCACCGGTCACTTCACCCGGAATTTGCGCGGGATCGACGATCGGAACGCTGTTCTCGAGTTCCCCCATTTCTCTGAGTTCTTTGTTGGTAAACTTCGCGTCGGCCGCACTACGACGGCCAAACATATACACGTCTGTAAGCGGCGAGCTGTGGACCGCCTTAGCCGCGTAATCCACGAGATCGGTCTCGGCCATTTCGCTGGGCGTCTTTGCGAGCACCCGGGCTACATCGATTGCGACATTACCCACGCCGATGACAGCGGCAGTACCAATGTTGAGATCTGGATTGAGATCACGGAAGTCAGGATGGCCGTTGTACCAGCCAACAAAGGCGGCGGCACCGAAGACGCCAACCTTATCCTCGCCAGGAATGCCGAGTGGTCGATCTAACGCAGAGCCAATCGCCAGCACCACCGCATCATAGCGCTCGCGAAGGTCATCAATACTGACATCGCGACCGACCTCGACGTTGCCATAGAATTTGACCTGTTCGTGGAGCGCGGTTTTCTCGTAGCGTCGCCAGACGTTCTTAGTGGTCTGATGGTCGGGCGCGACCCCGCCCCTGATCAATCCATACGGCGTGGGCAGGCGATCGATGATGTCGATCTCACAAATGAGGTCCGACTTAATAAGTGATTCGGCGGTGTAGAATCCGGCGGGGCCGGAACCGACGATCGCAACGGTTACTGGCTGGGGCATGGTTAATGGCGCAAATGCCGCTAATCGACGCTCGCGAAACTCCGGTTTATCTTAGGCAATTGGTGAATACCGTGCGAGCCGCGCGCCACGCCATGAAAACGGTTTACTGGAATATTTAACTATTCGGTTAAATATTGGACGTCATTAAGTCCTTGTCAACCTCGCAGTTTAAAAAATCTTAGTTCAGGACTGGCGCACCGAAGATCCAGCCGTGTCCAATAAGGAGCGCTACGTAGACGAGCGCGGCAGCTGCGGTTCGCCACCATCCGATTTCACTCAAAGAGATACGCGTGCGACCGGTAAGTACTGCCGCGAAGGGTAAGTTTGACGTTACCGCTGCAACCCGCGCCCACCCATCGGGATCGTTCTTGCGCCGCTTAGCATCGATGGAATGCGGACCAACAAGTCCAAGGACAAGAAAAGCACCGAACATGATGAGTGATGCGATATCGCCATTGACCAGCAAGTGAGCCGCTGACCATAAAACGACGGACCATAAACAAAGGATGCCGCGTGATCTTGCCGATTCCTATGGCTAGGTCACGATCTTCGAGGCTGGCTATGCCTGGGCCGGACGCGGTTAGGCCCTTCGTCGTGTAGCCCGCAATCGCAAATATCAATGCAACCGGCATAACCAGAATGCCGACCCACGCAAACACTGGCGCGTGCCAAATCGGGATAAAAGGAGCGTCCCGATAGGCTAGGATCATCCATACCAACCCAGCCAGTGAGGTGAGCGAGAACAGCGCGAGGTAAGCCCGCATACCGATTGTGCGAACGACAGCTCCACGCAACGGAGTCCCCGAGACGCAAATATGAATACCTAGAAATATTGCGGCGGGTAGCACTAAATCGCCGATGGTTCCGGTCAGCATTTACTTGCCTCCAATGCGACGTTCTTCAATCGCAGATCGTCCCTCGACCGTGAGTTTGCACACCAGCCAGTCCGGCTTGATCGGATTCGCGAACCACGGTTCCGCCCATCCATGCCTGATGCACGCGCGAATGGTTTCCATGCTGATCTGCTGGCCGTGCTCGTCGAATAACGGCAGCTTGCCGCCGGGTTGTTTCAAGCCACGCCGCAAATACCGGCGCTGTGCGGTGGTTGGGCGCAAGATCGCCATGCGGAAACTTAGCCCAGGGCGTTTGCCGGAGCGAGCACAACGGATCGACTCCTCTCGTCCGCCCCGCTCAGCAAACGAAGCGCGCAACGTTTTCAATAACGTTGTCGCGCTGGGCTCGATGTGGGGAATGGCCGCATTCCTCTAACAACACTGTCTCGATTGGTCCTACACATCGACCCGCGATCGCCTCAACCTGAGCTAGCGTTCCATATTCGTCATCTCGACCTTGGATAATTTGTATCGGGACCCCTATCGAAGAAAGGCAGGGTTCGATATTCCACGACCGGAAAGCCGGATCGAGCCAAATCCGATTCCACGCCCAAAAAACACGATCAGTGTTGGCGCCGTGGTAGCGTTCAAGGGCAGCACGCAGGCGACCGTCTTGGTACCCCTTTCGCGCTGCTTCGATTCCAGAGATCGAAATATCCTCGACAAAAACATGCGGAGCTTCGAGCACAAGTTTGAGCGGGCGAGGATCGGAATTGCCCCCTGCATAGATCAGCGCTATCGACGCACCGTCGCTGTGGCCGAACAGAATTGGTTGATCGATCCCCACTTCATCAAGGACGGCCGGTAAAATCGTCAACGCTTCTTGGTGCATGTAGTTTACGCCGAAGCCCTCGGTCAAAGGATCGGAGCCGCCGTAACCATGCCGGCTATACGCGAAGACCGTCAGGCCGGTAGCCTCGCTTAGCGCGTTTGGAAAATCGCCCCACATACCGATCGATCCCAAACCCTCGTGGAGCAGTACCAGAGTCGGGCGGGAGGTTTGGCGAGGGCCGAACCACGCACATTCAAGGCGGTGGCCTCTTATCTGGAGATAGGACATGTCTCCCTATAGAGGACGAGATTGGTGGACGACAAATGATCTAAAGAGAGATGCGACTCCGGGCTTACGATGTATTGCTGAGCGTCCACTCGACAATCTCTTTGAGTACTTTTCCGAGAGCTTCATCGAACGCTACTACAACGTCATCCATACCGCTGCCCCCCGAGACAACGCGGTGCTCAAAATTGCGAGATGCGATGATCGTGCGTTGGGGTTGGCGGATGACCTTGGCGTTAACGCGTACCCGGATAGTAGGAACTTTGGCCCCCGCCAAGTACTCCGCCTGGAACTCGCGCAACTCGCTCTTTAGATTGAAGTCCGAGCGAAGGCCAATCGCTTGACGCCCAACAGCGACAATCTTGCCAGTGTTTTCAAAGGATTCGACGAGAAGGGTCTGCACCATTTGCGGTGCGGTTTCGGTCCATTGCGCAAGCGCGTAGTACTGCATCTCAATGGGCTTGGTTTGCAGGGCGATGCGGTTCGTGTTGAGGCCGCCGGCCGCGACCGGAATATCCACGACCAGTTGCCAGTCCGCCCGGGGTAACGCTTGATCGAACGTACTCTTTGGCGACAGCGTAAAGAGCTTCGGTGCTTCTCCCTGTCCGGGGAGGGGTAGCCCGCAGCCAGCCAACGTCGCAACACAAAGGATCGCAGTCGCTAACGCCAACTTAGAGCGAAGAGATCTAAAACTCGGTTGAGATCGAAACGCGATCATTGGGCTTGGAAACCTTGCTGTGAGTCGCCGAAGAAAAAGCGCGCCGGATCCGATTCGATTTTCTCGGAGACGCGTGTCAATGCCGCTACGAGTTCTCGCATTTCACGTACCAACCCGGTGAAGTCGTTCAGCCCCTCGGTCGCAAATTCATTCAACGGACGCCTGTTCTCAGCAACCAACGAACCCGCTTCATCGGTAAGCCGGGTAGCTGCCTTACTCGTTCGGCGTGCCTCAATAAACAGTGCACGAACATCCTCATCCAACAATTTATCGGCGTTGACAAGCGCGCCGCGTGTCAGCGCCAGCGTGTGGTTGGCATCTTTGACCAGGGTCTGCAGGTCATCGGCGATTACGCTTACCGATCCCGCGGCATCGCTAATATTTCCGGTCGTATCGCGTAGATTGGTTATTAACGTATCGAGGTCGGCGGTTCGACCGGCGATAGCGGTCGTAAGCGTATTAATGTCGCCGAGAATATTGGATATGGCCTGCCGATTTTCGTTATTGAGAAAATTATTGGCGCGCGTGATCAGCTCAAGAAGGCTTGCGACAACCTCCGGCGCACCTTCGAAAATCTGCTCAAACTGAGATGGTTTGGAGGCAATTTCTGGAATAGGCCGCTCCGGCGTAGGTTTCGACATTGGGCTTTCTTGCGTCCCGCTTTCTATCAATAATTGCGAAACACCAGTGATCCCCTTGAGCTGTAAAACGGCGATCGAATCCTCCCGTATTGGTGTATTGGCGTCGATCTCCACGTGGACGCGCACGCGCCCGTTGTTGTCGGGGTCAATTCGGATGTCTTCAACACTGCCGACCGGTATTCCATCGAATAACACATCGGCGCCGTCGCTCAGGCCGCTTACCGCACCGTCAAAATAGACAAAGTACTCGGAAAACTCGCGATCAATTTGCAGCTTCGCAAGCCAGATGACAAAGCCAAAAATACCCGCGACAACGATAAGAACGAACGTTCCGATGACGAGGTGGCTCGCTTTGGTTTCCAATGAAATTTCCTAGGCGATCTGGGCCGCGCGAGCACGGGGGCCGTGGAAGTAGTCATGCACCCAGGGGTGGTCACACGCCAGCATCTCGCCCATGGAACCCGTGAGCAGCACCTTTTTGTCGGCAAGAACCGCGATACGGTCGCAGATCGCGTGCAGGCTGTCCAGATCGTGAGTCACCATGAAAACCGTAAGACCAAGGGCCCGCCTGAGGCGCTTGATGAGTTCATCAAACGCCGCAGCTCCGATCGGATCGAGTCCAGCAGTCGGTTCGTCGAGGAACAGTATGTCGGGATCGAGGGCAAGCGCCCGCGCCAGACCGGCTCGTTTGCGCATGCCGCCGGAAAGTTCGGACGGGTATTTGGCACCGGCGTCGGCGGCAAGTCCAACCAAGCTTATCTTGTAGGCCGCAATCTCATTCATGAGCGTCTGCGGGACGTCCGTGTGCTCTTTGATCGGCACTTCAATATTCTGGGCCACTGTTAGCGAGCTAAACAGAGCCCCGTCTTGAAACAGCACGCCCCACCGTTGCTGAGGTCTTCGCTGATCCTCGCCGAGGATTGGTTTCTCAACGTCTTGGCCGAATACTTCGATTGTTCCCGCGATCGGGCGGTTCAGTCCAACAATCGTGCGCAGGAGAACGGACTTCCCCGTCCCGGATCCTCCCACGACACCGATAATCTCCCCTTTGCGAACATCGAGGTCGAGAGCGTCGTGAACGACCTGTCGCCCGAACTGATTCGTTAGGCCACGAACTTTGATTATGACCTCGGCGTTGTCCACCACATCAGACCCCGACGAAAGCAAAGAAAATCGAGAAAATAGCGTCGAACACGATGACTAGAAAAATTGCCTCGACCACTGCTCGGGTTGTCTGCTGACCTACGCTTTCCGCACTGCCGACGACTTTCAGCCCTTCAAAGCAACCGATCATGGCGATGATGAAGGCAAAGACGGGCGCCTTGATCAGTCCGATAAAAAAACTCCACAGACCGACCGATTGGTTCAAGCGCTCGATGTAAACGGCCGGCGATATATCGAGCGTTATCCAGGCCATCAGTCCGCCGCCGAACAGGCCCATGAGATCAGCGATAAACGTCAGCAACGGTAGCGAAATGACCAGCGCCAAAACCCGCGGGAGAACGAGTATCTCTATCGGATCGAGGCCCAGCGTTCGCATCGCGTCGACTTCCTCATTCACCTTCATTGACCCGATTTGCGCAGTAAAGGCACTGCCCGATCGACCGGCGATTATGATCGCCGTTAGCAGAATACCGATTTCGCGCAAGATGGAGATGGCGACCAGATCAACAACGAAAACTTCCGCGCCAAACTGGCGCAGCTGGGTCGCCCCTTGATAGGCGAGAACGACGCCGATCAGGAACGAGATCAGACAGACGATCGGGATCGCATTCAGACCCACTTCTTCCATGTGATAAACGAGCGAGGTAAAACGCAACCGTCTCGGTCGCGCAAGCACATGCGCTGTGGCCGCCACGATGTTGCCGAGAAATCCTAGGAGCTCAGCGGTTTCCGCGGCGATGTCTGTGGTCCCTGCCCCGACGTGCCGAATGACATTGAGGAGCGGGCTGCCCCGGGATGGTTCGATCTCGCATGGTTGATCATTGGCTGAAACCTCCTCAATTAGGAGGAGATGATCCGCGCTCGCGTTTCGAAACTCGGCCGTAAATCCGGCCACGCGCAAATCTCGCTGCGTCCGGTACAACAACCATGCACCGATAGTATCTAGCCCCTCCAACTGGGCGAGATCGATCGAGATTGCTACCGTCGGACCCGGCCGCAGTTCGCGCAAACGTTGCTCGATTGGCGCAACGCTGGTGATATCCCAGCGTCCGCGCGCGGCGACGAGAAGTTCGTCGCTGGACTCCACCGTTTCTAGTTGCGCCGTTCCAGCGACCATTATACCTACCCTTGTGCCACGCTGGCCCGCCGCCATGAGCATGCATGACCAGCGTGGGTCGTTCAAGAACAGCTCTTGTCGGACGCGGCGGCGATTGGCAACCGTTTCTACCGTCGATAGACTGCGACCACCAAGCCTGGGAACTATCAAGACATTATTATGAGCGATTCGCGAGATGCGAGTGGCAGCGGCGAGAAGCCGCTGTCGGACCCGAAATCAACCACGACGCCACCGACCGATCAGGGCGCTGGGTCCAAAACCTCGAACTTCACAACCTCCGGGTACACCGGCACCACGACCAAGATTGCCTATGGGGTGATGTTTGGGTTGGTGATCGGCGTATTAATCGGATTGGGATCGTTCTCGTTGCGGCCGACGTCCAACGTCGAAGCGCCCTCGCAGCAATCTGCAAAAGCGGCGGCGTCTGAAGAAATGGCTGTGACTTGGCGGATGGCGAGCGCTTTTCAAGGCGACGTCATGCAACTTGGAACCGGTGGCCGGCGTTTTGCTGACATGGTTTCAAAACTCTCGGACGGCCAGTTTGTTGTTCAATTTGTCGAACCCGGCGGTTCGGTTCCGGTCGCCGGAGTTTTTGACGCCGTGCGAAACGGTGACGTTGACGCCGGCTGGGCATTATCAACTTATTGGAGCAATCAAATACCGGCTGCTTCCTTCTTCAGCGGCGTTCCGTTCGGTCCACCGCCCGGCGAATTTCTCGCCTGGCTGGAATTCGGCGGCGGACAAGAAATCTACGACGATATCTACGCAGCCTATGGCGTTAGAGGTATGCCGTGCGCCGTGCTTTCGGCCGACGCATCAGGATGGTTCCGCAAGGAAATAAAGTCTGTCCGAGACTTCCGCGGGCTGAAGGTCCGCTATTATGGACTTGGCGCCCGAGTCCTCGCAAAACTCGGCGCTGTGCCGACCTTACCCAGTGGCGACGTCTATGAAGCACTGGAGTCCGGTGCGTTGGACGCTGCGGAATACGCGACACCGGCCATCGATGCCCAGCATTTCTTCGACCGCGTGGCCGGACACTATTACTTCCCCGGCTGGCATCAACAGGCGACGTTGGTTGAATTGTTGATCAGCCGCGAAAAATGGGACGCGCTAAGCGATCAACAGAGACTGTTGATCGAAACCGGATGTGGCGACAATCTGCAGCACACTCTGGCGGAGAGTGAAGCCGCTCAGGCCCGCATTCTAGCCGACTTTAGAGCCGCCGGTGTTCAGTTCCATACGTGGTCGCCGGGTCTTCTGGCCCAGTTCCGGAAACAGTGGCTGGCAGTGGTTGGCGAAGAATCCGCCAAGGACCCAAACTTCAAACGCGCAGCCACATCGCTGTCCAACTTCCGCCAGAACTACGCCGTTTGGCGCGACCTCGGCTATCTATAGGCGCGCCAGATCGCGACCTAACGCACGACGAGCACCGACTGATCGGCGTGGCGGACAACGCGAGCCGCGTTAGGACCGAGCAGGTAATCCTTAAGTTCAGGCCGGTGTGACGCCATCACAATAAGGTCGGCATTAATGCCGTCAGCAACCGCGAGGATCACCTCGTAGACCGTGCCTTGGCGAACGATTGTCTCCGCGTGTACATCCTCGGACACCTTGTCCTTTACGAACGCGTCGAGGTGTTTCTTACTCTCCGCTAGCGCCTTCTTGGCAAAACCCTCAGGGAAGTAGCTTGCCACGATCGGCATGCCAAAGTCGGGGATGACAGACATCACATGAAGATGCGCCCCAAACGCCTTGCAGTATTCGACCGCGACCGGCAGCGCCTTAGTCCAGGAACTCTCTTCGTTTAGGTCAACGGTCAGGAGAATGTTGTTGTACATATTGTTTGCTCCCTTACGCCGTTGCCGGAGCCGGATCGCGTGGTCGCCGCGGACGCTGCATCATGAATACGAGCAAATAAAGGATGATCGCGGGAATGAACATCAGTTGCTTGGGCGGGCGGTCAGCCGCAAGAAGAATCGCCGAGATCTCAAGATCGAAGTCGAGGCCCGCTTTCTCGGCCGCACTGCCGAAGACGATGTTATCAATAAAGACCTTCCCGTCCTCTTTACGGATTTCAAACCCAGCATTATTCAGCCGATCGGCACCAGGCCCGGCATCGCCAAGTGGTAGCACCACGACTTTGCTCACCTCCTCTCCCTCGATGGAGACGCCGGTCACGCTAAGCTGAATATCGGCGCCGGGTGGAGAGCGCTCAGCCACCTCAAAGATCTGCGTCGAATCGGACGACACGATCGGTTCATAGACCATGTCCCACCAAAACCCTGGCCGGAATAGAGTAAAGGCGACCAGGACTAGAACGACGGTCTCCCAGATCCGGTTCTTGACCAGGAAGTAGCCCTGCGTCGCTGCCGCAAACGCAAGCATCGCCAGGACCGCGGTGATTATCGTGAGGAAAAAGTCAAAAACGTTGTCGATGCCAATCATCAGCAACTGGGTATTGAAGATAAACATGAAGGGCAGAATCGCGGTGCGAATATCGTAGGTGAAGCCTTGGATACCGGTCTTGATCGGATCTCCGCCCGAGATTGCCGCGGCCGCGAATGCGGCCAGCCCCACAGGCGGTGTATCGTCGGCGAGAATGCCGAAATAGAACACGAAAAGATGGACCGCGATGAGCGGGACGATCAGACCACTAGCGGCACCGAGATCGACGATCACCGGCGCCATCAGCGACGACACAACGATGTAGTTGGCGGTGGTCGGCAGGCCCATACCGAGGATCAGGCAGATCACCGCGGTAAATACCAGCATGAGAATAAGGCTGCCGCCGGAGATCAATTCAACGAACTCCGTCATCACCTGACCTATCCCGGTAAGCGTAATCGTACCAACGATGATGCCCGCCGTAGCGGTGGCAACACCGATGCCGATCATGTTGCGCGCACCCGAGATCATACCGTCCCTAGCGTCGTCGAGGCTTTGCATTGCCGCCGCCGTGAGGTCGCCGCTTTGACGAAAGTAGGCCAGGAGCGGCCGCTGGGTCGCCACGATGATGATCATGAACACGGTCGCCCAGAAAGCCGACAATCCAGGTGACAGCCGCTCGACCGTTAGGCACCAGACCAGTACGCCAACCGGCAGCAGATAATAGAGGCCGGCTTTCACGGTGGGACCGGTTTCCGGGCAAACCGTGATGTCGGTGCTGGTGCTGAGTTCAGGAACGCGCGTGGCGTACCAGACCAAGCCAATATAGGCGACGAACAGCAATACGGTCGCGATCCACGGTGTCGCCTTACCGGCAACCGGCTTAAGCCAGCCAAGCCCGTAATAGACGGCACCGCACAGGACGATGAGACCGATGATCGTGACGACGAAACTGATCATCTTCTGTATCAGGGGTGATTCAGTTGCCCGCGGCAAACCCTTCATATCCGCCTTCACCGCCTCTAGGTGAACGATATAAACCAGGGCGATGTAGGAGATGATCGCCGGCAGGAAAGCATGTTTCATCACCTCCACCAGCGAAATGCCGACGAACTCAACCATCAGAAATGCCGCCGCGCCCATGATGGGTGGGGTTAACTGGCCGTTGGTCGATGACGCCACTTCGACCGCACCAGCTTTTTCGGCCGAAAAGCCAACGCGCCGCATCAACGGGATCGTAAACGTGCCCGTGGTCACCACATTGGCGATCGACGATCCAGAGATCAGCCCGGTCAGCGCCGACGAGATAACAGCTGCCTTGGCCGGACCGCCGCGCATATGGCCGAGTGAGGCAAAGGCGATGCGGATGAAGTAGTTGCCGCCTCCCGCGCGCTCCAGCAGTGAGCCAAACAACACAAACAAAAACACCATGCTGGTTGAAACACCAAGAGCGACACCAAAAACCCCTTCGGTGTAGAGCCAGAAGTGGGACATGCCCTTGTTCAAGCTGGCCCCTTTGTGGGCAATGATGTCTGGCATCAACGGGCCGGCAAATGTGTAGAAGAGAAACACGCACGCTACGACCATTAGCGGTGGGCCCAGGGCACGACGAGTCGCTTCGAGCAAAATCACCATTCCGATAACCGCGACGACGACATCGTAAGTGGTGGGGTCACCGGGACGATCCGATAGCGCCTCGTAGAATAAAAAGAGGTAAGCCGCGGCGAGGGCGCCGACAATTGCCAATACCCAGTCTTGGATCGGGATGAAATGACGTGGCGAACGTTTCAACGCCGGAAATGAGAGGAAGGCTAGAAATATTGCGAACGCCAGATGGATGGCACGTGCTTCGGTGTCGTTGAGCACGGCGACCCGCAGCATGAACGGCAGCGGCGATGCATACCAAAGCTGGAACACAGACCAGATGAACGGGACGATCAGCAGAACTTTCGCGGACACGCCGCTCGGACTGCGGCCGCCGGTATTGGCCTCGGCAACAATCGAGTCGGCCGCGTCGAGGCTCTCTTGGTCTACAGCTGAGTCACTCATGCGTCGGTCCCCCTTGCCCGCCTCACGCGTCGCTACAGGTGGGCCAGTACAGCTACGTTATCCCTATCTCGCAGTAATAGCGGTGACTCGTTGTGCAGCGGCGCGGTTAAGCCACGACGCACCAGTAGGCCTGCGGGGGTATCTGCGGAAAGAAACGGGAGCGGCACCTGCCGCTCCCGAGCCTTCGATTACATCAAGCCGGCTTCTTTGTAGTATTTGGCTGCGCCATCGTGGAGCGGAGCCGATAGACCGTCCTTGACCATCTGTTTTTTCTGCAACACGCCAAACGCAGGGTGCAGTTTCTTGAATTGATCAAAGTTCTCAAACACGGCTTTAACCACGGTGTAGACCGTGTCGGTCGGCACATCGGTCGACGTTACGAACGTTGCACCAACGCCAAATGTTTTCACATCGCTGGGGCTGCCGCGATACATCCCGCCGGGAATCGTCGCAAAGCGGTAGTAGGAGTTGTTGTTCACGAGCTTGTCGATCGCCGCCCCTGAGACTTCGACGATAACGCTATCGCACGACGACGACGCTTCCTTGATCGATCCGCTCGGGTGGCCAACCGTGAACACCATGGCGTCAATCTTGTTGTCGCACAGGGCTGATGATTGCTCTGAGGATTTAAGCTCGGACGCAAGAGCGAAGTCGCTTTTCGACCATCCTAGGGCCTCCATCACAACTTCCATGGTGCCGCGCTGGCCCGAACCCGGATTGCCGATGTTGACCCGTTTGCCTTTGAGATCGTTGAAATTCTTGATCCCGGAGTCGGCGCGCGCGACGACGGTGAAGGGCTCCGGATGAACCGAGAACACTGCGCGCAATCCCTTGAATGCACCCTTGGCTTTAAACTTGCTGGATCCATTATAGGCGTGGAATTGCCAGTCCGACTGAGCGACGCCCATGTCGAGTTCGCCGGCCCGAATCGTGTTGATGTTGTAGACCGAACCGCCCGTGCTTTCGACGGTACAGCGGATGCCATGCATCTTGCGGTCCTTGTTGACGAGCCGACAGATGGAGCCGCCGGTCGGGTAATACACCCCGGTCACGCCGCCGGTACCAATGGTAATGAACTTTTGCTGGGCCTGCGTTTCAGCAGGCGACGCGAGCACAAATGCGCCTCCGGCAAGGGCTGCAGCGATGACAGTTAGAGCTAATTTTTTCACGGTAACGTCCTCCTTATTCTATTTATCTGTTTCCACTCTAAGACGGGTAGCGGCCGTGGGCGACGGGTCGGCGACTTGGAACGCGGACGCGCGGTTAATCCGGCATCGTTGACCGTCCGCCGAGCACGTCGCGCGCGGTTGCGGCATTTGCGATCGGGCGGCCCAGCGCACGGGCCGCACCGGCCGCGTCGGCGACCGCGTCTGCGTTCCCGGCGGCGTCGCTGCCATCGCGGCGCAATTGGTTGTTTTCGAAACCGACGCGGGCATGACCGCCCATTTCGATCGCCGCGGCCATGCACTCGGCTTCCTGCTTACCAAACGCGCAAACCATCCACGGCACCCCGACCTGCAGCTCGGTATAGCGCTCGACAAATGGGTCAAGGTCGCTTGGCGAAGACTGCTGGTCGGTGGTGTAGCGACCCAGCACGAAGAGCACGCTGTGCTCCCTGCCGGAGATCACCCCGCGCTCGCAGAGCCCGATATAAGTCGCGACTTCTTCAGGGGCATAGAGAATAAATTGCGCCAGCACTTGGCGTTCGTTGAGCCAGTGAAAAAATGCGCTGGCACGATCCTCGCTCGCTGTGTCCGGCACGATTTCGCGCAACGCAATCGAGACGGCTTCCGGTGTCACCGCTTGAACCGCATTGATCTGTTCGCCGGCCGAATAGCGCCCGACCGCTTCGGTGGTCATTTGCACGACGAGCGCGTCGCCCACCGCACCCTGCACCGTATCGATAGCAACTCGGTAGATATCTGGATCCAATGTGTGTTGATCATCAGCGTCGCGAACATGCAGATGGATCATCGACACACCCGCAGCCAGGCACGCCTCCGCCTCGGCGACGATTTCACTCGGCGAAATCGGCAATCTCGGATGGTCTGTTTTAGTTTTGCGAGCCCCGGTCGGGGCGACCGCAATAACAACGGGAGCTGATGTATTCATCATAAATTACCCAGGTTCGTGATGGCGGCATCCACCGCGTCGCCGAGCCGATCGACGATACCGTCGATGTGATGTTGCTCAGCTATGAACGGCGGTGCAATTAGAACATGATCACCGCGCTGGCCATCAAACGTTCCGCCACCGGGATAGACGATCAGTTCCCGTGCCATCGCTTCGCGTTTGATGCGCGTGTGAAGACCCGCCGCGGCATCGAATGGTTCCTTGGTGATGCGATCGGCAACCAACTCAATGCCGCGAAACAAGCCGCGACCGCGGATGTCGCCGACATGGTGGTGATTGCCGAAGCGCTCGTGCAGCGCCACCTCCAGAGCAGCGCCCATCGCGCGCACGTTGCCCAACAGATCCCGTTTGACGATCGATTTCTGAACCGCCAACGCAGCAGCACAAGCGGTCGCGTGACCTATGTATGTGTGGCCATGCTGGAAATAGCCGGATCCGTCGCGGAAGGCATCAAACAGCTTGGCCGCTACCATAACCGCGCCGATCGGCTGATAGCCGGCACCAAGACCCTTGGCACTTATCAGCAGATCCGGTGCCACCCCATCCTGTTCGCACGCGTGCAGGGTTCCGGTGCGCCCCATCCCGCACATCACTTCGTCGAGGATCAGCAACACACCGTAACGGTCACAGATTTCGCGGATCCGGGCCAGGTAACCTTCTGCTGCGGGAACGGCCCCCAGCGTGGCGCCAACGACCGGCTCGGCGACAAATCCAATGACCGTGTCTGACCCCACTTCGAGCAGGGCCTGCTCCAGCTCATTGGCGGCTCGTAGCCCGTAGGCTCTCTCGTTCTCGCCGTCGCGTTGCTCGCGATAGGCGTAGCACGGGCAGATGTGCTTGGTATCGAACAGCAACGGTGCAAATGGCGCGCGGCGCGCCATGTTGCCGCCCACCGATAGCGCGCCCAACGTGTTGCCGTGATAGCTCTGGCGGCGTGAGATGAAGTGCGTGCGCCGGGGCTCGCCAATTTCGATGAAATATTGCCGCGCCATCTTGAGCGCGGTTTCGATCCCCTCCGAGCCACCGCTGAGGAAGTAGACCCGATCTATGCCTCGTGGAGCGCTGGCAATGAGGTTGTCAGCCAGTTCCTCAACAACCTCGGTCGTGAAGAAGCCGGTATGGGCAAACGCCAGACTATCGACCTGCGCTTTGATCGCCCGGCGCACATCGGAATCGCTATGGCCGAGCGCCGACACCGCCGCGCCGCCGGAACCGTCCAAATACCGGCGGCCCTCACGATCGACGATATACATACCGTCGCCGGCAACCGCGACCGGAAGGTCATCACGCGTGTGGCGGTGAAAAACGTGATCCAAAAAGCTAACCGAATACTACCAAAGAGACGAGAAAACGATCATCGAGTCGCGTACGGGCTTTTCCGTTAGTCGCAAGAATCTGATAAAATAGTGATTGTTTGCGGTAATGTCCGCGATTTTCCGGCAACCCCGTAGCGGTGCCGAGGTTCTGTGCTAGGCACAATGGCAAAATTTAAAAGCTCGCTGCACTACATCGTGCCTTTTTCTGCTGCTGCTCGGAATCGTAGCGTTCCGCATCTATGTTCCCGTCGTTGCAGAACTGCAACTGAAAGTCTTCGACGTATTCATGCGCGCCGCGCCGCGTATTTACGAACCGCGACCGGTACGCCTGCTCGACATCGACGACGAAAGCCTCGCGCGAATCGGACAGTTCCCCTGGCCGCGCACAGCTTGATGGTTATCGCGCCCGCGCACCACCGGCGAATCGCGGCCGGGATTCTCTCATGGGGTTAGGACCTGGACGCCGAAACCCTGCCCTTCCAATGCAACCTCGGCTACCAGGTGCCGCGTAAAAAAACCGCCGATTACATCGGCAAGACACGGCTTGAAGAAGTGCGCGCCCAGGTCGAGGCGGGCAACCCGTCATTCAAGCTAATCCTGATTGGCATCAAACTGGGCGGCAAACCGATCGACGAATACGCCCCGGACTTTTGGCCGATCTCGGGGGCTAACGGCGACGATCCCTTCGGCTACATCACTTCGCCCTGGTTCTCGCCCGAACTCAACACCAACATCGCCATGGGCGACGTACCCTGGGAAAGCCGCGAGATCGGCACCAAACTTAAAGTTCATTTGCCGGACATTTATGCCGAAACTGCGGGCCAACCGGTGGATGGTGAGATCGTTGAGATCCCGTTCCGCGAATCGATAAATCCCAGCGCCCGCGAAGTCGTCACAGCAGACGGCCGCGACGCCGCCTTTTGAGTTAGGCGTTTCAAATTTTGGGAAAGCACTCCGCGGCGTGAACGTGTCGAGCGATTGAACGGTAACCTACACATTTTTTTCATCGCCCCGCGCTTGACGCGAGGTCTAGGAACACCGCTTTTGCCGTGTCCATGGATGCCGGATCAAGTCCGGCATGACTAAACTAAGAAACGCGTTGCCACAGACCTAGCTGTTGTGGCTTTCGAGCCGGCGCTGGGCCTCGGCGAGGGCTGCCGAGATCTCCTCGGTTGTTTCGAAGCGGGCATGACGCCCATCGACGTTTGCATCGGACATCGCCTCGCGCATCGCCTGCAATAGCCCGGCGTTTTCCACAATCGCGGGCGCATAGCCGAGCTCTTCAAGGCGTCGCGCGATCGTATAAGACGGTGACCAGGCCGGCGTCAGGCGCCAACCCGCATGGGCGCCAATTCGATCGGGTGGCAGGTCGCAATCTTTGTCGGCCTGTTCGAACAGTCGATCGATGTAACGGTAGGCACGTTCGCCGACCACCGGCTGGTCTTTGTCGATGCCCTCGCGGGTGTGGATCTTCCACATCTGTTGCGCGATCGACGTAAGCCCCGGCATCTTGAATAGCTTTTCGACGTGTGGATTACCGGCCCGCAGCAGATTGGACAGCAGCATTAGCGAGCTAGCGTGACCAATTTGTGCCGCGTGCGGGGTGAATGCCGCCCACAGCCCATCGGCGCCAGCGAGCAACGCGTCGATCACGGTCGCGTCTTCAAGACCGTTGGCCGCGTGGGGATGAACCAGGATCTTGCGCGGTGCGGGAAAATAGCGCCGTAGCAGCCCTACGATTTCCTCGGTTTGAAACGGAAAGTGTGTGCCGCGTGTATCTTCGAACATCAAGGTATCGATCGGCTTGGCGGCCAGCAGTTTGAGAACGCGGAGCAGTTGATCGGTATCTTCATCAAAAACGTCAAAGAAATCGGCAATGTTGGCGTAAATCCGACCGCGCCGGGCTGTCTCAGCGGGCAAGCGCTCGCGCATGAACTCGAAACCACGCTCAATATCCAGCAACACCTGCTCACACGTGCGTCCCTGGCGCGCCACATTGCTCGGGCTCACCACCAGATCAAGTATGATGTTGGGGATACCCGCTTCGAGCACTTGCCGCATACCGTAGCTGGGCTCAAAGACACCCGTGCCGGTATTCCAGGGCTCGACGACGAACGCAAACAGGCCGTCGCGATTAACCTGGCGGGCCGATAGGTCTTGCACGAACTGAACATCGACGTTGGGGAAATCGAAGAAATTGGCGACGACCAGATCCTCAAACCCGAAATCATGCGATAGCGCCAGGAGATCGTTTTTATCGTCGAGCGTGTGACCATACGTCGACGGCAAAACGCATTCGCGGCACGATAGATCCAGAACGGTTGGAACAATCTCACGCAGCCGTTTCATCTTGACCTCGATACGGCTTTTCACACCGGCGATAGCGCGCCGGTCGTCGTCGGTGATGTCGTTGGAGTCAGTCATTGATGTTCTCGTGCTCGAAGGGCTCAGCGAAGCTGAATCGGATTACCTATAATGGGGACGCATTGCCATTCGTCACAGCGTAAGTTGTGGCGAACGAAGTGTCTTGCGGCCCAGTGAGGTTAAACCAGGGAGGTTACACAAGTGTCCGCCGACGTCATCCGAGAGCAGCCGCCCGAGCGCATCGCGCTGCCGCGCGCCAAGTGGTGGCAAAGCCAGACATTCGACGTCGTCCAATTCGTTGTGCTCGTAGGCGGCTTGGTCTGGTTGACGGCCCGTGGCGCGGACGCCATGGGCTACAACTGGCAATGGTACCGCATGCCCAAGTTCTTTTGGCAGGTCATCGATGGCGAGCTGATCTGGGGTCCGCTCATGACCGGGCTCGTTACCACGATCGAGCTCTCGATCTATTCGATGTTCCTCACCATTGCGATCGGCCTGATTACCGCACTGCTGCGAATGTCGGATTCGATATCCGGACAGATCCTTGGCAAGGTTTATCTCGAGTCAGTGCGAAACACGCCGCTGCTGGTGCAAATGCTGGTGTTCTATTTCGTGATCTCACCGATCATCGGCGTCGACCGTTTTTGGACGGGCGTGCTGTGCTTGAGTTTCTTCGAGGGATCCTTCGCCTCGGAGATTATCCGCGCCGGAATCAACTCCGTACCGCGCGGTCAGTGGGAAGCCTCAGCGAGCGTCGGCCTCTCGCGCGCGAATACCTACCGCCATGTCGTATTGCCACAGGCAGTGCCCCTGATGTTACCGCCGATGACCGGCGTTCTGATTAACCTGATCAAGCATTCCGCGATTGTCAGCGTGATTGCCTTATTCGAACTAACGACCGAGGGGCGAAATATCATCGCTGACACCTTCATGAGCTTCGAAGTTTGGCTCACGATTGCTGCGATGTATCTGGTCATAACGATCAGTCTTTCCATGTTTGTCGGCTATCTGGAGCGCCGCGTGCGGCGGCGCGAGTAGCCATGCCCCCGCTCGCTCAAAAACGCTGCTTCAAACTACTCGACGCCATCATCTTGTCGACGGTGGCCGCGCTCATCGCCTTCGTTTTCTACCAGGTCGATTCGGTGCTGGCGTACGAATGGGATTGGAGCGTTATCCCCCGCTATCTATTCCGCCGCGACGAAAGCACCGGCGACCTGGTACCCAATCTCTTTGTATTGGGGGTTCTGACGACTATTCGCTTGGCGGCCTGGAGCCTTTTCTTTGCTGCGATTATCGGCGGTATCATGGGGGTCATGCGGACGAGCACCCGGCTTTTCCCGCGATTGCTGAGCCGCGCCTATGTCGAGCTGATTCGCAACATTCCACCCCTGGTTTTCATCTTCATCTTCTATTTCTTTATCTCCAGCCAGATTATGCCAGTGCTTGGGGTCGACGAATTTGTCAGGAGCGCGTCGCCGGCTACGGTCACCATCCTCGAGTGGACGGCGTCACCGCCCAAACTTTTTTCGAATTTCCTGTCTGGCGTTATTTGCCTGTCGCTATTTTCGGGCGCCTACGTCACTGAAATCGTCCGCGCGGGAATTCAAGCGATTCCAAAAGCTCAGTTCGAAGCTGGCGCCAGCGTCGGGCTTTCGTATTTTCAGACCATGCGTCACGTCGTTCTGCCGCAGGCCTTGCAGCGGGTGATACCGCCGCTCGCTGGTCAATTCATTATCTTGATCAAAGATTCGTCGCTGGTGTCGCTGATCTCGATTCAGGAGCTGACCTTTTTTGCCAACGAGATCGCTATTTCTACGACTCAAGTCTTCGAGGTGTGGATATTCGTTGGCCTGCTGTATTTCGTAATTTGTTACAGCTGTGCCTTGGCCTTCGGCTGGCTGGAACGGCGCAGCGAGGTCTACCGTTAGACCGGCCGATCAAGCGCCGAAAAAAGTAAGGGGGCCAACCCATCCCGGGCGGCCCCCCAAATCACCGCTAGTTATTCGC
>Ga0302135_10000459_pt1 | contig 24817 bp, 20 predicted proteins | sample CBN3_surface_MG_FD_203119 | JGI IMG/M metagenome (GOLD analysis project Ga0302135, IMG submission 203119) | Marine microbial communities from Western Arctic Ocean, Canada - CBN3_32.1 | ecosystem: Environmental > Aquatic > Marine > Oceanic | place: Canada: Western Arctic Ocean | collected...
ACGCGCGAGGGTTTGGTCCTCCGGCAGCTCAAATCCCTGGGGATACCTGACGCCCTGATTGCGGCCAAACTTGACGGTGCCGAGGCCGATGGGCGAGACCGCGAGGCCGGTGTTCCCAAGCTTGCGCGCAGAGAGCATCAGTACAGCTTGTCCCACGGCCCGGTTGCGTGGGGCGGGGGTGGCAGGTCAGGGGGTTGCCGCGTTGTGGTGATCGATGGCGCCGGCATCTCGGCCAGTACCTGGCGCGCGAGCAGGGGCATCAGCGTCAGTTTCACCGGCCAGCACGCGAGCACGTTGCCGGCGTGTCCGACAAAAGGCAGGTCGGGCCGCGCGCCGCCGAGTGACGGCTCCGCGCGATTGATGGGGTGGGTCTTCCAGAGCGCGCCGTCCAGGCTCACCCACGGCAGCAGCGCTGCAAGCTCGGCTTGGGCGAAGGCAATCTGTTCCGTCTGGTCGCGGCGGGCACCGGTCTCGGCGAGGTCGCCGCCCAGATACCACACAGGTAAGCCTGCGGCCGAGAGGTGGGTGGTGAACGTGACGCGGGGCTTTTCGCCGGAGCCGAGCGCGGTCGCGTGTGCATGGATTGCTGGCAGGCCGGGCGCGGTGACAGAAACCTGGTGCAGCGGCCGACGTTGCATGGGGATATCCGTTATCTTTGCGGCTTCAAGCAGGGCCTCGTTGCCCTCGCCAGCGGCGCAGATGCAGGTGCGCGCGGTCACGCGTTGCCCGTCGTCGAGGCTTAACGTCACCTGCTCGTCTGTCTGCGAGATCGCCGCGCCCGCCAGAAAGACCGCGTCGCGGTTGCGCCGGTAGAGCACCTCGATCAGTGAGAAGGCGTCGACAACGAGGTCGGCTAGCCGGTACAACTCGCCCTTGAACTGCAGGTCTTGGAAGACGGCCGGGCGCTCATGCGGTGCCGTCACTGTCACCCGGCCGCGCATAAGCTTCGATGCAAAGAACGCGACTATCTTCGATGCGAGCCGACCGTCCGAGAACAGATAATAGTCGCGGGCGAGCGTTGCGACGCCCGAGAGGTCCATCTCCCCGGTACCGGCGAGGCACTCGGTCCAGAATGCAGGCATGTCGGCAATCGACTCCGACGCGCCGGTCAGCGCCCCGGTGAGTGAGTACTTGATGCCGCCGTGAATCATGCCCTGCGAGTGGCCGGTCTGGCCGCCGCCCAGCGAGTGTTTCTCGAACAGAACAACCGCGTGCCCGGCGGCCTGCAGCCGGTCCAGCAGCCACAGCCCGGCCACGCCGCCGCCGATGATCGCGACGTCGTAGTCGGGCGGAGTGGGGTTGGCTGGGCTCAAGCGGTGTTGGGGCAATGGTTCAGGATGGAACGTTGCGCAGGAGTGTCCGCGTTGGCACCCATGGAGTCAATCCGCGGTCACGTCCCGTGCGGCGCGTAGCCGATGCCAGTGCAATCAGGCACGTCGACAAAGCCATCGACGACTGCAGGCAATTTGGCGGTGCTCCCGAAGTGCGTGCCTTCCGGCACCCACGGCAACTCGAACCACTCGGTCGCGGGACTGGTGAACCCCCAATGGATGGATGCGAGCAGGCAGGGGCCCAGGCGAAAGTTGTGTGGGCAGAGCGCAACGTGATGCAACTCGGCGAGCGTACTGATGCGCAGGGCTGGTGTGATGCCGCCGAATTTCGTGATCTCTGGCTGCACGTAGTCGATGATCCCGGCGCTCATCAGCCGCTCGAAATCGGCGAGTGAATACTCGTTTTCCCCGGCTGCGATGCGCATGGGCACGCGCTCCGCGACGGCGGCAATCGCGTTCACGTCGCGCATCGGCCGCACGGGCTCCTCAAACCAGAGAATGTCGTACGCATCGAGCGCATTGCCGACATCGATCGCCTCGTTGACGTCGAAGTGCCCGTTCACGTCCACCATGATCGTGAGGTCGTCGCCGCCCGCCTCGCGCACCACCGCAGTCGCCTCCGGGTCCAGTTCGTGGAGCTTGATGGCGTGAAAACCGTAGTCCAGCGCGCGCTGCGTCTCCGTGCGCAGCGCATCGAAATCCCGCAGCGGCGGCAGGCTGGCGTAAGCCCGCACCTTCATCTTGGCGGGTCCCCCCAGCAGATCGACGAGGCTGCAACCGAGGCGCCGCGCTTTCAGGTCCCACAGCGCCATGTCCACACCCGAGAGCGCCATCATCACGATGCCGTCACCGTAGCGCGCGTACCGATCCGCCGTTTCAAACCACAGGCGCTGGATATGATCGGCAGACTGGCCCAGGTAGCGCGGCGCGATCAGATCCTCCACCGCCGCCGCGATCGGCCGCGCACCGCGTGCGGGCTCATCCGGTGTCGGCATGCCCCACCAGCATTCACCGGTGCCGACATTGCCGGCCTCATCGACGATCTCGACCAGCAGGTTCGGCAAGCCGTCGGTGAGGACGATGGTGCGGATGGATTCGATGCGCATGTCTGGTTTCCTGAAACAGTGATTGGGATGTCGCTTTGGATGAAGCTTGGTGGAAATGTACCGCATCCGTCACTCTTCATCCGTCACGGCGGGAGCAGGAGAAGGAGAAGGAGAAGGAGAAGGAGGTGGTGGCCGATGCATTGCAGGGGCCGCGAAGCGCCCCTGCAATCGGACTTCACTGCGCTGCGACAAGAAAGCCCGTGAGCAAGCGCACCTCGGAGCGCAGACGCAGGTACTTTGCCGAAATCATTTTGATCTCCTTGTTGATGTCCCAGGCCCGGTGCCGGTTCAGGGCTGTATGCGACTCCCGCACAGCCGAATGCACCGCTTCCAGCTCCGGCAGTTGTTTTTCGATCGCCTGCAATCGCGCTTCGCGCCCCGCTAACTCGTCGATGTATATCGCTACCAGCGGCGATGTGACGCGCCGCAGATAGGCGAGGGCGAGGACGACGAGAATCGGGCACCATCATCACCATCGAGCGCGTCAACAACCTGACGGTCGAGGAGGCGATGGCCTGGGCTGACGGCCGGCCTCTCAGTTTTGTTGCGGCCGGCAACGCGTACCGCAGTCCGCGTCAGGTGTCCCTGCCGCAGGTTGGTTTCAAAAACCTCGACGAAGCCGTCGCCGACCAGATCCTTGCGAAAACTTCGTTTCAGCACGACCTCATCCCGTACTCTGAGGGCGATTCCAGGAATCGGGGGCAAAGCTTGCGGCGGCACGAGACGGCAGTTGGTTTGACCCCGCGCGCCGCGTGCCGCGTTCGCGGAGCGTCGGACCTCCGAAGCAGGGGCGTTGGTTTCCGTGCAGTCCGACGTTCCAGGGTGGATCGCCAGAGGGAATGAGGCCGGTCGAAGCCCGACGACATCGTTTTGCCTTTGGCCGACTCAACGCTTCGGCCTGGTCGACGTGCCCGGCGGATGGGTGGGTCGGCTGGGATCACATGGCTAAGGTGCATCGATGAATCTTCATTTGACCTTTGGCGGTAATGACGACGCAGTGGTCCTCAATTGGTTTCCTGCGGCCAATCCAATCGCGTTACGAGCAAAGCGCTTTGTTGACGATGGCGCATATCTAATTTCCGCGAAAGCTCACCGGTGGACCGACTTCTGACATCAACCTGCCCGGCCACACTCGACATGCCGGACATGCCCGCAATCATCGATCAGCGCCAGCATCCGCTGGCCGATGGTAGTGCGCTCGCCTGGGCGTCGGCCTGGGGCGAGGACGCGGTCGGTCCCTTTGTAGACATTGCGTTTGGTGAGGTGACGCAGCGGTTGCGCTGGATTCCACCGGGTGCGTTTCTGATGGGGTCGCCGGCAGATGAAGAAGGTCGCGATTCGGATGAAGGGCCGCAACATCGCGTCACCCTGACCCGTGGCTTCTGGATGTTCGACACGCCGTGCACACGGGACTTGTGGCTTGCCGTGATGGGTAATGACCCGAGTCGCAAAGGGTCGGATCTTGCTTGCCCCGTCGACTCGGTGTCCTGGGACGACTGCCAGACCTTTCTTGCCCGAATTGAAGCGCTGTCGCCGGGGTTGGCACTCGCGTTACCGACAGAAGCCCAGTGGGAGTATGCGTGCCGCGCCGGGACTACGACGGCGCGGTACGGGAACATAGGCGAGATTGCCTGGTACGACGGCGACGATGCCACAGATGGCTCACACCCTGTTGCGACCAAAACGGCCAATGCGTGGGGTCTTCACGATACGCTGGGGAACGTCCGGGAGTGGTGTCACGACCGCTTCGCTGACTACTCGGCAGGCGAGGCCGTCAACCCTAGAGTCGAGCATAGTGATGCCGACGGGACGGCGGGCCGTGTTGTGCGCGGTGGCAGTTGGGTCGACTACGCGCGCAGCGTGCGCGCGGCGTTTCGCAATCGCAGCGCGCCGGGCTGTCGCTACGACGATGTCGGCTTCCGTGCTGTCCGAGTCCTAGACTGAGCGGGTGCAACCCGCCAGCAGGGCGGCGGAGCCGCCTCGTGCCGCGATTTTCGAAATCGGACCGCGCCCAGGAAGTGCTTCAGGTCAATCTCTCGGTAGGCGGGCGTGAGATAGCCCTCACGATTTGCACTCGGTGGGCAACCCGGTCGCCATACCCTCGAACCTGCTATAAAGCGCCGAGCGAGAGCGCGTCTCGCGGACAATCATCACTAAGCCTCCCTCGACACGCACCCGAATGCTCCGACGAATTGCCTACGGACTCTACAGCCTTGTCTACTACCTGATTATCGATCTGGTGGTCGCGCGCTTGCTGGTGAAATCCATCCCGGAGCCGCTCTACCGACAGAATCTGCGACAGCGCTTCGGCGACCTGTCAGCGGTCGGCTTGCCGTCCGCCGGCGTCGACTTCTGGGTGCACGCGGTCTCCGCGGGGGAGACCAATGCGGCCGCGCCCCTGGTGCGACGTCTGCTCACGCACGGCACCGTGCTGATGACCCATTCCACGGCAACCGGTCATGCGCGTAGCCGGGAACTCTTCGGTGACGCGGCGTTTCATGCGTACCTGCCCTACGATCTGCCGGATGGCATGGCCCGATTCATCCGCCAGGCGCGGCCGCGGGTTCTGGTGATCGTGGACACGGAACTCTGGCCGAACATGCTTGCCAGGTGCCGGGAGGCCGGGGTGCCGAGCATTCTGGTAAATGGACGTATGTCCGCGCGCTCGGCAGCGGGTTATGCGCGGGTTGGCATCATCACACGCAGCATGCTGGACGACCTGTCCCGCGTCGCCGTTCAGACCGATCAGCATCTCGCCCGTTTTCTCGACCTGGGTCTGCCACCGGCCAAGGGCGAGGTGGCCGGCAGTCTGAAGTTCGATTTGCAGTTGCCAGAGGATATGGACGCGAAGCGCGATGAGTTCCGGTCCCTGATGAATGCGGATGCGCGGTTGTGCTTCGTCGCCGCGAGCACCCATGCGCCGGAGGAGCAGATCGCCATCGATGCGTATCGCACCCTGTCGGCTGACTTCCCGGATCTGCTGCTCGTACTCGTGCCGCGCCATCCGAACCGCTTCGACGAGGCGGCGGGTTTGTGCCAGGCCGCTGGTCTGCGGGTCGTCCGTCGCACCAGCGGCGGGCTGGTGACGAGCGACATCGATGTCCTGCTGGTCGATACCATGGGCGAACTGTTCGCCTGCTATGCGGCGGCGGACGTCGCGTTCGTGGGCGGCAGCCTGATGCCGGCCGGTGGTCATAACATGATGGAGGCGGCGGCGTTTTCGCTGCCCATCCTCATGGGGCCGCATCTGGACGACGTGGAAGACATCGCCCGCTGGTTCGAGGACGCCGGCGCGTTGCAGGTGGTGCGCGACGGTGACGAGATGGTGGCGCAGTTGCGGCAGGTGCTTGCCGATCCTGAATTGCGCGGGTCCATCGGCGCGCGCGGTGAGGCGGTGATGGCGGCCAATCGCGGTGCTGTCGCGCGGGTCGAGCAGCTCATTTTGGGGCTGCGCGCATCGCCCGATTGACGCGCGTCACAAATATTCACAGCATGGGTCGCAACCCGGCTACATACCGGGCTATAGTCAAAGTCAGGCCATGATGTGACATTCATGGAAGCGATGATTGACGGGTCCTGCGGCGCGAGGACGGATGTTGCGCTCGACGATGTGGGGCATCTTGTGGACAATGGTCGCCGGCTTTTGCGGCTGTTTACAGGCTTGAAGAAAGTGGTCACAGAGAATGCCGAATAAGCTGAAAAACACGACCCTCACGCGCCGCAAGCGCTATGTGCCGGACCTTGCTCTGGACATGGCCGAATGCGACACCAACTACGTGCGCCTGATGCGGCTTTTTCCTGAGATGCACTCGGCGCCGGATCGCACCTTTGGCGTGCGCGGCCAGATGGACGACGGCGCGGTGGTCACCATCAGCATCCTTGAGCGTTGCCGGTACACGACGATGGTCGAGGTACAGGTGGAATCAGACGAGGCGCAGGAGCGTCCGTGGCTGAAGTGGCCGTTCATCGAGGTGCGGGTGTATCACGATCTGCAGAGCGCAGAGGTCGTGCGCTTTGAGCGGCACCGGGTCGCGAAGTATCGTTATGATGTTCCCAATCAGGGCATGTACCAGCCGGACGAGAAGTCCCAGATCAATCGGTTCTTTGGCGAACTATTAACGTTCTGCCTCGCCCATGGCTACTCGATGGACCCTATCGACCTGGGCAACTCTCCCAAGTCGTGACCGGTGCCGGCATTCAGCGGGATGACGCTGGCTTAGTTCTGTTCGCGCTCGTCGTCGTCATCCCCTTCGCTATCGTTATCATCCCCTTCCCCGTCGTCCCCTTCCCCATCGAAGTCGTCATCGTCTTCGCCATCGGGATGGCCATCCTGACGCTCGGCACCATCTTCGCTTGGGCTGATGTATAGGACGGTCGCAAAGCCGTCGCACTCAAGCCGGTTCCACTGGTTGCGCTCAACGATCACGAGTTGATCGCTCTCCAGGGTTTCGAGGGCCGATGTGCCGTCGTCGTACAAACGTTCGATCTCGACGGTGCCGTCGATCAGGTACAGCAGTTCATCGCCGTTGGGGTTGCGCCGCCAACCCGAGTCGCCCTCGTAACGGCCAACGCCAACGAAGGCGTCGTCAAACTGGGTCAGGCTCTCGCCGCCCGCCTGGCCTTTTTCGGCGAGTGCGTCGTGGATTGCCGCGATGTCAAAGATGTTGGCCATGCTTACCTCTTATTCGTGGCATTTGTGTCATTCGTAGGTTCATCATGGCTGCCCGACCCGACGTTGGCGGGTCAGGAAATGTGCGACAGTCGTTCGTGGGCGCATCCTGCATGAAATTGCGACAGATTGCGGTGTTTTTCTGCGTCAAATACGCGGCGTGTCCCTTATAATCGGCACGGCCTGTCCATTCGTCGTTTTCGCAGGAGATTCAGGAGTCCACGCAGCCTTGGCAGCCAGCAAGCGCTCGACACAAGCGACCGGATACCCGCTCATACCCATCTCGACTGATGGCAGGCAAACAACCCCTGACACTTTTTCTGTGGTGCCCCGGCAGCCGCCGTTCGATATCTATCGGATATCGACCTGCACTGTCGTCGCCGCCGCCCCCATTTGACGAGCGTCCATGGCCAGTAGCTATCAGTCTGATTCCATAGAGGTCCTGCTGGGCCTCGACCCGGTTCGCAAGCGTCCCGGTATGTACACCGACACCACGCGGCCGAACCACCTTGCCCAGGAGGTCATCGACAACAGCGTTGACGAGGCGCTTGAAGGCCACGCGACCGAAATCGACGTGATCCTCGGCAAAGATGGCTCCATGACCGTGGAGGATGACGGCCGCGGCATGCCGGTCGATATGCATCCAACCGAGAAGCTGCCCGGCGTTGAGGTGATCCTTACGCGCCTGCACTCGGGCGCCAAGTTCAACCACGACTCGTACAAATTCTCGGGAGGCCTGCACGGCGTCGGCGTGTCTGTGGTCAATGCGCTGTCCAGTCGCTTCGACGTCTTCATCAAGCGGGACCAGAAGTTGCATCACATGGCCTTCGCCGGTGGCACCAAGGTCGGCAAACTGACCGCGCAGGAGAAGGTAGGCCGGCGCAACACCGGCACCCGCATCAGTTTCACGCCAGACCCCCAGTATTTCGATTCGCCCAAATTCTCGGTGCCGCGTCTGCGTCACCTGCTGCGTGCCAAGGCGGTGCTGTGTCCGGGCCTGCGCGTTTGCTTTCGTGACGAGACCGCGGAAGCCGCCGAGGAGCAGTCGTACGAGTGGTATTTTGAGGCTGGCCTCAAGGGCTATCTCGCGGCTGAGACCGACGGCTACGACGTGCTGCCGGCAGAGCCGTTTGAAGGCAGCATGGCCGGCAACGACGAGGCGGTCGACTGGGCCGTGCAATGGTTCGCGCAGAAGGGCGACCTGATAACAGAGAGCTATATCAATCTGATACCAACGACCCTTGGTGGCACCCACGTCAACGGACTGCGTTCCGGTCTGCTGGAGGCGATGCGTGAGTTCTGCGAGTTCCGCAACCTGATCCCCCGGGGCATCAAGATCACGGCGGATGACATCTGGGATCAGTGCAACTACGTGCTGTCGGCCAAGATGCTGGACCCGCAGTTTTCCGGCCAGACCAAGGAGCGGCTGAATTCGCGTCAGGTGGTGGCCTTCATCTCCGGCGTCGTCAAAGACAGCTTCAGCCTCTGGCTGAGCCAGCACGTCACCGATGGCGAGGCGATCGCAGAGTTGGCGATCAACCGCGCCCAAGAGCGCATGCGCGCCGGCAAGAAGGTTGCACGCAAGAAGGTCACGAGCGGCCCGGCGCTGCCTGGCAAGCTCGCGGATTGTTCTTGTCAGGACGCAATGGAGGGCGAGCTCTTTCTGGTGGAGGGCGACTCGGCGGGCGGTTCGGCCAAGCAGGCGCGGGACCGGGAAACCCAGGCGATCATGCCGCTGCGGGGCAAGATCAAGAACACGTGGGAGGACGATTCGTCCGTCATCCTGGCGTCCCAGGAGGTGCATGACATCTCGGTCGCCATCGGCATGGACCCGGGCTCCGATGATCTGTCGGGCCTGCGCTACGGCAAGGTGTGCATTCTGGCGGATGCCGATTCAGACGGCCTGCACATTGCGAGCCTGCTCATCGCGCTCTTTGTGCGCCACTTTCCGGCACTGGTCGCGCACGGCCACGTGTATGTGGCGATGCCGCCCCTTTATCGCATCGATGTCGGGAAGGAGGTCTATTACGCGCTGGATGAGGCAGAGCGGCAGGGGTACCTCGACCGCATCGCCGCCGAGAACAAGAAGGGCAAGGTCATTGTGCAGCGCTTCAAGGGCCTTGGTGAGATGAATCCGCTGCAACTGCGGGAAACGGCGATGTCCAAGGACACCCGGCGGCTGGTGCAGTTAGAGATGGAAGAGGCGAGCAAGGTTGACGACCTGATGGACATGTTGCTCGCCAAGAAACGGGCGGGCGACCGCAAGATCTGGCTTGAGTCCAGGGGCGACCAGGCTGACCTGAGTGCCTGATTGCCTCACCAGCGCTATGACCATCGCTGCCGCCAGCGCTATGGCGGTGCCGTATGTTGCGGGTCGGCGCGGACGCCGGGACGGCAGCATTGATATTGAATTGACGGTTCCTACCCCTTGCACGGGGACAAAGCGACAGCGAGACGAAACGTATGAGTGATATGGATCAAACCGACTACAGCGAGTCGATTCCCATTCGCCAGTTCACCGAGGGCGCGTATCTCAACTACGCGATGTACGTGATCAACGACCGTGCGCTGCCGCATGTGGGCGATGGCCTGAAGCCGGTGCAACGGCGCATCATCTATGCGATGAGCGAACTGCGCCTGGGCGCGGATGCTAAATACGCAAAGTCGGCGCGCACGGTCGGCGACGTCATCGGCAAGTTCCATCCCCACGGGGATGCGGCCGCTTATGAAGCGATGGTGCTGATGGCGCAACCGTTCTCGTATCGCTATCCGCTCGTGGACGGCCAGGGCAACTGGGGCTCGCCGGATGATCCCAAGTCCTTTGCGGCCCAGCGTTATACCGAATCCAAACTCACGGCGTACTCGCGGGTGCTTTTGTCAGAACTCGGCCAGGGCACGGTGGAGTGGCTGCCCAACTTTGACGGCACGCTGGAAGAACCCCGTACGCTGCCCGCCCGGTTGCCCAATGTCCTCTTAAATGGCGGCAGCGGTATTGCTGTTGGCATGGCGACGGACATACCGCCGCACAATCTGCGCGAGTTGGCGGCGGCGTGCATTCACTTGCTGGACTCGCCGAGGGCAACGCTTAACGATCTCATGACCCACATCCATGGGCCGGACTTTCCGACCGAGGCGGAGATCATCACGTCCGAGGCGGACATTCGCGACATTTACGAGACTGGTCGCGGCATGGTGCGCGCACGGGCGGTCTATCACGTTGATCAGGGCGATATTATTATCACAGCGTTGCCATTCCAGGTGTCGGGCACGCGGATACTGGAGCAAATCGCCGCGCAGATGCAGGCCAAGAAATTGCCGATGGTCGTGGATCTGCGCGACGAGTCGGACCACGAAAATCCGACGCGCATCGCCATCGTTCCCCGCTCCAATCGCGTGGACATCGCCGCGTTGATGAGCCATCTCTTTGCCTCGACGGATCTCGAACGCAGCCACCGGGCCAACTTCAATGTCATCGGCATCGATGGCCGGCCAGCCGTCAAACCGCTGGTGACGATGCTGACCGAATGGCTCAGCTACCGCCAGGACACGGTGCTAAGACGCCTGCAGTTTCGGCTCGACAACATCCTCAATCGTCTGCACCTGCTCGAAGGTCTGCTGATTGCGTATCTCAACCTGGACGAGGTGATCCACATCATCCGCACGGCGGATTCGCCGAAGCCCGTGTTGGTGGAGAAGTTCAGCTTGTCGGACCGGCAGGCCGACGCGATTCTGGACATTCGCCTGCGCCAACTGGCGCGGCTTGAAGAGGACAAGATCCGCGCCGAACAGGACGAATTGCAGAGCGAGCGCGCAGACCTTGAGAAGACGATCAACTCGAGGGCGCGGCTCAAGACGCTGGTGAAAAAAGAGATCGTCGCGGACGCCGAAGAGTACGGCGACGCGCGTCGCTCGCCGATTGCCATCCGCGAAGAGGCGAAGGCCTTCACCGAAAAAGACCTGCTGTCGACCGAGCCGGTGACGGTCGTTTTGTCAGAGAAAGGCTGGGTGCGCGCCGCCAAGGGCCACGACATTGATCCATCTGAACTCAACTATCGGGCGGGTGACAGCTTTTTGCACGCGATGCCCGCGCGCAGCAACAACGACATCATCTTTCTGGACAACGTCGGGCGTGCCTACACCCTCGCTGCCCACTCGTTGCCTTCTGCGCGGGGTCAGGGCGAGCCGCTCTCGGGCCGACTGAATCCCGCGGACGGCGCGCGTTTTGTTGGTTTCGCGACCGGTGACCCGGAGGACCGGTACGTGGTCGCCTCAGACGCGGGCTACGGTTTTGTGGTCAAGGTGAGCGACATGATCACCAAGAACAAAGCGGGCAAGGCGCTGATTTCAACGCCGAAAGGCAGCGAGGTGATCATGCCGGTGTCCGTGGGTGACATCGAGAGCAGCTACCTCGCGTCGGTCAGCAACGAGGGTCGGCTCCTGATCTTTCCGCTCGCCGAATTGCCGCAATTGCCGCGCGGCAAGGGCAACAAGATAATGAACATCCCGCCGGCGCGGGTTCGCGACCGGCTGGAGATGATGATTGGCATTGCGGTGCTGGGCGAGACGGACACGCTGGTCGTCCATTCGGGCAAGCGGCACGTCAACCTGAAGTTTGCGGACCTCGGCCACTATCAGGGCGAGCGCGCGCGCCGGGGACTGAAGCTGCCGCGTGGATTTCAAAAGGTCGATCGCATCGAGGTTGCACTCTGATCGCCTGCCGCCGCCGAGACCGTGGATGCCGATCAAGCGTGCGGGCAAGATCGAGATCGGGATCAAGGATGAATACGGTGCGACCATCACTTTTCTGCTGTCTGACGACCCGGGCTACGTCACCGGATCCACCATCAAGGTGGACGGTGGCTACCTTGCGACCTGACCCGTGATCAGCCGGTGGATCTTGACCTTGAGCGTCGTGCTGCTCGGCGCCTGTGGCACGGCGCCCGTGACCAGCGTGGGTCTATATGGTGACGCGCCTGTGCGCCACGCGGTCGCAGGCTCGACCGGGCAGGGCATCGCGACGCGGGTGATCGCTGCGGCCCCGGATGACGTACTTGCCGCGGCGCGGGCCACGTTCGTCAAGCTTGATTACGTTCTCGAGACAGAGGTGGCGACCGGCGCGGGGAGTCGCTTAACAGCACGTGGCCGCGCCCACTGCGTCGGGAATCTGCGCAAAGTGACGATGGCGGTCTACGTGGCGGCGACGGCGACCGGCACTGCGGTCACGGTCATTTTCGACAACCACGACCAGCCGTGTCCCCTTGGCAACCTGGTGGAGGTTGGCGCAAGCCAGATACTGCAACAGATGCTGAAATTCACGGCTCCATTCACGGCTCGCGCAGCGAACGTGAACTCTTAGCATGTCGCTACCCTTGCCCCATTCACGGCTCGCGCAGCGAACGTGAAACTCCTACCCACACGCTAACCTTCCCCCATTGTCCCCGACACGTCCCGACCATCCCCGACGGAGGTCTCCAACACCCCAACCCGACACCCCAACCGACACCACCCCAACCGACACCACCCCAACCCACCACCACAACCCGTGTTAGTGTCGAGCCATGACCGAACATTTCACAATCGCCTGTATCAGCGCGGCGCTCGCGCTCTCGTTGGCAACGGGCGCACGTGCGCAGCCCGCGCTTGCAAACATCGATTACAAACACGGTTACGCGTTCTTGAGCGAACCGAAATACCCGGCTGACTTCACGCATTTCGACTACGTAAACCCCAAAGCCGTAAAAGGCGGGCGCATGCGCAACCCCGCCATGGGTGCGTGGGATAACTTCAACAATATGTCGATTCCGAGTGGCCGGATGGCCCCCGGATTAAGCGTCGAACAACCGCACGTGAACTTAGTCCACGATTCCCTGATGTCCAAGGCGGCCGATGAGCCTGCGACGATGTATGGACGTCTGGCTGAAGCGATCGCCGTTGCAGAAGATGGCGCCTACATTGCCTTCAAGCTACGTAACAACGGCCGCTGGCACGATGGGCAGCCGATCACAATCGAGGACGTGCGTTTTTCATTCGAGATATACATGACCAAAGCGTCGCCAACGATTAGCGAACCGTTGGCGCCGATATCCGCGATCAAGGTCGTGGGTCCTCGGGAAATCCTCTTCGAGATTCACGAACACCTGCGCGGCGACCCTTATTTGCCCTTTCGTATTGGGCTGAAGCCGATTCTGGCCAAGCACTACTGGGAATCACGAGATGTAAAAAAAACCAGCATCGAGGCGCCCCTGGGATCCGGCCCTTACAAGGTGAAGAAATTCCGGATTGGGCGCTCGGTCACTTTTGCAAGAGTGAAGGATTACTGGGGTGCGGATATCCCGGTGATGCGTGGGCGCTATAACTTTGACGAGTTGAAGTGGGATTTCTTCCGCGATGATCAAGTGCAGACCGAATCCCTGAAAGGCGATGTCATCGATGTGCACATTGAGAATATTCCGCGTCTGTGGAATACGGCGTACGATTTCCCTCCCGCGCACGCGGGTGTCTTCAGCCAACAATTTTTGCCGATTGAAAGACCGTGGGGGCTCTGGTGGCCGGTGTTCTGGAATCTGGATCAGCCCCGGTTTCAGGACATTCGCGTGCGCGAAGCCTTGTGGCTGATGTCTGACGTACCCTGGCTAATGTGGATCAATTACGGTTTTTATACCACCTCGGAGAGCTTCTTCCACGGCTCCGAGTTTGCCTCGAGTGGCCTTCCCGATAAGCGGGAGTTGAAGTACCTGGAGCCAATTGCCCACTTGATTCCTGAGCGCGTGTTCACAGAAGCGTACCGACAGCCACCGAACGGCGGTAAGGGTTGGCATCGGGACAATATCCTTCGCGCGATGGAACTCCTTAAAGAGGCAGGATGGGTAGTCGAAGACGGCCGTCTGGTGCACTCGGAGACGCGTGAGCCATTCCACATTCGCTTCGTGGCAGTTTCCCCAGCGCTCGCCCAGGCGTGGATTCCCTACATGCAGAATCTAAAGCGGTTGGGGATTACGTCTACCGCGAAGTCCCCTGAGATTTCTAATTGGTTGTTTCGCCAGCAATCAGGGGACTTCGATGGCGGTTCCGTGCCGTTTTCGCCGGACTTCACGCCGACACAGTTGATCGCCAACACTTTCTCGTCTGCGACTGCAGACCTGAAATACTCCAATAACCTGACCAATATGCGTGACCCAGCGATTGATGCGTTGATCGAGTCCATAAAAAGGGCCTCTAACTGGGACGATTACGTGGCCGCTATCAGGGCATGGGACAGGGTCATGCAATGGAACTTCTATTACGCCGTCAGGTTTTCGAAGACACAAATTGGCCTGGTGCATTGGGAGCGTTACGGCTGGCCCGAGCCGGACGCGCCGCTCACTCGCGAGGCCCATCTCGATACGTGGTGGTGGGACGAAGAAAAAGCGCAGAAACTGGCTGACTACCGCGCGGGTCAACGCTGATGGGACGTTATCTTCTGATCCGGTTGTTCCTGATTGCACCGACGCTTTTTGGGATCATGGTCATCAACTTTGTGATCGTCCAATTTGCACCGGGTGGGCCGGTCGAACAAGCGATCGCACAAGCAACCGGCATGAACATGTCATCCACTGCGTCGATCTCGACCTCCAGCATGGGACCGTCCTCTGAATCGGGCTATACCGGCAAGGAAGGGATATCGCCGGAGTTCGTCGCTGAACTCGAAAAGGCGTTCGGATTCGACAAACCGGCCCACGAACGCTTCCTGCTAATGCTCGGGAATTACGCCCGACTCGATTTTGGCAAGAGCTATTTTCAGGATCGTCCGGTCCTGGACATGGTATTGGAGCGATTGCCGGTCTCGATCGGATTGGGCGTGTGGGCACTGCTGTTGATCTACATGATCTCGATCCCACTCGGCGTTGCCAAAGCTACATCCGACGGTCAACCCTTCGACGTTTGGACCAGCGGTGCGATTTTCGTTGCGTACGCCATCCCCGGCTATCTGTTTGCCGTCATCCTCATCGTGGTTTTCGCGGGTGGCAATTATCTCAATTGGTTTCCGATGCGCGATCTGTTTTCAGAGAATTTCAGTGAGCTTTCATTGTGGGGCCAGATTAAGGACTACTTCTGGCACCTTGCCTTGCCGCTGACCGCGCTGACGATCGGCGGGTTCGCAATGCTCACCATGTTGACCAAGAACAGCTTTCTGGAAGAGATCAACAAGCAATTTGTCCTGACCGCAAGAGCCAAAGGACTGACCGAACGGCGGATTTTGTTCGGTCATGTGTTTCGCAATGCGATATTGATTGTGATCGCCGGGTTCCCTGCCGCATTTGTCGGCCTGCTGTTTACAGGCGCGCTTTTGATCGAAGTCATTTTCTCCATTGATGGCATCGGGCTGCTCGGTTACGAAGCCATTGTGAAGCGGGACTACCCGATCTTTTTTGGCACCTTGTTCTTCTTTACGTTACTGGGTCTGATCATGCAGTTGATTGGCGATATCGTCTATACACTCGTAGACCCGCGAATAGACTTCGCGACGCGGGACTGATGGGTACCGAGAAGCAAAGCGCGAGATTTCGCTTGTCCCCACTTAATCGACGACGCCTCGACATCTTTAAGTCCAATCGGCGCGGCTACTATGCGCTGTGCATCTTTTCCGTGTTGTTCACGATCTCGCTCTGTGCCGAAATGATCGCCAACGACAAACCGATCGTATTTGCGTACAAGGGTGATCTCTACTTTCCGATAATCGCGTTTTACAGCGAGTCCGAGTTGGGCGGTGTATTGGAGACAGAAGCCGCCTATCGCGATCCCTATGTCGCGAACCTGATCGATGCTGACGGATGGGCAATTTGGCCCCCCATCCGGTTTTCGTTCAATACCATCGATTATTCTTATCAGGTCGTGCCGTCGCCGCCGGATAGTGTGCATATCCTTGGTACAGATGGCTCAGCCACCGACATATTCGCGAAGCTGCTCTATGGCTTTCGCTTGTCGGTGCTCTTTGGCATCTCATTGACCATCATCAGCGCAGTGATCGGTGTCACCGTTGGTGCACTGCAGGGCTATTACGGCGGGCTCGTCGATCTGATCGGTCAGCGTCTCGTGGAGATACAAACCGGACTGCCTATTCTCTTTGTCCTGATTATCCTCGCCAGCATTGTTGAGCCCAACGTGTACTGGTTGCTCGGCATCTTGTCACTCTTCAGTTGGATGGTATTTGTTGGGGTGGTGCGGGCAGAATTCCTACGCGCTCGCAACTTTGAGTTTGTTCGGGCGGCCCGAGCGCTGGGTGTTGCCGACTTTACGATTCTCTATAAACACGTTTTTCCAAACGCGATGGTCTCGACGCTGACCTATGTGCCGTTTGTGCTGAACGGTTCGATTACTTCGTTGACCGCTCTCGACTTTTTGGGCTTTGGTCTGCCGATCGACTCGCCTTCGTTTGGCCGGCTGCTTTCCGATGCCAAGGCCAATCTACAAGCACCCTGGATGGCGTTCTCCGTGTTCTTTGCGCTTGCTACCTTGCTGAGCTTGCTGATTTTCATCGGTGAGGCGGTGCGCGATGCCCTCGATCCACGCCGGGCGTTGCTCTCGGGCGACAAGATTGAGGCGACTACCGAAATGGTTGGTATGCAGACGGCATGATTGAGACGACCGGGCGTCCAGGCTGGTTCTTGTCCAAAATTGTCATCCTTTGCTGATAATCGACGCCATGAGCAACGAGCGAACCCCCGCCGCGTGTCATGAATCCCTGGAGTAGGTCAGTAGGTCAATGGGTCAGCAGGTCCGCCAGAACCTCTACGCCTGGCCGTCTTCCATCATTCGCCGTGCGTGGCGCTCTATCAGAGACCGGCTCGCGCCCGCTTCAATCGTGTATACATCTGCTTCGCCGTCGCCCTGGCCGATCATGGCACTCTGATGACTTTTTAGGATAAAGCCGTGGGTGACGCCAACCTGATCTTTTAGCTGCTCGCTCGCCAGCAGGTGCCCGGCGCTGACCGATGCGAGGTGACTCGCGTGCTTGCGCGCTTCCGCCCACGCGTCCGGGTCGGATACGTGGACCGCACTGTTGACGCTAAAGCCCGGGTTCGCAGTGCTGAGTATGTGACCGACGAGCAGCGCGGTGTGGATGGCGTCGGTCGGGTCTTCAAAACGCGCCGTCACTTCGTCGCCTTCGTGCATGGTGATCTGGCCGCGAAAGACATCGAGCGCCGCCTGCACGGCCTGCAGGTGCTGCATCAGGAGGCGCTCCGGGCGAATCTTCATGACGAGCACGATCTGCCGCAAAGGCAGTTCGGTGGCGATCGGCAGTGCGACGACCTCGTCGTTCTCGCTTGTCTGCGGCCGCGGCGGCTCCGTTTCTGATGGGGTAGCAACCGGTTGCGCTGTGGACGTTCCCCGGGCGAACCAGAATGCCGCCGCCGCGAGCGCCGCCTGCACGCCGAGCAGGATGCCGACCATCAGATTGACCGTGGCACCAATCCAGCGGTTGTCGCGCCCGACTTGCACGTAGCCCAGAACCGCATTTTGATAGTTGATCTCGGCGGAGTACATGACGAGGTCGACACCCCCACGCCCGGACTGGGCAACCAGCTTGTCCCCGGCGTAGACCGAGGCCGTCTCGAAGTAGCCCTTCTTGCCCATCTCCGCGAGGATCACGTTGACCGAGAGCAGATCGTCGTTCACCAGGTGCTCGCCAATCGAGACGGCCATCAGATCGGTGATGGATTCACCCATGCGGGTCGCCTCCTCACTGAGCCGGGTCGTGACCAGTTGATGGCTGAGCGCGGCGACCAGCAACGCACCAACGACAATGGGCGCTGTGATCAACAGAAGCAGGCGGTTCATCGGGGGGCAGCGGGACCAGCGTGGTGGAATGGGTGCATTGTACTGCCCGGCGCGACTGGCCGTTGACGTTTGCGCCTTTTTGCTGCGCGGAAGACATCGCCGGGTCGCGATTTCCACAAGCACTTGTATGCGACGTGGACCCCGCCGATGACGTGCCATCGATCTGCCTTCGCCCGCGCATCGGGGCCGGCTTCGAGCGCGAATGCCCGCAAAGCTGGTTCCGCCATACAAGCGAGGGGATAATGCGCCGATGAGTGAGATTCTTCTGATTACGGTGACTGGCGAGGACAAGCCCGGACTGACCGCGGCGATTACAGCCCGGCTGGGCGACCTCGATGTCGACATTCTGGATGTGGGCCAGGCGGTCATCCACAGCTACTTGTCACTCGGCATCCTGGTCAGCCTGCCCGGCGACTCTCGGGATGTTCTTAAGGAACTGCTGTTCCAGGGGCACGAGCTGGGATTCAGCGTGCGGTTCTCGCCGGTCGCGGCTGATAGCTACGACAAGTGGGTGGGGCTGCAGGGCAGATCGCGCTTCATTCTCACGTTGCTCGCCCGGCGCGTGAAGGCGTCTCACCTGGCGCAGGTGTCCCGGGTGGTTGCCGAGCATGGCCTCAACATCGACAACATCTCTCGCTTGTCCGGCCGGGTGCCACTCGAAGCCGCCACCGACAGCGCGAACACAGGTGGCAATCTCAGCCGGGCGAGCGTTGAATTTTCGCTGCGCGGTGAACCGGATGACCCGGCGGCATTTCGCACGGCGATGATGAACATCTGCGGCGAGCTGGATATCGATGTGGCGGTGCAGGAAGACAGCCTCTTTCGTCGGCACCGGCGCCTGGTTGCATTTGATATGGATTCAACACTGATCGACACCGAGGTGATCGATGAGCTGGCCGTGCGTGCCGGTGTCGGTGACGCCGTGAGTGCGGTCACCACGGCGGCAATGAATGGCGAGATGGAGTTTGCTGAAAGTCTTGCCCTGCGAGTGGCGTTGCTTGCGGGACTCAGCGAGTCTGTGCTCGCTGACGTTGCGGCAAGTTTGCCGCTCATGGAGGGCGCTGAGCGCCTTTTTCGCATCCTGCGCCAACTCGGTTACAAGACTGCGATCCTGTCCGGCGGCTTCACGTATTTCGGTGCGGTGTTGAAAGCGCGACTCGGAATCGATTATGTGTACGCCAACGAGCTCGAAATCTGTGATGGCAAACTGACTGGTAGGGTGGTGCCGCCGGTGGTCGATGCCAACCGCAAGGCGACCCTGTTGGCTGAACTCGCGGAGCGCGAGGGCATCAGCCTTGAGCAATGTATCGCGGTCGGTGACGGCGCGAACGACCTCGCGATGTTGAGCCTTGCCGGCCTTGGTATTGCTTTTCACGCCAAGCCGCTCGTCAAGGAGCGGGTCAAGCAGAGCGACGGTCAGTCGATTGCTAACCTCGGTCTGGACAGCATGCTGTATCTGATGGGCTTGCGTGACCGGGATCTTGCGCGCGCACGCCAAGCGTAACAGCCGTTGCGAGGGGGTGGGTGCGGAGAAGAGGCGGAGAAGAGAAGAGAGGAGAGCAGTTTGCCCCGCTGTGATCAGACGTCTTCGCTGGAGAAGTCGTAGTCCATGGCGTCGATTGGCTCAGAGATGTAATTGCCCTGAATGAAGTTGACGCCTGCTTCCCACAGGGTGCCGAGCACGATGGGAGACTCCACGCCCGAAATGGCGGTCAGCACGCCTTTGGCTTGCAGCGACTTGACCATGTCGATCAGGTCTTTGCGTTTCTCCTCTGAGTCTTCGACCGACTGGGCGAACGAGCCGTCCAGCTTTACGTACTCGGGCGTCAGATGCTTCAGCAGATTGAACGGGTTGAGCGAACAGCCAAAGTGGTTGATCGACGTCTTGCAGTGCAACTGGCTCATGCCCTGGAAGAACACCTTGGCGTGCTTGATGTAGGACGTCGCATCACTCTCGTGCACCTGACAGATAACGGCGTCACTCGGCAGGCGCGCGGCTTTTAGCGCCACGCTCATCCACGGCAGGAACGTGTCGTCGGTGACGGAGCGGTGGGACAGGTTGATGAAGAGGCGCGCTTTGCCGCCCTCGGCGCGCTGCACGGACAGCATTTTGATCGATTGCAGGATCACCCAGCGGTCGATCTTGCCGAGCAACTTGGCGTCGTCCGCAGGACCCAGGAACTGACCCGGCAGCAGCACGTTGTCGTCGTCATCGATGAGCCGTAGCAGCACCTCGAACTGTTCGTCATCGTCGCGATGCAGGCTGACGATGGGCTGAAACATCAGCTTGAAGGAGTTCTCGTCGAGCGCGCGTTTGACCAATTCCTGAATGGAGTTGGCAGTCATCGAGTTGCCGTCGGCCATCTTTACTTCGGCCGAGAAGAAGCTGACGCCGTTGCCGTTCTCAACATCGTCTGCGGCACGGTGCGCGCGCGTGACGATCTCTTCGCCCTGGGGCGCGTTCTCTGTGATGAGGGCGAGGCCAGTGCTGATGGTCAGGTCGTAGCTCTTGCCGTCGATTTCGGACATATGACCTTCGACCTGGGCGCGCAGACTCTCGGCAAACGCTTCGGCATCGGCGCGGTCGCCGCCCTTGTGCAACATTGCAAACACGTTGTCGCCGAACCGTGCGAGCAGGTGCTGGGTGTCGTCCACTGCGTCTGACAAGAGGTTGGCAAAATCGACCAGGATCAGGTCGGCGTTGACAAGCCCGGCCTCGGAGCGAATTCGCGGGAAGTCGTCCACGGCGATATAGAAAAGGACATACGACTGGGCGCCGGCCGCGGCCTGACCGACGGCCGTGTCCAGATGCTCGTTGAAGTACTGGCGATTGTAGAGACCGGTCAAAAGGTCCTGGCTCGAGATCTCTTTCAGCCGATCTTCGAGTTCGCTGTCGTCGGTCAACGGCCGGAAGATGACCTGGGTGCAGGCTTCGCTGTCGTACATGGCCGGGGTCATCGACAGGTTCGACAGAATGCGGGACTCGTCGCTTGCAACGCAGGTGAACTCTTCAGTCAGCAAGTCTGAGTCAGACATGCTGGTCAGGAATTTCTTGAATTTGGACTGATCTTCGGACGCGATGAGGTCGATGATTGGAATGCCGGCAAAGTCGTCGACGTCCTTGTAGCCAAAGAGATCGGCATAAGCCTTGTTGACGTAGATGTGCATGCCTTCGTGCACATAGGAAATCGCAGCGCTGGAGCTGTCGAGCAGCAACTGGTTGCGCCGTTCGGCCTCGCGGAGGTCGGATTCGGCCTTGCGCTTGCCGCGCCGGTGCACGAGGTTGGTCAGTTCGCGGTCAATGATGAGCCGCAGACGTTCATGGTCTGAACCGAGGCCGACATCCTGGGCGCCCATGCGCAGGCCCTCGGTGATCGATTCGGGCTCGTCGTTGTCGACCAGCAGGATGAAGGGGATGTCTTTTTCCTGGCTCTGTACCAGTTGAAGGCATTCCTCAGCGCTAATTCCGTCGGCTTCTTCGCGGGCGAGGAAGAGATCCCAGGGTTGCTCCTGCAGTTTGCTGCCGAGATCCTGGACGGACACTACCTGATGGGCGCGGGTCGCTCGGCCAGCATTTCGAAGCAGCACGATAAGCTCTTCCGCGCGGTTCTGGGAGTCATCCAGAATCAGCAGCCTGACGGGATCCTTATTCATGGAAGCTTCATGGATATCGTGGCACGATCGCGCCCGTTTGCCGGAATTCGATGATTGTTCTTATGTTTGAATGTCGGTAACCGCGAATCTCTCGCGGTGTGCTGCGCGCCAACGATCTGGCGCCAGACTCGGGTGCGCTGGTACTTTGATCAAACGCACGATGCCGGCGCGCTCATCCATGTGCCGAAACTGTGACAGCAAGTCATAACTATAGCAGAAGCGATGCGTTTCCTGACCAAATGGCGTCGTAGACCCCGGTGCTTTGAGGCGGCGGCCGTGAGCCTGTCTGTCAGGCGATGATGGTCTTGTTACGTGCGCCCGGGACCTCGCGCGCGAGTCGTGGCACCAGGTAACCGGGCAGTTCGGCCCGAAGCTCGCCGATGAGGTGCCGGGCCGCTGTCTCGCCGGTATCGAAATGGGCGGCTCCGGCAACCTTGTCCAGCATGTGCAGGTAATAGGGCAGCACACCCACTGCGAACAGACGTTCAGACAGTGCCGCAAGCGCGGGAACGGAGTCGTTGACCCCGCGCAGCAGCACGCTCTGATTGAGCAGGGTGACGCCAGATGCGGCCAGCCGCGCCAGTGACTCGCCCACCTGATTGTCCAGCTCGTTCGCGTGATTGGCGTGAATCACCGCCACCACGCGCAGGCGCGTGTTTGTCGCCCAGTCGAGCAGGGCCGGGCACACGCGTTGCGGGATGACGACCGGCAGGCGCGTGTGGATTCTGAGCGTCGTCAGATGTGGAATTTGATCGAGGGCGCCCACGACCCGGGCGAGGTGTTGATCGTTCAGCACGAGCGGATCGCCGCCGCTCAGAATGATCTCGTGGATCGAGCTGTCGGCCGCGATGCGGGCGATGATCGCATCCCACGCGGCCTTGTCTGGCTGGTGCTCGGCGTAGGGAAAGCTGCGCCGAAAGCAGTACCGACAGTTGATCGCGCATGCGCCGGTCGTCACGATCAGCATGCGGCCGTTGTACTTGCTCATCGTGCCGTCGCCATCAGCGAATTCGAGCTCTCGGAGTGGGTCTGGGGTAAAGCCCGGAACCTCATCAAGCTCGGCGGCGACTGGCAGCGCCTGGCGGAGCAGCGGGTCGTCGGGGTCGCCGGCGATCATCCGGCTTACATACGGCAACGGGACCCGCAGGGGGAAGTCGGTGGGGACGTCCGTCGCCGTTGGCGCGAGGGACAGCAGGCGCCGCAAATCGGCCTCAGTGTTGACGGTGTGCGCGAGCAACCACTGCCAAGATTGCGCCTGCCAACTGATATCCGATAGAGGTATCATGCCGCCTTTCAATCCTGCGGGGTCATTAATGGCGACGTATTCTACCAACGAATTCAAGTCCGGACTGAAGGTTCTGTTGGAAGGTGATCCGTGCAACATCGTTGAGAACGAGTTTGTAAAGCCCGGCAAGGGTCAGGCGTTCAATCGGGTTCGACTGCGGAATCTGAAGACCGGGCGGGTGTGGGAACGCACTTTCAAGTCGGGCGAGTCTATAGCGGGCGCCGATGTCATGGAGCATGACATGGAGTACCTGTATACCGATGGCGAATACTGGTACTTCATGAAGACAGACGGCAGCTTTGAGCAACTGGGCGCTGACAAAGCGGCGGTCGCAGAGGCGGAGAAGTGGCTTAAAGAGCAGGACAAGTGTGTTGTTACGTTGTGGAATGACGTGCCGATTGGCGTCGCGGCACCCAATTTTGTCGAACTCGCGATCACCGAGACAGACCCTGGCCTGAAGGGCGACACGGCGAGCGGCGGTTCCAAGCCTGCCACGTTGCAGACCGGAGCCGTCGTCAAAGTGCCGCTCTTTATCAACGTCGGCGAGGTGATTCGCGTCGACACCCGCACCGGGGAATACCAGAATCGGGTCAAGAACTGATTGGCGCCCCGGCGCAGACGTCGGGACGATCAGGCAACGCGCACAGATTCTGTGGCAGATCCGCGAGTTCTTTCGCGAACGTGACGTGCTGGAGGTAGCAACGCCGCTCCTTGCCCGGCACACGGTGACAGATCCCCACATAGACAGCTTGTCCGTGGTCACGGGTGGTGGTGACAGTGATCCTGATGGGGCGGACGCCGTTCGGTTTCTGCAGACCTCGCCCGAATACGCCATGAAGCGGCTCCTTGCCGCCGGCTTTCCTTCGATCTACCAGATGGGATCCTGCTTTCGTGCCGGCGAAAACGGCGCGCGTCACAACTCCGAATTCACAATGCTCGAGTGGTACCGATTGGGGTTCAGTCTCGATGCGCTGATCGATGAGGTCGAGGCGCTCATGCTTGTCCTGGACGGTGTCCTCGACCCTCTTCCCGATCCTCTGCCCGACCCGGGCCCAGAACACCTGCCCAAAGACGAGCGTGCGCTGACCGCGCGGTTTGCGCGCGTCGCGTATGGGGACCTCTTTGAGCGTGCGGTTGGCATCAACCCGCATCAGGCATCGGATGACGCGCTACGCGCGGTCCTTGCGGACACGATTGAGTTGAGTGCCGGGGCCGCACCTCCGCGCAACGACTGTCTGGATCTGCTGTTCAGTCAGTGTGTGCAACCGGGGCTCACCGCGCCGACCTTCGTGGTCGACTACCCGGCAAGCCAGTCGGCGCTGGCGGAGTTGGGCGAGGACGCGTCGGGTCAACCCGTTGCGCGACGATTCGAGTTCTTTGCGGGCGGTGTTGAGCTTGCCAACGGGTATTTTGAGCTGCGCGACGGCGCGGAGCTTGAGGCGCGCATGCGCGAGGACAATCGTTTGCGGCTCGCGCTCGGCAAAGATGCCGTGTCGCCAGACGAGCGTTTGTTGGCAGCGCTCGATGCGGGTCTGCCGCTCTGCTCGGGGGTCGCGCTTGGCATTGAACGCGTGTTGATGGTGTTGCTCGGGAAGGGCGAGATTGACCAGGTGATAGCTTTCTCAGCAGCGCGCAGCTAACTTACGATTCATTTGCCATCGGTTCTCGCCGTCATCGCATGTCATCAACGCGTGCTGTCAAGAGCCCGACGAATTGTTGGCTCGGCACGCTTTTCTAGACTGACCGTATCTGACATGACTCGCCCATCTGAAACAGACCGTGTTGCTGCAGACATGCTCGCAGAGCAGACTGGGCGCGGCGTCATGCTTGAGAGCGGTGCAGAGTTCCCGGGCATTACCGCGAGCATAGCGGGCGCACCGGTTTCTGGCTCCTGGTGGGGCCATCCGCTCGGCAATCTGATGTATAGGGTGCTTGAGGCGCTGGGCGAGCAGCG
>Ga0302135_10000460_pt1 | contig 24809 bp, 20 predicted proteins | sample CBN3_surface_MG_FD_203119 | JGI IMG/M metagenome (GOLD analysis project Ga0302135, IMG submission 203119) | Marine microbial communities from Western Arctic Ocean, Canada - CBN3_32.1 | ecosystem: Environmental > Aquatic > Marine > Oceanic | place: Canada: Western Arctic Ocean | collected...
CTGCCTCTAAATTTCGTTGATATACTCTTATTATTTTCGTGCTTGGCGCTCGTGGCAATGGCAAGTGTGGCGATAAGCGCTCGACTTGAATGTGTTGGCGGGGCATAAAATGATCCAACGGTCCGTGTATTTTGGACGTAGCTAACGGTTTGAGGGACGAATGAATTCGCGCAACCGAGTTCAGGTAAAGAGGTTTCTAGTGGCGGTCTTGTGTATCGGCGCTTCATTTCTGTATGCGCCAATCGCGGTAGCTGGGGGAAAACCAGGGTATTACATTGCCCTTCGGGGTATTGGAAGCATCTCCTCAATGGACGATGTGACTACCAAAGGATTCGCAAACATCCTAAATTTGCAAAACGATAGCGACGAAGTTGCGGGTCTTGGTGGTGTGATCGGTTACAAGTGGAAGAACCTTCCGCTGCACACTGAGATTGAAGTCACCCATCGATTTCGCTTCGACTTCGATACGCGTGATGACGGTGTGGCCGATGCCGATACGGGCTATGAAGCAAATGTTGACACGACTGCGGTGTTGTTCAATCTGCTGTTCGATTTTCGACTCGACGGAGATTTCATGCCATATATCGGTGGCACCTTTGGTTGGTCCCACAATACAGCCGATACAGAGCGGCGTGTCATAAACACCGGGGTCCAAACCACGAAGAAAACGGCAACCGACAATGTCGCGTGGGGCGGAATGGCAGGTGTTGTCTGGGATTTTGGCGAGAGTTGGGGAGCAGATTTCGCCTATCGCTATATAAATCTCGGTGAAGTCGATACCGGCGCTTTTTCAGGCGGCGACAGTGTAACGGCCGATGCCTATGTTTCCCATGACTTGGTTGCCTCGCTGCTTTACCGCTTCTGACGGCGCGGGCTCCTCAAGCGCAAACCTGCCTAGGTTCAAATACCCGATGCAGCGATGACCGATGGACCGTTGTCTATATACCGCGCTCTTCGTCGGTCAGGTGTGCTTACGCCAGACCCGGTTCAAGAGCTTGTGGCGGAAAAGTTGCAGAGTCTCCACCATGCGCTTCATGGTCATGTACCGTCACGTGGAATAAGCGGCTGGAAGGAGAGGTTTGGTCTTTCCCGCCGCCGGGAGGAGCCACCACAGGGTCTCTATATTTACGGTGGCGTTGGTCGCGGAAAATCCATGCTGATGGACCTGCTGTTTGATACAGCGCCTGTCGAGCGAAAGCGGCGCGTGCATTTTCATGCCTTCATGATTGAAGTACATGATGCCATTCACCTGTGGCGCAAGAACAACCACAACAAACGCAGTGGCGATCCGATTGCGCCGGTTGCGGCATTGTTGGCTGACTCTGCGTGGCTTTTGTGTTTCGACGAATTCCATGTGACCGATGTCGCCGATGCCATGATCCTTGGGCGTCTTTTCGAAGCACTCTTCGCCCATGGCGTGATTATCGTGGCAACATCAAATTGGCCTCCAGATGATCTCTACTTGGGAGGGCTTCAGCGCGAATTGTTTCTGCCGTTTATTGCCCTCTTCAAGGAAAAGTTGGACTTGCTTGGATTGTCGGGAAAAACCGACCACCGATTGGCGCGTCTCAAGACGATGCGGGTCTATACCGTACCGCTTGGTGCCGATGCGACAGCGGTCCTCGAAGAGGGTTTTAACCAATTGACTGAAGGTGCGGTTGTCGAACCGGATCGGATTGAAGTTAAAGGCCGAAGGTTTGAAGTTTCGAGGGTGGCACGCGGCGTGGCCTGGATACGATTTGAGGAACTCTGTGAGCGACCATTGGGTGCCGAGGATTATCTTGCCGTTGCGCGTCGCTACCACACTCTGGTTATGGACGGTGTGCCGCTGATGGACGCGACCAAACGAAACGAAGCAAAGCGCTTCATGACGCTCATTGATGCCCTATATGAGGCAAAGGTCCACTTGATTGTTGCGGCCGAAGCGGCACCTGATCAAATCTATGAAATGGGCAGTCATGCTTTTGAATTTCAGCGTACGGCAAGCCGGCTCATGGAGATGCAGTCACCCGAATATATAGAGACGCCGCATCGTTATGAGGCGGATGTAGCGACGCCGTGAATGAGTATAAATTAACTAGTTTAACGTGGGTTGGCACGGCGCAGACGGATGCGACGCAGCTTGTCTAGCCACTAGATTCGCGCTAATTAGCGCAAAAGAGGCGATACGGCTAATCCTGCCGTAAATAACTAACATAGCTCTCGTGGGAGGATCGCATGGCACGCAACAAGATTGCACTCGTTGGCGCTGGCAACATCGGCGGCACACTGGCATTGCTTGCAGGACTTAAGGAATTGGGTGACGTCGTCCTGTTCGACGTAGTCAATGGCGTGCCGCAAGGTAAAGCGTTGGACCTCGCCGAAGCGACTCCTGTTGAGGGAGTCGATGCCAAATTTGCGGGCTCAAATTCATACACGGCACTTCGTGGTGCCGACGTTGTCATTGTGACCGCAGGAATACCACGCAAGCCGGGAATGAGCCGCGATGACCTGATCGGGATCAACACCGGCGTCATGCAGCAGGTTGGCGCAGGCATCAAGAAATATTGCCCAAAGGCATTTGTTATCTGCATAACGAATCCGCTTGATGTCATGGTTGGTATCCTGCGTGACGCAACTGGCCTGCCGCATAGCAAGGTCGTTGGTATGGCCGGCGTTCTCGACAGCGCTCGATTCCGTTATTTCCTTGCTCAGGAGTTTGGCGTCTCTGTTGAGGATGTCACAGCGTTTGTCCTTGGCGGACACGGAGACACAATGGTGCCTTTGGTCCGCTATTCGGCTGTCGCAGGAATTCCAGTCCCCGACCTCATTAAGATGGGATGGACGACCAAAGAGCGTATTGAGAAAATCGTTCAACGCACGCGCGATGGCGGCGGAGAGATTGTCGGTCTTCTCAAGACCGGGTCGGCCTTTTATGCGCCAGCGTCGTCGGCGATAGAGATGGCTGACGCCTACCTCAAAGACAAAAAGCGGGTCATGCCGTGCGCGGCCTATGTGAAAGGTGCATATGGTCTGAAAGGTCTCTATGTGGGCGTGCCTGTTGTCATTGGCAGCGGGGGGGTCGAACGGATTGTCGAGGTTTCGCTCAATGCCTCCGAAAAATCGATGTTCCAGAAGTCTGTGAGTGCGGTTCGCGCCCTCTCCAAGATAGCGAAGCGCGTGCAAAAAGCAACGAAGGCGAAAGCACCTGTGAAGAAAGCTCCAGCTAAGAAAGCGATCTCTAAGAAAAATACAAAACGAAAGTAGGTTCAATAACGCCGGATTTGATGGCAGTACCAGCCGATTCGTGCGGGTGATCGGCCCGGCGCCAGCAGGACTTTGTGGTGTGAAACTGTTAAACTAACTTGATCGCGCGATCCTTCCGGTTTTTCCTTTCGAAACCGCGCATAACCCAGAGCGAAGCCAGATGAACATTCACGAATATCAGGCGAAGGAATTGCTTAAATCATATGGCGTTGCCGTTCCGAACGGTGGCGTTGCATTCACTGTCGCCGAAGCGGATAAAATTGCGAAGGATTTGGTTGGCCCTGTCTGGGTCGTTAAGAGCCAGATTCATGCGGGTGGACGCGGGGCAGGCCGCTTCAAGGATAATCCGGACGGCAAAGGCGGTGTGCGAGTTGTCCAATCCCAAGACGAGGTCAGTAAGTCTGCGACGGAAATGCTCGGTCATGTGCTTGTAACCAAACAGACTGGAGCAGCAGGCAAAGAAGTCAAGCGCATCTATATCGAAGAAGGATGCGATATTCAGCGTGAACTTTACCTCAGCATGCTTGTCGACCGTCAGAGTGGACGCGTGACGATCATGGCCTCGACAGAGGGCGGCATGGATATAGAAGAAGTTGCTGCCAAGACTCCTGAAAAAATTGTTATGGTTGCGATCGATCCGGCTGTTGGAATGGCATCCTTCTATGCCCGCAAAGTCGCTTTCGGGTTGGGGCTTGAGGGTACGCAGGTTAGAGAAGCGGTAAAATTGTTGTCAGGTGTTTACAAGGTGTTTACCGATCTCGATGCAAGTCTTATTGAAATCAATCCGTTGGTTGTCACAGGTGATGGCGGTGTTTTGGCGCTCGACGCCAAGATGAATTTTGATGACAACGCGCTCTTTCGGCACGCGAACTTGGCTGAGTTGCGCGATGAAGATGAGGAGGATCCAACTGAGCTGGCGGCCGCAGAGCGCGATCTCAACTATATTACTCTCGATGGCAACATCGGTTGCATGGTAAACGGTGCCGGGCTGGCGATGGCAACGATGGACATCATCAAATTACATGGCGGCGAGCCTGCAAACTTTCTCGATGTTGGCGGAAATGCGGACAAGGAACGTGTGACGGCGGCATTCAAGATCATCCTTTCTGAGCCAAGCGTTAAAGGAATTCTCGTTAATATCTTCGGCGGTATTATGCGCTGCGATGTAATTGCAGATGGCGTCGTCGCCGCGGCTCGTGAAGTAGCGCTTAACGTTCCGTTGGTTGTCCGATTGGAGGGAACCAATGTCGATCTTGGCAAAAAGATTTTGGAAGAGTCTGGCCTCGCGATCACGTCGGCGGACGATCTTGCTGATGCTGCCGAAAAAGTTGTTAGCGAAGTTGTGGGGTCAAACTAATGGCGACGCTCATAAACAAGAATACGAAAGTGATCTGCCAGGGGTTCACTGGTTCGCAAGGAACTTTTCATTCCGAACAGGCGATTGCGTATGGCACGCAATTGGTCGGCGGTGTTACGCCAGGTAAGGGTGGAACGCAGCACTTGGATCTACCGGTGTTTGATACGGTAGCCGAAGCTGTTGCCAAGACGGGTGCCGACGCATCAGTTCTGTACGTTCCACCGGCCTTTGCTGCTGATGCAATTCTTGAGGCGATTGATGCACAGGTGGCGCTCATAGTCTGCATTACTGAAGGTGTTCCAGTACTGGACATGGTGCAGGTGAAACGGGCACTTGAGGGTTCGTCCTCGCGGCTTGTCGGTCCAAATTGTCCCGGTGTAATTACGCCAGATGAATGCAAGATTGGCATCATGCCGGGGCACATCCATCAGCGCGGTAAAATTGGCATTGTGTCGCGTTCCGGCACGCTCACCTATGAGGCTGTCGCGCAAACGACGGCCGTCGGTCTTGGTCAGTCCACATGCATCGGTATTGGCGGTGACCCGGTGAACGGCACTAATTTTATCGATTGCCTGGACCTGTTTCTGGCTGATTCGGAAACCGAGGGTATCATTATGATTGGCGAGATCGGTGGAAGCGCAGAGGAAGATGCGGCGGATTTTATAAGGCAGTCAAAGACGAAAAAACCGGTCGCCAGTTTTATCGCAGGGATGACGGCACCTCCGGGTCGCAGGATGGGTCACGCCGGTGCAATTATCTCGGGCGGCAAGGGTGGTGCCGGGGATAAGGTCGAGGCTCTCAAAAGTGCCGGTATTCATGTGGCTGAGAGTCCGGCCGCGTTGGGCTCGACTATGGTAGCCGCGATAAACGGTTGAAGCATAAAGGGACAAATGGTCGGATCAACGAGCGCGATGTAGTGATCCGCATCCAAAAAGAGGGCTAGGCCATGGCAACCTCTCATCAACAGAATTCATTCCTTCACGGTGTCAACGAAGTTTACCTCGCTGAACTCTACGCGCGTTTTTTAGATAGTCCCGGTTCCGTCGACGCGAGCTGGGTCGCTTTTTTCGATGATCTTCAAGACGAAGCCAGAGATGTCCTCGGTGAATTGAGTGGTGCAAGTTGGGCACCGCGCGACGGTAAGGTGATTGGCAATGGCGATGGATTATCGATTTCTGATGCGATTGCCGGAACTCTGCCGGAGCGCCCCACTGGGCACCCCAAAGAAGCTTGTGGCACAGCGGCGTCCAAGGATGAAATTCTTCAGGCGGCGCGAGATTCGATCAATGCGTTGATGTTGATTCGATCGTATCGCGTGCGTGGCCATCTTGAAGCAGACCTCGACCCGCTCAAACTTGCGGAGCCAGAGCTACACCCGGAGCTAGATCCAAATACCTACGGCTTTACTGACGAAGATATGGATCGCCCGATTTTCATCAATGGAGTTCTCGGCCTCGAATGGGCGACTTTGGGTGAGATTTATAAGCTCTTACGCGACACTTATTGCGGGACGATCGGTGTGGAGTTCATGCATATCCAGGAGCCGGATCAAAAAGCTTGGATTCAGTCGAGGATCGAAGGTGCTCGTAACCACATGGACTTCACTGCGCGTGGCAAGCGCGCGATCCTCGATCGATTGATCCATGCAGAGATTTTGGAAAAATTTCTCGACAAGCGTTACACAGGTACCAAGCGCTTTGGTCTCGATGGTGGTGAATCACTCATTCCGGCACTTGAACAGATTATGAAGCGGGGCGGCCAATTAGGCCTTAAGGAAATCGTCATCGGCATGCCGCATCGTGGCCGCCTCAATGTGTTGGCAAATATGATGGGCAAGCCCTATCAGGCAATTTTTTCTGAATTTCAGGGTAACACGTCGCATCCAGAGGATGTGCAGGGGGCTGGCGACGTCAAATACCATCTCGGAACTTCTTCGGACCGCGAGTTCGACGGCAACAAGATCCACCTTTCATTGACTGCAAATCCTTCGCATCTTGAAGCTGTGAATACTGTCGTTCTCGGCAAGGTGCGGGCGAAACAAACCCAACTGGTCAATGAAACTCGGGATCAGGTGATGGGGCTCCTCATGCATGGGGATGCTGCGTTTGCAGGACAGGGGTTGGTGGCAGAAACCCTTGATATGTCTCAGTTGCGCGGCTATCGCACCGGCGGCACTATCCACGTTATCGTCAATAATCAGATTGGTTTTACGACGATGCCCGCCTATCACCGGTCCGGACCGTATTGTTCGGAATGGGCAAAGATAATCCAAGCACCGATTTTTCACGTTAACGGTGACGACCCGGAGGCGGTTGTCCATATCTCTCGGGTCGCCATGGAGTTCAGGCAGGAATTCAAGAAGGACGTCATCATCGATCTGTTTTGTTATCGCCGCCACGGCCACAATGAGGGTGACGAGCCGATGTTCACCCAACCGTTGATGTACAAGAAGATTGCGCAGCAACGAACGACGCGCGAGATCTATTCGGATCAGCTAGTCGCCGAAGGCGTGTTGACGGCGGCTGAGGCAAATCAGATGGTAGAAGCCTTTGAGGCCACACTTGAACAAGATTTCGAAGCGGCGAGCAGTTATAAGCCAAACCAGGCGGATTGGCTCGAAGGTGCGTGGACGGGAATCGAGAGTGCGCGCGGTGAGGCCCGTCGCGGCAAGACCGGTGTTACAAACAAGACACTGAAGAAAATCGGCCGCGCGCTCACTCAAATTCCCGATGATTTCAACGCAAATTCCAAGATTAACCGGCAGTTTCGCACCCGAGGTGATCGCATTGAAGCGGGCGAAGGTATCGATTGGGCGACGGCCGAGGCGCTCGCCTTCGGGACCTTGCTGGTCGAAGGAACGCCTGTTCGTCTGAGCGGTCAGGATTGTGGGCGCGGCACGTTTTCACAGCGTCATGCGATGATCGTCGATCAGGAGACCGAACGCAAACTCGTGTCGTTGGACTATCTCAAGGATGGACAGGCAAAGTTCGAGATCATGGACAGTCCATTAAGCGAGGCAGGTGTTCTTGGATTCGAATACGGCTACACGCTTGCTGAGCCAAATGTGCTGGTACTTTGGGAAGCTCAGTTTGGTGATTTCGCGAACGGCGCGCAGATGATTATCGACCAGTTCATTGTTTCCGGCGAATCCAAATGGTTGCGATTGTCGGGGCTCGTCATGCTACTGCCTCACGGCTTTGAAGGACAAGGTCCCGAGCATTCTTCGGCGCGGCTTGAACGCTTTCTTCAGCTCTGCGGTGATGACAATATACAAGTTGCCAACTGCACAACACCGGCGAATTACTTCCACATTTTACGACGTCAAGTCCGCCGTGAATTTCGAAAGCCGCTCATATTGATGACACCAAAATCGCTGCTGCGGCATAGGCTCTGTGTCTCACCACTTGAGGATTTTGCAGCTGACTCTACGTTCCATCGCGTTTTATGGGATCGCGGTGAAGTGGAAAAAGATTCTGCCATTAAGCGGGTCGTGCTTTGTTCCGGGAAGGTCTACTACGATTTATTCGAGGAACGCGCCAAACGCGGCGAGAAGCAAGTTTATCTAATGCGCGTCGAACAGCTCTATCCGATTCCCTATAAGGCACTGGCCAAGGAACTAAAACGGTTTGGTAAGGCCGATATAGTCTGGTGCCAGGAAGAACCAAAAAATATGGGTGCATGGGGCCATATTGAGCCATATTTGGAAGAAGTCCTTGGCCAGATTGGGGCAGAGCAAAAACGGCCCACTTATGTTGGAAGGCCGGCTGCCGCTTCACCGGCGACTGGGCAAATGAGCCGCCATGTGAAGGAGCAAAATACGCTCGTTGATGAGGCGTTGAGTATCAAGTAACCCGCTCGGCAATGCCGATGCGTTACGGATGAGGAAAAATATGGCTACGGATATTATTGTTCCCCAACTTGGTGAATCGGTCACCGAGGCGACAGTCGCGAAGTGGCTGAAATCTGTTGGCGACAGGGTTGAAGTTGACGATCCCATCGTCGAATTGGAAACCGACAAGGTCACCCTGGAGGTCAATGCGACGGTTGCCGGTGTTATAAGCGAAATTGCCGCAGACTCCGGTGCCGAAGTATCGGTCGGCGCGGTTCTTGGTTCGATCGGAGCGGGAGGCGCTGGCGCAGAGCCGGCGGCAAAATCTGCTGCTGATATTAAAGCAGTTGCTGCGCCTGCGGCGGAAACTGCGCCGGCTTCTGTTACAGAGGCAGAAGTATTGTCGCCATCAGTTCGCAAGCTCGTTGACGAGCACAAGCTCGATCCTGCGCAGATTCCACGCACCGGCAAAAATGGCCGCTTGACCAAGGGTGATGTGCTTGCTTGGCGCGACTCCGTAGCGACCGGCACACCGGCTGCCGCTACGCCAGTGACACCCGTAGCGACGCCCACAACGGTAACGGCTGGACCACGTGAGGACGATCCACGAGAAGAGCGTGTCCGTATGACACGCTTGCGCAAGCGGATCGCAGAGCGGCTTAAGGAAGCGCAGAACACAGCTGCCATGCTCTCCACTTTCAACGAAGTGGATATGACCGAAATACTGGCACTTCGTGCAAAATACCGCGAGTCGTTCGAGAAGAAGCACGGCGTTCGGCTTGGCTTTATGTCGATATTCGCAAAGGCCTGTGTCGTTGCCTTGAAAGAAATTCCGGCGGTCAACGGAGAGATTGACGGTGATGATATCGTTTACAAGAACCATTACGATATTGGTATCGCGGTGGGAACGCCGCAAGGTCTGGTCGTGCCGGTTATTCGTGATGCGGACAAATTGTCATTTTCAGAGATCGAAAAAACGCTTGCCGCGCTGGCGGTCAAGGCGCGGGATGGCAAGCTTTCGATGGACGAGTTGACGGGTGGAACGTTCACTATAACTAATGGCGGCGTTTACGGCTCGTTGTTGTCCACGCCGATACTCAACACGCCGCAGTCAGGCATTCTCGGTATGCACAAAACCCAACCGCGACCAATTGCTGTTGGCGATAAAGTTGAAATTCGGCCGATGATGTATTTGGCGTTGAGCTACGATCATCGGATCATCGATGGACGCGAGGCGGTTACGTTTCTGGTGCGTGTGAAGGAGTGTCTGGAAAATCCTGAACGTATCCTGATCGACGCTTAGTTGACCGGGTATCTCAGATTCTTACGGCCATAAGTACCCCAAAGGGAGTTTTTACGCATGACCGACACGCAATATGACCTCGTTGTCATCGGCGGCGGACCAAGCGGCTATGTCGCAGCAATTCGTGCGGCTCAGCTTGGTATGAAGGTGGCCTGCATCGAAAAACGCGGCACACTTGGCGGCACCTGCCTCAACGTTGGCTGTATTCCCTCGAAGGCGCTTCTGCAGTCGTCGGAGAAATATGTCGAAGCGCTGCATAGTTTCGCCGCTCACGGCATCAAACTGGGAAAGGTTGGCCTCGATCTGAAGACCATGTTGTCGCGCAAGGATAAAGTCGTTGCGGACCTGACCGGTGGGATCGAGTTCTTGTTCAAGAAGAACAAGGTCGACTACATCAAGGGTGCGGGCCGAATTAAGGATCCAGGTGAGGTCACGGTCGATGGCAAAAAGTCGGTTAAAGGAAAGCGCCTCCTTATTGCTACGGGCTCTGAATCTAGTCCGCTGGCTGGCGTCGAGGTAGACGAAAAGCAGATAGTCACGTCAACCGGTGCACTATCGCTTCCCAAAGTGCCGAAGCGTCTTACGGTGATTGGCGCCGGTGTTATTGGACTTGAGCTTGGCTCAGTGTGGTCGCGTCTTGGCGCAAAGGTCACGGTCATCGAGTTTCTCGATCGCATCCTGCCGGGCATGGATGGCGAGATCGTCAAGCAGGCCCAGCGTGTCCTTACCAAGCAGGGCCTCACGTTCAAACTGTCGTCAAAGGTCACAGCGGCTAAGAAGACAAAAAAGGGAGTCACACTCACAGTTGAGCCGGCGAACGGCGGCAAGAGTGAGGGTGTCGATAGCGATGTTGTTCTTCTTGCGGTCGGCCGCCGTCCATACACCGAGGGGCTGGGCCTTGAGGAAGTCGGCGTCAAAATGGATAGCAGGGGCATCATTCAGGTCGATGGCGCTTTTCAAACCAGCGTGAAGGGTATTTTTGCAATCGGTGACTGCATTCCAGGCCAGATGTTGGCGCACAAGGCTGAAGACGAAGGCATGATTTGCGCTGAAATGATGGATGGACAGGCGGGCCATATCGACTATGGACTGGTCCCAGGCGTCGTTTACACTTGGCCTGAAATCGCTGGAGTCGGTAAGACCGAGGAGGACCTGAAAGAGGCGGGGTCCGTTTACCGCGTTGGAAAATTTCCCTTCATCGCCAACAGCCGCGCCCGTGCAAACGCCGATACTGACGGCCTGGTGAAGATTCTGGCGGACGCCAAGACAGACCGCGTCTTGGGCGTCCATATTCTCGGACCGATGGCGGGTGATCTGCTGTCAGAAGCTGTCATAGCAATGGAATTTGGCGCGTCTGCTGAGGATATTGCACGGACTTGCCATGCTCATCCGGCGATGGGTGAAGCGGTCAAAGAGGCAGCTCTCGCTGTCCATGGCCGGCCAATTCATATTTAGATCCAGTTGCATTTTCCCTGGCCAAGACAAAGACCAGAATCAAAAAAATTGGGGCCGGAGATTAATCCGGCCCGCTAGGTGCTCACAGGGGCTACGTGAGTTGGTATGGCAGTGCATCCGCCACGCCAGTACTAAGTAATTGGGGACGGTTCAGTGCAATCAAAGTGACGGCCATCACACCGCCCCATATCTAATCGCAGAAGTTTTTGAAAATCGTTTAATTACAATAAGTTATTTATTGTTTTGCGCCCGCGGGTGAGCTTTTTTGTATTCCGTGATCAACTTCGCGCTGTCGACTGCGGTATAGCGCTGTGTCGTTGACAGCGATGCATGTCCCAAAAGCTCCTGAATTGCCCGCAGGTCGCCGCCGCCGGCCAGCAGATGGGTTGCGAAACTATGTCTGAGGGCATGAGGTGTCGCCGTCTCGGGGAGGTTCAATTCACGACGCAAGCTACGCAGCCGTCGTTGTACAACACCTGCCGCAAGTCGCTCGCCACGGGCACCGTAGAATAGGGGTGCGTCTGGTTCACGCGAATGGGGGCAACGATCAAGATACTCCCCTATCGCATCCCAGACTGCAGGCAGGACGGGAACCATGCGTTGCTTGTTTCCTTTGCCTGATATGACAAGAAAATCGCTTGAGCGGCTGTGCCGCTGATTTAGATCGAGAGCTTCCGAGATCCGCAAGCCACATCCATAGAGAAGTGTAAAGAGCGCCCTATCTCGGAAGTTTAGCCATGTTTCACCGTCGGCGGCGTTTGCAAAGATAACCTTGAGTGCATTTTCGGTGCTGAGCGGCTTCGGTATGGCCCGTGGCTGTCGCGGCGTTCGTATCGTCACGACGGCTGCATTCGTGCAAATTCCGTTGCGGGCTGACCAGCGGAAGAAACTACGCACGACGGACAGGGCACGCGCGGTCGAGCTGCGGGCCACCCCGGATGCAGCGCGATGGGCAAGCCAAGCGCGAAAATCTGCTGTCCGCAACTGTGAAAGGTCAGTGAGTGTCGGCGGTCTGGCCAAATGACCCGTTATGAATGTAACGAATGCTGTCAGATCGCGTTGATATGCTTGTGTCGTGTTTTTCGACCCGCGTTTCTCATGGGTCAACCAGCTAAGCCACGCATTGACGGTTTCAATGAGCGTCTGTTCGACGGCGTCATTGTCGGTGGCGACATTATTCGCCGCGTATTTTAGTCCGGCAGTTGCAGCCATAGGCGAATGATATTTTGGGTCACGCGTGCGAGGAAACCGAGAAGGTCCGTCGCCTGGCCTGGATGAAATTTGTTCGGGTTTCGAGATCCAAATGCAAGCATACAATTTGGTGTCGATGTGGAGACGATAACGCGTGCAAGTGCATCGGATTGTACAAGCGTCGCTCCACCGCCAAAAATATCCGGATCACCTTCAACATCGCCGCGCAAAATGACTTCCCGATTTGCGCCGATCAACTCGTCGACGAGCCCAGGCTGAATGATCTGCAGGCCACGAGTTCGGATTGGCGCTGCCTCTGTGTCGTCCGCCTCGATGCAAAGCGTGACGATATCCATTTCAAGGAGAATGGCGAAATCGGTCGTCACAATTTGCACTAACTGCTCGAAAGAATTCGCGTCCAGCAGCGCCAGCACGCATTCGTGAATTCGCGCCTGCGTTGAAAGGTTGCTGCGGCCAGTCGTAATAAGTTCGCGTTGTCGCGAATTTGCGCGTGTGTTTTCAGCTCTGAGACGCTCGAGCATCACTAGCTGTAGATCCTCAACCCCAGCCCCAAGCTCGCGTCCAGGCAGTTCAAGTTGCATTAGCAACGACGGGCGTTCGTTGAGAAATTTCGGATGGTCACGCAGGAATTTCTCGACCTGAGCGTCGTCTATATCCGCTGTTTGCTCAACATTGGTTGATTTGCGCGTCATAGAATTCTCTGTCTGCTGTATCCCATAGTAACTTTCTGTTTATTCAGCCCTATAATATTGACTGGCCTGTTTTTTTCCAGTCCGCGAGGAATGCGGCCAAACCTTTGTCAGTCAAAGGATGCCCAAACATTTGCCGCAGGACGCTTGGCGGCAATGTGACGACGTCGGCACCGAGTCTCGCCGATTCCACGACGTGCATTGGGTGTCGTACGGAAGCGACAAGAACTTCTGTCGTAAAGTTTGAGTATTGGGAATAGATCTCGCAGATATCGGCAATGAGCTGCATCCCGTCAGTTCCGACGTCGTCGAGTCGGCCAATAAATGGGGAGATGAACGTCGCGCCTGCCTTTGCCGCCAGGATTGCTTGGGCTGGCGAAAAACATAGAGTTACATTGACTTTGACCCCATCTTGGCTCAACGCTTTACAGGTTTTTAAACCATCAGGCGTAAGTGGCACCTTGACAGCGACGTTGGACGCGAGCGATGCGAGTTTGCGACCTTCCTCCAACATCTCGCCAAATTTCGTTGCGGCGACTTCAGCGCTGATCGGCCCATCGACAACGCTACAAATCTCCTGCACCACATCGAGGAAGTTGCGGCCCGATTTTGCTATTAGGGAGGGATTTGTTGTTACACCATCGACAAGACCCGTAGCGGCCAGGTCGCGAATTTCATCAATGTCTGCCGTATCCAGGAAGAACTTCATACTAATCATCCAATTGCCGGTTAGCCTGAATGCACGTTGAGGGTGGTGTCCGGCAGTGAGGCTCGGCTATAGAGTCTAGTCGATGCGAATCTACAACGCCAGTTCTACAGCAGCCAAACCGGAGATGCCGCGGCGAGTCAAAGTACTCCTGCCGCTGCCTTTGGCGGGGGCCTATGATTACCGTGTTCCAGCGGGAATGGATCTTGCGCGCGGTGACTTCGTCACGGTTCCACTCGGGACTCGCGAAGCTACGGGCGTCGTATGGGGCGAGGCGGAACCCGGCGCGATTGCTGAAAATCGACTAAAGGACGTCTTTGCACGCGTAGATGCGCCGGCCCTTTCGGAAGATAGTTGCCGTTTTGTGGATTGGGTTTCTGCATATACATTGGCGGCCCCCGGCGCGGTCATGCGCATGGCCATGAGTGTGCCGTCGGCACTGCTGCCACCAAAGCAACGGGTCGCCTACCGCAAATCTGTTAATCTTGTCGACGTGCGCATGACATCGGCACGGCAGCGTGTATTGGCGCTCGTTGAGGACGGTCCACCAATGAGCGCTGCTGAGCTCGCAAGAGAAGCGGGCGTTGGAACATCCGTCGTGCGAAGTCTCGCCGAAGCTGGCGGCTTGGAAATTGTCCACCTGCCCGTTGATCAGCGTTGGGATCTCCCTGACCCTGAACGGGCGGGTCCTGAATTGTCCACCGATCAGCAACGCGCTGCAGAGTCTTTGTGCTTGAGTGTCCGCCAAGGTGAATATTCGGCGAGCCTTCTAGACGGTGTGACTGGTGCCGGGAAAACGGAAGTTTATTTCGAGGCGCTCGCCGAAAATCTTCGGATGGGGCGGCAAACACTTGTATTGCTCCCGGAAATTGCTCTCAGTGACGAGTGGTTGGGGCGATTTTCTAGCCGTTTTGGGGCGCCCCCGGCGCTATGGCATTCCGAGTTGACGCAAGTACAGCGCCGTCGGACCTGGCGAGCGGTTGCCGAAGGCCGGGTTTCCGTTATCGTTGGCGCGCGTTCGGCACTTTTCCTGCCATACACAGACTTGGGATTGATTGTTGTCGACGAGGAGCATGACGGCGCTTTCAAACAGGATGATGGAGTCGTTTACCACGCCCGCGACATGGCAGTTGCCCGGGCACATCTTGGAAAAATACCAATTATCCTCGCGTCCGCCACACCATCTCTGGAGTCGGTTATCAATGTGAAGAAAGGGCGCTACGACCATATATTTTTGCCCGCCCGCCATGGCGTGGCTGAACTACCAGAAGTCCATATCATTGATCTTCGAAAAGAAGTGTTGGCGCCACAAACTTGGCTATCACCGGCATTGCGCAAAGAGCTAGTTCGAACGATTGAGGCGGGTGAACAGGCTCTGCTTTTTCTAAATCGTCGCGGATATGCGCCCCTGACGTTGTGCCGCGCCTGCGGTCACCGTATCGAGTGTCCGCATTGCACGGCATGGCTGGTCGAGCATCGGCTTGCGGGACGGTTGCAATGTCACCACTGTGGGTACGCGACGGCGATGCCAGATATCTGCCCTGGCTGTGGGGCTGAGGGGAAGATGGCTGCTTGTGGACCTGGCGTGGAACGCTTGGCCGAAGAAGTCGTGGCGTTATTTCCAGAAGCGCGGTTAGCCACCATAACCAGCGATACGATACATGGCCCGGCTGCGGCGGCGGAATTGATACGTCAGATTCGAGAACATGAACTTGATATTGTGATCGGCACTCAAATTATTGCTAAAGGCCATAACTTCCCGATGTTGACCTTGGTCGGGGTGGTTGACGCAGATCTTGGACTTGCTGGGGGTGATTTGCGTGCAACGGAGCGTACATTCCAGCTTCTGCACCAGGTTGCTGGACGAGCAGGCCGTGCTGCGTTGCCTGGTACGGCATATTTGCAGACCTACCATCCAGAACATCCTGTCATGACAGCGCTCACTTCAGGAGATCGCGATCGGTTTCTCGAGGAGGAGGCTGCTTTGCGTGAGGATGGGGAGTGGCCGCCATTTGGGCGCCTTGCAGCATTGGTGCTGTCTAGCCGCGACGAACGGCTTGTCGATCATGTGGCAGCGTTATTTGGCCGTTCTGCGCCACGTGGAGAGGGTATTCGTGTGCTGGGTCCAGCCCCAGCTCCATTTGCCGTGCTTAGAGGTCGCCACCGTCGTCGACTGCTCATGAAAACTTCTCGAAACGTCAACATTCAATCGCTACTTAAAAACTGGCGATCCAGTGTAAAGCTGCCCGGTACTGTTCGTCTCCAAGTAGATATTGATCCATATAGTTTTCTTTAAAGAACCTGTCCAAAACCTTTGGATCGCCAACGCTGTATGGCGAGCGCTTCGATTCTTAATGTGAGGCCCGCGCTATATCTGCGATGACTTCTAAAAGCATGGAAATACTTAGTTTTTTGGGGCCTCGACAGTGTGACGAATAGGGGGCGCGCCGCTTGCCACCTCTTATGCCATATGGTACACACCGCTCGCCTTTTGGGGCAGGCAAAATTGCCCACAAAAACCAACGTAAAGGGTAATCCCGGCTTGTTCGGTGATTTCCTAATTTTTTTTCGGGAGGTTCCCTAGGTGGCATCCAAGTCAGGCGCATCGGAACTTGCCGGTCGCTACGCAGCGGCGCTTTTTGATTTGGCTGACGAAGGCAAAGAGCTTGACGATGTCGCAACGGATTTCCGGCAGCTGGAAGAAATGTTCACAGAAAATTCAGACTTACGCCGTTTGGCGAACAGCCCGGTTATTCGCCGTGATGATCAAATGAAAGCAATGACAGTGCTTCTTACAAAGATAGGCGTTTCCTCGCTGACGACAAAATTTATCGGTGTATTGAGCCGGAACCGTAGACTGTTTGCATTGCCACAGGTAATTACCGCATATCTAGCTGAACTTTCCCGCCGTCGTGGTGAGATTGCCGCCGAAGTCACGTCTGCACATGAGTTGAGTGGATCACAACGAACGGCTCTCCTTGAAGCGCTTAAATCAGTGCTCGGCGGCGAAGTTGCTATTAAGCAAAAGGTAGATTCCGGCCTAATAGGAGGCCTCGTCGTTAAAGTCGGCAGCCGTTTGGTCGACGCATCGTTACGCACACAATTGCAAAAGCTAGGACTCGCTATGAAAGGTGCCGGCTAATGGAAATTCGAGCCGCAGAGATATCTGCAATCCTTAAGGAGCAGATCGCCAATTTCGGAACCGAGGCGGATGTCGCGGAAGTAGGTCAGGTTATCTCAGTCGGCGACGGCGTGGCGCGCGTGTACGGGCTTGATAACGTCCAGGCCGGTGAGATGGTGGCGTTTCCCAACGGCGTCACCGGTATGGCGCTGAATCTTGAGACTGACAATGTCGGCGTGGTTATTTTTGGTGACGACCGCGACATCAAAGAAGGAGACATTGTTAAGCGTACTCAATCAATCGTCGATGCCCCAGTCGGTAAGGGTCTGCTTGGCCGCGTTGTCGATGCGCTGGGCAATCCAATCGACGGTGGCGGGCCGATCGAAAACGTAGAGCGCCGACGTGTTGAAATTAAGGCGCCTGGTATTATCCCGCGCCAAAGTGTGCACGAGCCAATGCAAACCGGCCTAAAAGCGCTTGATGCGTTGGTTCCCGTTGGTCGTGGTCAACGAGAGCTTATTATTGGCGATAGACAAACCGGTAAGACGGCTATCGCTATAGATACGATTCTTAACCAGAAAGCAATTAACGACTCTGGTGACGAGTCGAAAAAGCTTTATTGCATATATGTTGCGATTGGCCAGAAACGCTCAAGTGTCGCGCAGTTCGTCAAAGCGTTGCAGGATGCTGGCGCCCTCGAATACACCATTGTCGTCGCAGCAACGGCCTCAGAACCGGCTCCACTACAATTTCTTGCGCCGTATACCGCTTGCACGATGGGAGAGTATTTCCGCGACAATGGAATGCATGCAGTCATCTTTTATGATGATTTGTCAAAGCAAGCGACCGCCTATCGCCAAATGTCATTGTTGCTGCGCCGTCCGCCCGGGCGTGAGGCATACCCTGGCGACGTGTTCTATTTGCATAGCCGGCTTTTGGAGCGTTCGGCCAAAATGAACGAATCACTTGGGTCCGGCTCGTTAACGGCGCTACCAATTATTGAGACGCAGGCTTCCGACGTGTCGGCATACATTCCGACCAACGTAATTTCCATTACTGACGGCCAAATATTTCTCGAAACCGAGCTTTTCTACAAAGGCGTCCGGCCAGCTATTAATGTTGGTATTTCTGTCAGCCGAGTCGGTTCGGCCGCACAAATTAAGGCCATGAAGCAGGTCGCGGGCAGCATCAAGCTTGAGCTTGCCCAGTATCGAGAGATGGAGTCATTCTCGCAGTTCGCCTCTGATCTGGATCCCATAACACAGCGTCTTCTTGCCCGTGGTGCAAGATTGACTGAACTCCTGAAGCAAGATCAGTTTGTGCCACTACCGGTTGAAGAACAGGTTGTGTCTATCTTTGCCGGCGTTCGTGGTTACCTAGACGATGTGCAGGTAGGCGATATCGGTCGATTTGAGACGACGCTGCTTGATCTCATTCGAGCCAAACATAGCGACGTCCTTGCTGTCATTCGTGACTCGGGTGAACTTTCGGATGAAACCGAAGAGAAGCTTCGAGAGATCATTGTCAGCTTCACCGGCTCTTTCGTTTAATCATCGCTGGCGTAAAAGAACATGGCTAACCTCAAAGACCTGAGGAACCGCATCGCCAGCGTCAAGTCGACGCAAAAGATTACGGCGGCGATGAAGATGGTTGCGGCGGCGAAACTCCGGCGCGCGCAGGACACTGCAGTAATGGCGCGTCCGTATGCCGAACGAATGGATCGGGTTTTGGGTAACGTGGTTCAAGGAATCGGTGGGTCAGGTACTGCGCCTGCAATGGTCACGGGCACCGGTTCCGATCAAGTGCAGTTGATTATCGTTGTGACTGCGGATCGTGGCCTCTGCGGTGGTTTTAATTCAAACATCGTTCGCCGATCAAGGCAGCGAATTCGCGAGTTGGAGGCTGCTGGGAAGGAGGTCAAACTTTTGTGTGTCGGACGTAAAGGTGCGGCTGTTTTGCAGACAGATCACGGCGCTAAAATAATTGAGAAAATCGAAGGAATAGCGAAGCCGATACCGACATTTGATGGAGCCGCCGATATCGCGCAAAAAATCATGGATCTGTTTGAGGACGGGCAGTTTGATAATTGCTCGATTGTGTATAGTACATTCATTTCGGCGCTGACGCAGGAAGTGACCAATCAACAGTTGATTCCCCTTCCTCCACCGGAAGAGTCGTCTGCAGAGAAGCTAGACAGTGCCAGTGCCATCTACGAATACGAACCGACTGAGGATGAAATCCTTGCTGCGCTGCTGCCACGCAATCTGGCGGTACAAATATTTCGCGCACTTTTGGAATCCAATGCATCAGAGCACGGCGCACGTATGACCGCGATGGACAATGCAACCCGTAACGCCGGGGATATGATCGATGACCTTACGCTCAACTATAACCGCACGCGCCAAGCTGTTATTACCAAAGAGTTGATTGAAATTATTTCAGGCGCGGAAGCTATTTGATGATCGCGCTGAAGACCAAACACCGGATCAGCATGCCGTATGGTGCGATTCAGAGGCATGAACAGGCAAGAGTTCGCATAGGAGTTACGTGATGGCAAAGAACATTAGAGGTCGCATCACTCAGGTTTTGGGTGCGGTCGTCGATGTTGAGTTTGACGGTGATTTGCCGGCTATCTTAAACGCTCTGACGACAAAGAATGGTGACCAGACGCTGGTGCTCGAAGTTGCCCAACATTTGGGCGAGAGCCGTGTTCGCACCATTGCCATGGATGCGACGGAGGGCCTCGTCCGGGGTCAAGAAGTTGATGATACGGGCGAACCGATTACTGTCCCTGTTGGCCCGGGAACACTCGGGCGGATCGTAAACGTAATTGGTGAGCCAATCGACGAGCGTGGGCCGATAAAGACAGATAAACGCTTGCCAATCCATCGTTCAGCACCGCTATACGTCGATCAGGCCACAGAATCTGAACAGCTGATAACCGGCATTAAGGTTGTCGATTTGCTGACGCCCTACGCCAAAGGCGGCAAGATTGGCCTCTTCGGCGGTGCCGGTGTCGGAAAGACAGTTTTGATTCAAGAACTTATCAATAATATCGCAAAGGCACACGGCGGCTATTCTGTGTTTGCCGGTGTTGGCGAGCGCACGCGCGAGGGCAACGATCTCTATCATGAGATGATCGAGTCGGGTGTCATTGAACTCGACGGTGATGGCTCCAAATGCGCGCTGGTCTTCGGCCAAATGAATGAGCCGCCTGGTGCCCGTGCGCGGGTCGCACTGTCGGGCCTGACGGTTGCGGAGTATTTTCGTGACGAAGAAGGCCAGGACGTTCTTTTCTTCGTCGACAACATTTTTCGCTTTACCCAAGCCGGATCCGAAGTGTCGGCGCTTCTTGGCCGCATCCCCTCGGCGGTCGGCTATCAGCCGACGCTAGGAACCGAGCTTGGCACGTTGCAGGAGCGCATCACCTCGACAAACAAGGGCTCAATTACATCCGTACAGGCGATCTATGTACCAGCTGATGATTTGACCGATCCGGCACCGGCAACGACATTTTCGCATCTTGATGCAACGACCGTTCTTTCCCGGCAGATTTCTGAACTTGGTATTTATCCAGCGGTCGATCCGCTGGATTCAACAAGCCGAATTCTCGACCCGCGGGTCGTCGGTGAGGAACATTATCTCGTCGCGCGAGAAGTACAGCGTGTCTTGCAGACTTACAAATCGCTGCAGGACATTATTGCCATCCTCGGCATGGACGAGCTTAGTGAAGAGGATAAGCAGGTTGTCGCGCGGGCTCGTAAAATCCAACGCTTCTTGTCACAGCCGTTTCACGTTGCGGAGGTATTTACCGGTACTGCTGGTAAATTTGTCGACCTCGAAGACACAATCCGAGGGTTTAAAGGCATTATAGACGGCGAATATGACGATTTGCCGGAGTCCGCATTCTACATGGTTGGAACCATTGAAGAGGCGGTTGAAAAGGCAAAGGCAATGGCCGCGGAAGTTTCTTCCGGCAATAGCGCCGCCGCCTGAGATCGAGCCAGACCGTGGCAGACAAAATTGAATTCGAATTGGTCGCACCGGAGCGCCTCTTGATTGAGGGTGAGTTCGACATGATCGTTCTGCCTGGCGAGAACGGTGACTTTGGTGTGCTGCCCCGTCACGCTCCGCTTATTTCGACACTGCGTCCTGGAACAATCGTGATTTTCGAGGATGGCCAGATCACGAGTAGGATCTTCGTTGCGGCAGGATTTGCTGAGGTGATGGCAGAGCGGCTGACGGTTATGGCCGAACAAGCCTCGCCCATTGAAGAAATTGATCGTGCTGAAGTGCAGCAAGCAATTAGTGGTCTGCGCGATGATATTGGAATTGCGTGCGACGAGTCGGAACGAGCTGTTGCTGAGGCGGGATTGGTAATTGCTGAAGCGAAACTTCAGGCGATCGACCAGCCGGGCTACTAGCCGACTAACTCGTGCATCGAGCTCGGCGACGTGTGTAACAGCAGCCGAGCTAAGCTACTAAGTTAAATAATGTCCCAGCTTTTAGGACACCTTTGCCGCCGACGCCGAGCGCACCAGCGCCGGGTATTTCGCCGGTGCCAAACTTTTCACTATGAAATTTTTTCTCTGGATAGAATGCCAGCTCGCTACTCTTCAGCTCTGACGCCGCACCCTTCGATAGCTGAGCGTCACGCTCCTCACGTTATTTTGCTTGTGCAATTTGTTCCTCTCGCTCCTGCTCCTGGAGTTCTGTTTTCGCACGCATCAGTTTTGTTTGCGCTTCGGCGGCAACCTGGCGGTCCGCGGCTGATGGTTGGCTTGGCGCCAATGCGGCGCGCTTCACCTGCTCCATTTTTCTGATCGTCGCGCGAGGGTTATTAGGCACTGCCGCTGCATCGATTTTAACTTCGCCGCCGGTAGCGTAGAGCTTGCCATCGGGACCCATACGGTAGGTATAGGAAGGTTGACCAGAATACTGGCCACCTGTGCGCATGGGCCTACTCGTGCTGTCGTACTTCCTGCTCGCGACGCTGCACAATTCTTGGACTTCTTGTCTCTCGGCTTCAGTCAGGCCATCCGGCCCCTTACCTTCATCAACAATCTCTTCCGTGTTTTCCGGCGTGCTGGACTGTGCCTCTGTTTGTGTCTTCAGATCGAGCGGTGCAACGAGGCGGCTTGAACGTGTTTGATTGTTGTTTGATTCGCTTGGTTCGGCAACGTCACGCGCGCGCAAAGACGCCTCCACAGAGGCTGTCCGCTGTAGGGTTTGAATAAGATTAGGGCCGGATAGTGCTAGTACTGGCGCAACTGAACCTGCCGTGTTCATCTCAAATTCCGCGTGCTGCCTCTCCGTCACGAATTCTTCGTCGGTGCCCGGCATACGTACTGCCACGTTTCCGCCCATTCTGGGCAGGAGGCCGGAAAATAGTACTAACATTGAAAAACATAGTGTTTTGGGCTCGGAAAGTCAAAACACGCAATCGAATCAGAGGAGCTATTCAGGTGTCAGCGATAGCTTTCGACAGCGGTTTACGGTGTTGTGAAACCCGATATCAGGTCGATGCAATTGCGCCAAACTCATTGACCAACTGTTCGTACATCGCTCGTTTAAATGGAACGATGAGTGTCGGTAATTCGTCGACAGCAACCCATCGCCACGCGTTGAATTCCGCCTCGTGCGCATCCAGACGAATATCTTGATCCGTGCCAGTAAACCTCAATGCGAACCAACGCAGTTTTTGGCCGCGGAACTGGCCGTTCCATGCCTGTTGTGACATCGTTGACGGTAAGTCATAGCAATGCCAGACTCGACTCTCGGCGATAATCTCTGCTTTGCTCGTTCCGATCTCTTCTTCAAACTCACGCATAGCCGTCGTATACGGAGTTTCGCCAGGGTCGATGCCACCTTGCGGCATCTGCCAGTTATCACCTGGATAGTCGATCCGGTTTCCGACAAAGACGCGCCCTTCACGGTTTAAAACCATGAGGCCGACACCGTGCCGGTAGGGTCGTGAATCATTGTCCGCTGCTTCGTGTAGATTTGGTGTCATATCTCGTGTCATCGGGCCAAATGTTAGCGGCCTGTCTGTCTGCCAGCGACGGCTGAGACAGGTGCTAAAACGAGCCCGCGCTCATTTAATGTCTTCACCCAACGTTTGAGGCGAGCAATAATGACAGGGAAAGGTTGGCCAAAGGCAACAGCGGTGCCGTTGGCACGGGCAATTTGCTCAAGTTCCTCAAGTTGGGCATCGATGGTGATGCTGTTTGCTTGTTGGTCGAGAAAAATATCGTTAACTGCGCGCGCCAAACCGACTTCGGCTGCAAGGCGTGGCGCAACGCTCAACGGGTTGTCTCGACCGTCCACGAACATAAGCCCGCGTCGCTTCAGTTCCACCAATACAGGCCGTAAGGTCTGCGCATCCGCTGTGAAGCGCGAACCAAGAAAATTCGTAACGCCGATATAGCCCGTAAACCGACTCAAGACCCACTCAAGGCGATGCAAATTCTGTTCTGCGCTTAATGTCGTCAGTAGCCCATATGGCCCGGTGTCACTGCGGGGATAGTCGAGTGGCTCCATCGGCAGCGTAATGATCACTTCGTGACCGGCGGCTCGAGACGCGTTTATCCACTCTTCGAGCCGTCGAGCATCGGGGGCGAAGGCAAGGGTCACAGCACCTGGCAGTTCTTGGATTGCACTCTCTGTGCTTGTGGCTGAAACACCAAGGTTCGTTATAACTATTGCAATTAGCGGTCGTGTTTCCAAAACGTTGATCGGGCGTGAATAAACACGCCAAGGTTGACGGCCGGCAGCGTCGACGATGGGCAAGGGTCCCAATTCGCCTTTCTCAATGAGCGCCGGGTCAGGGTGAGGGTGAAGAACCGCAACGGTTTCCAAGCGCTGCACTGAGGCTGGCTGAGTCACCGCCCCGTTGCTCGCGACTACAGTGTCCGAGACAGCTGTTGTGCTCTCTGTGTTGGCGTCCAACTGCGCCTCTCCAGAGTTGTCCTTCGACACGTCATTTTCTCTATCTTGTGCGGCGGAAGCGGCTACCGCTGGCGGTGTTATTTGGAATTGACTGCTGCGTAGTGGTTGCTTGGGCGGGGTGACTTCCATGGATATCTGGGGGCGCATCGTCCTCAGTTCCGCCAGAGTGCTGTCTTCAGTTGCTTCAAGCCAAATGAATATGCCTATAACAAGCAGTAGAAAACTGCCCCAGCCAGCCGCCAGTTTGATCCATGGCATATATGGATTGGGCTCTGCCGGCGTCGGATACTCGTCGTCGTCGTCGTCGTCATCGTCATCAATGAAGTCATTGCCTTCGGCAGCTTCACCAACAAGTTCTTCCGTGCCGTCGCCATTATCGGCATCGCGCGCGCCATCATCGCCCGTATCAGGCGCGCCGTCAGTGAGCGTCTTCGGAGACCCATTGTCGGCGTCAATCTCATCGACGCCGACGCCGTCGGACATACTCTATCTCACCAAATTCATTTGATAGACTTTTTTGAACGCCATAGGATTAATTAACAAAGCGCTTTCCGTAGAGCGCGATACCGCGCAAGAGATCGATTGCCCGAACGAGCTGATAATCGATGGGTTGCCCCGAATCTTTGGGCGTTGTTGCCGCATTACTTTCCTCACCTGACGAGGCCTCTTCATCGGCTTGGTTCTTTAGCGCGCCGCGTAAATCTTCCTCGTGGCGTTCGTGGTTGCGACCTCCTGTCAATGGCTCCAATCGAACCTGCTCGACGAGAATATCAGGATCAATACCCGTCGCTTGGATGGAACGGCCCGACGGGGTGTAATAGCGCTGTGTAGTAAGCTTTATTGCGCCCGCTCTTCCCAATGGCATAATTGTCTGTACCGACCCCTTACCGAATGTGCGTGTGCCCAAAAGAATACCGCGCCGGTGATCTTGAAGTGCACCAGC